>Ga0116141_10003083_pt1 | contig 14146 bp, 12 predicted proteins | sample AD_UKC097_MetaG_FD_89744 | JGI IMG/M metagenome (GOLD analysis project Ga0116141, IMG submission 89744) | Active sludge microbial communities of municipal wastewater-treating anaerobic digesters from USA - AD_UKC097_MetaG | ecosystem: Engineered > Bioreactor > Anaerobic > Digestate | place: USA...
CTTCAGCTGCTGTAGGAGCGGTGAATCCCTGAATTGCAGGGTTTGTCTGGATGATCTCGTATGTCATGTAACCGTTGGCACCGATCTGGAAGATACCTGATGAGGTGAGTGCTGCGGGAACTGACTGATTGAGAACGATGCTCCTGATAGTGGTGCCGGCGTTCTCGGTATAGGTCCATGTACCCTCAAATGTCACCTGAACATTGCTCGAATCAGTCGAGACAACTTTGTAGGTCTTGTTCGCGTTGAAAGTTGCGACAACTTTCTTTGTCTTTGAAACAGATGCTAGGCCAGGGGCTACATCGCTACCCTCTGATACCCAAACGCCAACGAGCGGGTCTACAGTTGGAGCGGGTGGGTCAACCGGATTGTCATCTTTTTTACAGCCGGACAAGAACAGAACGACTGCGAGCATGAGAATGGATGCGGAAAAAAGCTTTTTCATCTTTTTTTCTCCCGAAATTTGGTTAATGTGTTGATTGTTGATTATGAATTCTAACAAGCTCTTGCCTGTTTATTTTACCTGCTTCGTTCTTTGGGAGTGAATCCAAAAGAACTACACTCTTTGGTATTTTATACTTTGCCAGGCCTTCCCGGCAATAATTAAGAATTTCGTCACCGGTTAGGGGTTGGCCCGGGTTAAGAACCACGAATGCCTTACCGGTCTCGCCCCAACGCTCATCGGCTACACCGATTACCGCACACTCTTTCACCGCCGGATTAGCATAAAGGTACTTCTCAATCTCAGAGGGGTAAACATTTTCACCACCGCTGATATACATGTTCTTCTTTCTGTCGACCACAAAGAAGTAACCTTCCTCATCCTTGATCAGAATATCACCTGTATGGAACCAACCACCGGTGATGGCTTCAGCAGTTTCCTTCGGCTTCCGCCAGTAACCTTCGGTAACCACCGGTGATTTAAGCCAAAGCTCACCCGGAGTGTTCGCTGGAAGTTCATTGCCGTTTTCGTCCACTATTTTCGCTTCAATATAGAAATTCGGGAACCCGATCGAGCCCTTCTTCCTTATAGCGTCATCTTGATGGAGCGAAAAACAGTTCGGTCCAACTTCCGTGAGTCCAAAACCCTGGCGGATGGCAATCCCCTTTTCATGCCAGATGTTTATCAAAGGGATCGGCATCGGCGCGCCCCCAACAATTGCGAACCTGACACTGCTAAGATCAGTTGTTGCGAACTTGGGCGAGTCTGACATCATCTGAAGCATGGTCGGCACACCGAACAAAAGTGTGGTTTTTTCTTTCTCCATCAATTCAAGTATAAGATCTGAATCGAAGGAGTTTAGTATCGTGTGTGAACCACCGACAAAAAGAAATGGTGTAAAAAGGACATTCCATCCACCGGTGTGGAAAAATGGAGCGTAACTTTGAGTGTGATCATTCTCAGTGAGATTCAGTCGTAGAACCGTGTTGATAGCGTTCCAGAATATCTGACGATGCGTGATCATAACACCCTTCGAAAGTCCGGTAGTGCCAGCGGTGTAAAGGATCATGACTGTATGATCGAATGGTATGGCCTCTTTCTGACCCGGGATCACCGTCCCGATATCGTCCGAAAGGAAACGCCTGATGCTCTCCACTTCAGCCTTCACAGGAATGGTCTCAAGCGTGTTCAGCCGTTTCACTTCTTCCGAAAAGCAAGCTTCATACAGGAAAAGCGATGGCCCGGCGTCACCTATGAGGGTATCCAGTTCCCGCGGTGTGAGTCTGAAATTCAGCGGAACAAGGATTGTGCCCATTTTCACGCAAGCGACATATAGTAAAATGAACTCTGCCCTGTTTTTCGAATAAACCCCGATCCTGTCACCTTTTTTAAGGCCCAGATCTTTCGCGAGGTATTGCGCAAAGGCCTCTGCCCTGTTGTTAAAATCGCTATAGGTCCATTCCAGACCGGTAGAGTGCTCTCTTAGAAACAGTTTTTTAGGCGAATATTGCGCCCATCTTTCACACCAGTCAGTTGCAAGTGACATGCTCATCTTTTCCTTCCTCCCACAAAATGAATCGCCAACCCGGTAACTACCGATATCATTATCGCCACAGCTGCTGCCACACCCGGATTTTCACCGGTCGCGACAGTAAAAGGTACTGTGAGTTTACCGTAATACATCGAAAAATGAACGGCAACCGCGACCACGGAAGAGATCACCACAGTGGATGTTTTCACACCTTTAACGAACATGCCAAAAATAATCGGGACGAATGCCGCTGAAAAATAGGCGTAAACGCCATTCTGAGCGAAGATGGCAACGCTCAACTTGGGATTAACAAGCTGGTCGTACGACATCCAAATTGCCACAACAGCCAACACAGCGATAACCACTTTGTTTATTATCATTAGCTGACTTGGAGTGGGCTCTTTTTTCGCAACTTTGTCAAAAAAGAGCGGCTTTATCAGATCTTGAGTGATCGTGGTGGAGAGTGACTGAACCAAACCTTCAAGTGTGGATATTCCCGCAGAAATCAAACCAAGAACAACTATCAGCGACACAAACACAGGAAACACGCTAACTACATAGGCGGGAATTATTCCGTCGTTCTTCAATGGCGTACCATTAATGGTAAGGTCAGGGAACTGTAACCTTGCATACAGCCCGGCGAACACTACGAGAAAAAAGATCGACTGTGCAATAACGCCGCTTATGAGGTATGATTTAACACCTTTTGGGTCCTTGATAAGCAACGATTTCGTAATGATATGCGGCTGACAAACAATGGCTATGCCTATTACGATCTGAGCGATAAATATCTCGAAAAAGTCACGGAAAAGGAAACTTGAGTCGTTGTATAAACCGGTAAGTTTGGTGTCTATTTTTCCCAATTTATCAATAAAACCACCTATTCCATCATTGAAGTAGTGGTACCCCGACCCGAGCATTATAAACGCCACCACAAGCATGATGATCGCCTGAACGGTGTTGGTGTAAACCATCGAATTAGCTCCACCGAACATCATGTAGCCGAAGATGAATACTATCACCGCGATCAAAACATAAAGTTCAGGCACTGCAAGAGTCTGCGCTATTACCTTGGTAAGTCCGACCGCGATAAGAACTATAAAAGTTAACAGTAGAAGTGATAGAAACGCGAAAAAGAGTTCATAACCCTTACTGTCGTATCTCTTTCCCATCCATTGAGCGAGTGTCCCCGCCTTTACCGATGATCCGAACTTCCTGAAGCCGATGGTTAGAACGATAAGAGAAACCATCGCGGCGGCGGGATAGACCAAACCATATGAGATGAAAGCACTTATTCCAAAATTGGCCACCAGACCCGGGTTTATTACAAAAGTTGCCGCGCTCGTCATTGATGCCGCGAGTGCAAATCCGATCGTCCACGGAGGGAAATTGACATTCCCGACCGTGTAGTCATCGATCGTTTTTACTTTTAAGGCACCCCGTATAACAAAGAAGAGCGTGACAGCGATATAAACAGCGATCAGCACCCATCCTGCAATTATGAGATCTCCGGAAGTATTTCCCATTTGTATCCTTCCTTGCTTAAAACTTTACCAGAGCCGAGGCAAAAGCGAGTCCGCCTCCGGAACCGACAAACATCAGATAGTCACCTCTTTTTATTCTGCCTCCCTTGTATGCTTCGTTCAAAGCCATCGGGATGCAAGCTGAACCGGTGTATCCATAGGTCGACATGATCACCTCACCTTTATCCCGGTCGATACCGAGATTATCAAGGGTCTGCCAAATCGAGTTTATGTTAATCTGTGTAAAGAAGTATCTGCCTATCTGCTGAGGAGTGATCCCTTCTTTTTCGCAGGCTGTTTTTACCATCTTTGTCCAGATCGCCGGATTGAGCTCTTTGGGGAATTTCTTTACGAACTTGAGCAGGTGGTCTTTGTTATCCATTACCTCTTTCGTCACGGGAGTCCTCGAACCTCCGGCGTAAATACCCATCCACTCATTGTACTGGCCTTCAGTGTAAAGTTCACCATTAAGGAAACCGTCACCGGCCTCAGATGGTGACACAACCACTGCACCGGCTCCATCTGCAAAAAGGGTTACTGTCTTTTTATCGTGAAGATCGAGGTATTTGCTCATGTTGTAAGCCCCGATCACGAGAATGTTTTTCATGTCGTCATCGCTGGCGATGAAACGGGAGGCAGTGTTAAGAGCGGTTACAAATCCCGCGCAGGCCGTATTAATATCAAATGTTCCCGCCTTTACCGCACCGATCCGGTGTTGCACGATCGAGGAGGTAGATGGCGAAACAAATTCGGGAGTGTCGGTGGCCAGAATTATGAGATCCAGATCAGCGGGCACTATTCCGGCATTGGCGATGGCTGCCAAGGCGGCTTTTTCGCTGAGGTCAGCAGTCGATTCATTCTCACCGGTCCATCGTCTTTCCCTGATGGTCAGGTTTTCACGAAGCCATGTATCGACATCTTCACCGAGGATCTCGTTGAAAAATGAGTTCGGAACAACTTTTTCCGGCGCGAAAGCACCAATTCCTGTTATTTTTGCTCTTCTCATTGCATCTCGCCTACATTACCAGTCCGCCATCAACACTGAGGACGGTTCCGTTTACAAAATTCGACTCGTTGGATGCGAGAAAGAGGTAGGCATTGGCGATATCTTCAGGGGCGCCGAGTCTGCCGAGTGGTGTTTTCTCAACAAGCATGTTGATCACTTTTTCAGGGATGGTTCCGACCATTTCGGTAGCAATAAATCCCGGGGCAACCGCGTTAACGCAGATTCCCTTTCTTCCGAGTTCTCTTGCCCACACCTTGGACATGCCGATCACACCCGATTTCGTGGCCACATAATTGGTCTGGCCGAAGTTACCATACAAGCCAACGACAGATGAAGTGTTGATTATCTTACCGGCACCCTTCTCGATCATATAGTTCATTACTGCTTTTGTACAGTTGAACACACCGGTTAAATTTACATCAATAACCTGTTTCCACTGATCAGGGGTCATCTTGGCAAGACTGGCATCACGGGTGATACCGGCATTGTTTACAAGAATGTCTATTCCACCAAGCGCACTAACTGTTTTTTCAGCAGCTTCGGTGGTTGAATTGATATCCGTTACATCAACTTTAACAAACACAGCCTTATTGCCGGCTGCTGTGAGTTCAGCAACGGTGGCATTTCCGAGTTCTTCATTAACATCCCAGATCGCCACCGCGGCACCTTCTGATGCGAACTTGGTAACGGCTGCTTTTCCGATCCCTCTTGCGCCACCGGTAACGATGGCAACTTTACCTTCTAATCTTTTCATTTAAGTTATCTCCAAAAATAAATTTTCGCGTAAACATTTAAACTTTTCCCCTAAATTGAATCCCGTGGAAACGGGAGAACAATCAACCAATCAATCATCAATTTTTATCGTTTCAAAATTTTAAAACGAAAAGGCCCTGAAAACTCTTGAAGTGAAACCAGGGTTTCAGTTATAGATCTTCCTTCGCTCCTCTTCCCATTCATTCTGGAAGTTAGTGAAGTGTACCTCCATTAAACGGTAAAACTTCTCCATCTCCTCGATTCTTTTCCGGGTTGCATCGCCTTCTTTAAGTTCCGCGTTACCGGCCATATCATTAAGTATCCCTGCGATCCGGGTGTTGTTCCTTATCAGCGCAAAGTTGTTTAAAAAGGCGTTCTCGAAGATCTCAGGTTCGATCTCATAGTAATCTTTTCTGTTATTCTCAGTGAACCAGGCTTTTCTGATCAACTTCTTATCCCTTAGTCGCCTGAGTATCTGACTGACAGGCCCCTTGCTTCTTCCGAGTTCTTCACAAATTTCATCCAGAGAGACAGGTTGAGGGCTGAAAATTAGCAATGCTACAATATGCCCCATCAACTTGTTAAGGCCAAAGGCTTTGTAGGCATCGCCGAAGCGACTGATCATCTCTGTTTTTATCTGTGATTTTTCGGTCATAGGGTTTTTAACATTTCAAAAATTTGAAACGATTAAAATTAAGCAAAAGATAACTCATGTGCAAGCGTAATTGAAGTTTAGTAAAAAACTTTTTTAATTAAGGAATATCTCACCGGATGCTGAGGTAATTGGGGATCAAACGGGAAGTTTTATCGTGAAACTTGTTCCGACACCCACCCGGCTTTCACATTTGATTGTGCCGTTGTGCGACTCAACTATCTTCTTCACTATCAACAGGCCTAACCCGGTGCTTTTCTCATCCCCCGTTGGCCTCACGCTCATCCTCGCGAATGGTTTGAAGAGGGATTGTAACTCATCCTCAGGAATCCCCTGACCCTGATCAGCAACAGTTATTATTATCTCATCCCCCTCTCTTGCAGCAGAGATGGTAACGGTGGTACCCGGATAAGAAAACTTGATGGCATTCACTAACAGGTTCGTTAATACCTGATCCATCCGCCTGCGGTCGATACGGCAGACCAGTGTGTCGGGGTCCACCTTCGAGATTATTGTGATGTTTTTCCGAAGAGCGATGGCTGACTGAAGAATACTAACACGAGAGATGAACTCAGAAAGCTTAACCTCCTCAGTTTTAAGGGTTAGCCTTCCCGACTCTATCACGGAAAAATCGAGCAGATCATCAACTATCTCAAGCATCAATCCGGCCAGATCATGGATTCTGAGCAGAAACGATTTTGCATCCTCAGAGATATCCAATGCCTCTTCGAGAACGATTTCTGCCGAGTTCAGGATCACGGAGAGCGGGTTCCGAAGATCATGAACTGCCATCCCCAGGATCCTGTTCTTTTCCTCGTTCAGGTGAGTGAGTTGATTGTTCTTCCTGGCAAGCTCGCGCTGCATGTTTACAAGATCATTATTAAGTCTGGTGAACTCCTGTAAGTCAAGAAACTGATTTGGCGCCGGTGTCGTGGACCTGGGGGTGCTTTGCATTTTGATGCGGCGCCTTAATTCATTGGTCTGATCGTTATTTATCGACATCATTTCGGTAAGGAAACCTTCAAAATCAGCCTTGCTTTGGCTTCCGACCACAAGTATTGTTTCACCCAACCTTACAGAGCTCAAGAAAAATTTTAATCTCTCTTTCCCACGCCCAAGATGCGCCGTCTTCCCGAAAGAGGCATCAGACTGATGCGTCTCCGCGAGAAGGGACATAATATTCCCTCTCTCGTGTGCGGGCACCAACTCGGTTAGGAGAAGTCCGGTAATCTCATCAGTTTGAAGTGTCGTGTTATTCTTCTCAACCGCAAGTATCTTGCCCGATTTTTCACAAGTAAGAACGATTCCCTTGTCACCAAATTGCATCAATCCACCATCATGGTTAAAGACTCCGCCAATTTTATCCCTTCTTCAGCGCTCCCGGCATACCCGTCTGCTCCGATCTTTTTCCATAAACCTTCATAACATTGAATGGATACCCGCCAACAATTATTTTGACCAGCGAGGTTTCAGGATTGCTTCTGATTTTAGCTATGAGATCAGCCACTTTGGGTATGTGGAGTGTCATTGTTGCTGAAAGGGCGACAACTTCAATATTATTTTCGATTATTGCCTTCAAAATGCTGCTTGTCGGGGTGTTGGCTCCGTAAAAATAGCTGTCCCAGCCTTCCATTTCAAAGAAGTCGGCTATCATTCGCGCCCCGATCTCATGCAATTCATCGGGAACACAAGCCACAATCACCGCCCGGTTCTTCCTGTTGTCGGAACTGAAAAGATACGGATACAACTGCGACATAGAAAGTTGCGTAACCGCGGTTATGAAATGCTCATGCGCGACCGATATCTCACCTTTATGCCATAAACGACCGGTTTCCCACATCACAGGTTTAAATATCTTCTCATAAATCTCTTTTATCGATACACCCGACCGCTGCGCTTCCATGATCCTCTCCACAGCAGTCCGCCTGTCGCCGGCAATCAGATCATCAAGATAACCGGCCGCGACCCGCCCGAGCGGATCATCAGCATCTATATAAGAAACATCATCAGGTTCTGTGGTATCAAATACCTCAATCCCCTTAATGAAAATTCCATAAACGAGCGATTCTTTATCAACCCCGGGTAACTCAAGAAGGCGTTCGCCGAGCAGATCAAAAAAACGGTACATCTCATCATCGATCAAATTGATCGACGCGAAGAATATCTTGCACCACTACATATAGTCAATGAACAAACCGGCTTCACCCCGGAAAGATGATTCGGCAAGATAAGTCAGGGTATATTCCGCGTCCTGGATGTAGTGATCTATATGGAATTGTTGATATTTGGTTTTTAGGGATGGCGATATCGCGAAGTGGCGCGTGAGCACATCTTCCGCGATCTCATTTTTCTTGGAAAGAATAAGATTATAAAGTTCTACTGAAACTGAATTCACTGATGACCCCCTTAAACATTAATCTTGTCCACTCTTAATGGATAAACGGCCCTGAATGTGGTGCCATTTTCCCTGTCAGACTCAAATGTAACTTCCCCTTTCAGGTATCGTTCGGAGATCAACTTCATACTGTATGTTCCCAGGCCTCGCCCTTTTCCCTTACTGGAGAAAGAACGGTTGAATATCTGAAGCTGGATGTTCCGGGGCATGTAGGCACGATTGTTTACTTCGAACATCACGCTGCCGTTAACCGGTTTACAGGAAACCGTGATCACGGAATCGATCGGATCGGCTTCAAGAGCATTCTTCACCATGTTACCAAGTACCCTGCCGAGCAGTCCCCGGTCGGTCACCAATTCAACATCGTACAATTCGCCGGCTACAAGTTTTTTTCCTTCTGCAACCACATGGTTCTTATAAAGCTCGATCGTCTCGTACACTAGAATCCGGGCGTTTATCGTGCTGCGTCTTATTTCGAGGTTTCCTCCCTCGGCCGCAATCAATTGTTTCTGGGCCTGAATCTCTTCGATCAGCCTCTTCGAAAGGTCTTGTATGCTATCACTGAAGATGAGAAGATCTTCCGGGTCGGCATCCCGCAAAATCTGGGTGTATCCGAGGATCCCGCCAGCCGTGTTAAGAATATCATGGAAAAATATCTTCTCGAGGGCTTGTTTTCTTTTCTCGCTGGAAATGTCGAGCAGGGTAAAGATTGTAAAATCCTCCCCATCTAAATTGATCCTGGTCGATTTCACCCTGAGATCCAATGCGTTACAATTATCCTTTTGCATGATGCGACATTCCTGCACATCTTCCAGTTTGTCAAACTGGGTATTCAGGATCGAGATAACAGCACCACAGGTTTTACAGAACTCAGTTGTCCCGCAACCGGCCGCGTTTTCGAAGGCGTGTTGGCAATTGATCGCTTCTCCGGGACGGAACCCTTTGCTCAAGAACTCATCATCAAGCTCGAGATATTCAAGAAGACTTTTGTTGGCAAAAACTATCTCGCGTTCATTATTAAGAACCATAACATACTCTGGTATGGCATCGAGTACGCGTGTTAACTCGTCATGCTCTTTTAAAGCATTGATCTGAGCAAGAAGGATTTCCTGGGGGGTTCGCTCCGGAGGAGCAAATTGTGTCTCGAGGGAAGTACTCATTGGTCTTAACTTATTTTTATTATTGTTGAGTAAAAAATAAGTTAAAATAATTTATTTACAAAAGAGAAATTATCCCAGTAGTTTTTTCACTCTTTCAGCAGCCGGCTTCGAGTTTTTGAAACAATCCCCGATCGATATCCCTCCCCTGTAGTTACCGCTGAGAACCAGACCGGGATTATCAGACTCCGTTTTCTCGAAATACTCCTCGTGTTTGTTATAACCGAGATTGTATTGAGGTATTGCCTTCTCCCAAAGCACCGACCGTTTATGAAGGGGTTCGCCGTCGATTTTCATCAGTTTAACGAAATCGTCGATCACTTTTGCATCGAGTTCATTTCCAAACCGTCTGAAAATATCCGGGTTCTTGGCCCCGCCGATAAAGATAGTGAAAGCTGCATTGTCTTCGCCGCATCGATTTTCAAAGATCACAGAACTCCATATTGCACCGAGAAATATCTTCTTCTCTTTCCCGGGAATGAGGAAGCCAAACCCGTCGAGTGGGGTTCTTATCTGATTCTTCTTGAAAACCACATAGAGTACTTTCACCGGAGGGTGATAGATTTCGCTGAAGTGGCGGCTGAGAACGGGATCAAGATCCGAAAACACAGTGGTTGCGATATGAGCCGGAAGAGTAGAAAGCACCACATCACACTTCATTGTGAGTGCTTCCCCCCCTTTTTCATAAGTAATCTCCCAACCCGATTCATTTTTCTTAACACTTTTGATGAAACAGTTATAAATGATCTTTTCGGGGAACTGAGCGGCAATTGTTTTTGGCAGGATACCCATCCCGGATCTGAAAGAAAACATCTTCGCGCTCTGCTTCGACTCTTCATTCCGTTTCTTGGCGGCTCTTCTTTCCTTCGCGCCCCCGATCATCCCCTTGACCAGTCCGCCATATACTTCCTCGAGACGGTAGAGTTTCGGGAATGCCGATTTCACACTAAGTTTCATCGGATCACCGGCAAATACTCCGGAAACGAAAGGATCGATAACATTCTCAAGAAACTCACGGCCCAGACGCCTCGAGACGAACTCACCCAAACTTTGGTTGTAACCATCAGATGATCTTCCTACAAAAGGCTCCTTGGCCACTCTTAGCTTACCTTTCAGTGTGAAAAGTTTTGATGTGAAAAATGCCCCCGGCGTCATCGGAAGGGGCACCAGTTCGTCATCCTTAAGAATGTACCGTTTGTTCGATTCCTGATTGGCATAAACCATCTCATTCTCGAGACCAATGTCGGTGACCAACTCCCTAATGAAAGGGGTGGTCTCAAGTCCTGAATTCGGCCCGAAATCCATCAGAAAGCCGTTTTCGCTTTCCGTCTTAATGGATCCTCCCGGGGTTGAACCCGATTCGAGAATCGTGAAATCGACACCATCACGGTGCAGCCAATGTGCGGCTGCCAAACCGGAGATTCCGGCACCAAGGATTACAACATTTTTCATTACGCGTTCAGTATTTCTTTTCTACCGGTAAGTTCATTTAAAACGAGTTGTGACAGACACTCGACAAAAGTGGCTGAATCGTTCAGTCCGGTCATTACTATATAATTATCAATTTTCGCTTCTTCAGCATTGTGTCGGTACTCGATATCAAGTTCGAAAGAGGTCTCAACATGATCGGAGACGAAGCTAACCGGTACAACCAGCACATCCTTCACACCTTTTGCTCCCAATTCCATCAGTTTGTCGTCAGTAGCCGGCTCGAGCCATTTTACGGGTCCTACCTTGCTCTGGAACGATAAGTGGTACATATGGGAGTAGCTGCGCAGTTTCATCACGGTTTCCATCGTGTTTCGGATCTCACCGCTGTATGGGTCCCCCTTCTTCACAAGACTTACGGGAGTTCCGTGCGCGCTGAAGAGTATCTGAACCATCTGTCTTCTCTCTTCGGGCCACTTAAGAAGGCACTCATCTATCCGTTCATTTATTGCTTTTACATATAGCGGGTGGTTATAGTAGTTCCTTATATAGGCAACTTTCGACATGTCGCCTTTGTAGACCCTTTTCCACTCGTTGAAAGAGGAACCTGTAGTGGTGATCGAATAATGAGGATAGAGCGGCACAAGAATCACCTTATCGAAGTTACCGGCTGCCACCTGCTCCGCGATTACGGCAGTAAGTGGATTCCAGTACCTCATTGCCGTGAACACTTTAAGTTCCGTGATCTTCTCAGGAAAGCCGGCTGAATCATCGGCGATGATCTCATGGAGGCGCTTCTCAAGCATTGATCTCTGAATTTCAGTCCATTCGTTTATCGGTGATTTTCCGCCGATCAATTCATATTCCTCGGCTACTTTTGGAGCGCGTCTCTTGGAAATTATCTTAGCCAGAAGCTTCTGTCCGAAAGGTAAATTGAAGATATCGGGATCGCTGAATAGATTCCTTAAAAACGGTTCGATCGCGTCGAGCGAATCGGGACCACCCAGATTCATAATTACTACGGCTACTTTACTCATATATTCTTTACTGTCTCATTCTGTCTTGATTTATCAAACTGTTCTTGAGTACCTGCCCTGGTCCTCTTTTCTCTCAATATAACCATCGAACTTCATCGCTATGTTCCTTATAAGGAGCCTGCCCTTGTTGGAGACTGTTAATCCTGCTTCACCGATCGAAAGTAGGCCGTCAGCCTCCATTTCAGAGAGGTTTTTAAGTCCGTTCGCGAAATACTCCTTAAAGTTTATCTTGAACTCTGACTCGATCGCCTTGAAATCAAGTTCGAAATCACACATTACGCGAGTGATCACTTCTCTTCTTAGGAGGTCGTCATCTGTAAGATATACACCCTTGTGAACGGGGAGTTTCTCGTCATTCAGTGAATCGAAATATTCTTTTTCCCTTTTGAAATTCTGGGAATAAACCCTGCCGATCTGGCTGATCGAGGTGATACCAAATCCATAAAGATCCGCACCTGCATTTGTCGAGTAACCCTGGAAGTTACGATAAAGCTTTTTCTCCTGAAGGGCGACTGCCATCTCATCGGTCGGTTTCGCGAAGTGATCCATTCCGATGAATACATAACCCGCTTTCATAAGTGTTTCGACCGTTGATTTCAGAATATCAAGTTTCTCTTCCGGTTTCGGAAGGTCTTCAGCCTTAATGAGCCCCATGTGCTTCTTCATCCAGGGAACATGCGCGTAGTTAAATACCGCGATCCTGTCGGGTGAAATATCGATAACAGACTTAACCGTCTCGAGGAATTTTTCCTTTGTCTGGAATGGAAGACCGTAGATCAGATCAAGGTTGATGCTTGAGTAACCGAGCTCCCTGACCCAATCGACCACCTGACGGGTCATGTCTTCGGGCTGGATCCTGTTTACTGCCTTTTGAACTTCAGGAGTAAAGTCCTGAACCCCCATCGAAATTCTGTTAAAACCGCCACTTCTAAGTGCTTCAAGATGGGCTCTGGTTAAACCTCGAGGGTCTATTTCGCAACCGGCTTCTATCGACGGATCAATCTTGAATGACGCATTAATATATGAAACAAGGTCAGCTATCTCATCGGGGTCAAGATGTGTCGGTGTTCCGCCACCCCAATGAAGCTGCGTAACCGGACGGTCAACATCCAGGTAAGTGCGAAGAAGATCGATCTCGTTCTTCACATATTTAATATATTCCTTTATCCTGTCGCGGTTCCGGGTGATGATCATGTTGCATCCGCAGAAATAGCAGAGGGTATCGCAGAAAGGAAGATGGTAGTAGAGTGACAATGGCGGCTTTACGGCGGCCGTGTTTGTTCTTACTATCTCATCGAGGTAGTTTTCTGCGGTGAATCCCTCATGGAAGTGAGGCGCGGTCGGATAGCTTGTGTATCTGGGACCGGGCTGGTCGTATTTCTTGATCAGATCAACATCAAAATCGAGTTCAAACATTCGTAAATTCCATTAATTGTGATATTTATGGCTCTCTATCTTGATAAAATCGACGAGTGCCTTCAAATTTTCCGGCTTTACATCCGGTAATATCCCATGTCCAAGGTTGAAGATGTGGCAGTGTCCCGAGTCGAGTGACCCAAGGATTCTTGCAGCCTCTTCCCTGATGGTCTCGTGTGGAGCGTACAGGATGGTTGGATCCATGTTACCCTGAACCACTGCCTTGCCGCCGATCTCTTTTTTAACCGCGGCGAGGTCAACTGTCCAGTCAACCGAGTAACCGTTCGCGCCAAGTTCAGCGAGTTTGGTGAAGTTATAGTTTACACCTTTCGCGAAAACGAGTACGGGAGCGTGTGGTTTCAGCTCGTCAACGATCCTCTTTATATAAGGCATCGAGAATTCTTCGAACTGAGCGGGAGAAAGAATGGAGCCCCATGTGTCGAATACCTGCACTGCATCAGCACCGGCTTTAACCTTCTCTTTGAGGTATCCGATGATCACATTAGTGAGCATATCAAGCACTTTGTGAGCGGCTTTCCTCTCGTTGTAAGCAAATTCTTTTATCCGGGCGAAATTCTTTGAGCCCTTCCCCTCAACCATATAGGTTAGAAGCGTCCATGGCGCGCCCGAAAAACCGATGAGCGGGACTCTTCCATTAAGTTCTTTCACTGTAAGAGAAACCGCGTCCATCACATATTTAAGTTTATCGATAGGATCGAATTCAGAGATTCTGGCCAGATCGGCGGCACTTCTTACTGGATGCGGGAAAACAGGACCGGTTCCTTCATTCATTATGAACTCAAGTC
>Ga0116141_10003087_pt1 | contig 14131 bp, 8 predicted proteins | sample AD_UKC097_MetaG_FD_89744 | JGI IMG/M metagenome (GOLD analysis project Ga0116141, IMG submission 89744) | Active sludge microbial communities of municipal wastewater-treating anaerobic digesters from USA - AD_UKC097_MetaG | ecosystem: Engineered > Bioreactor > Anaerobic > Digestate | place: USA...
AGGATCGCATGGACATAGTCACCAGGGACGACGAGAAGGCCAGGACCTTTATCATCAGGGAGAACATCACCTCGGAGTCGATCACCGGCCTGGAGGTGGAGCTGATGAACTTCTACTACGAGGACGCCCGCGACATCGTCATCGATATCAACGAGGTGACGCGCATCGATTCTCTCACCCTGGCGGTCTTCCTGAAAATCAAGAACATGCTCGCCGAGAAGGGGAGGAAGTTCAAGCTGATACATCCCGGCGATTCGGTGCGGCGGATCATCGAGATAGCGTCGCTGGAGACTTTCTTGCTGGAGGACGGGAAATGATGAAACCGCTCGCGCGCAACGGCTTTACCAGGAAGGGCCCCCTGGTGTTCGTCATCATGGACGGCGTGGGGCTTCGCGAGGCGGCGGAGGGCAACGCCTTCCGGAACGCGCACACGCCCGTCCTGGACCGGCTGATGGACACCTGCCCCATGACGTCCATCAAGGCGCACGGCACCGCAGTGGGGCTCCCCAGCGACGACGACATGGGAAATTCCGAGGTGGGGCACAACGCGCTCGGCGCCGGGCGCATCTTCGACCAGGGTGCGAAGCTGGTGAACGCGGCCATCGCCTCGGGCGCGATATTCAGCGGCACCGTGTGGAAGAAGCTCGTGGAAAAGCCCGCCGGGCAGGGGACGGCGCTCCATCTGATGGGACTTCTCTCCGACGGCAACGTGCACTCGCACATCGACCAGCTTTTCAGGCTGATAGAGCAGGCGGCGAAGGATGGCGTGAAAAAACTCCGCGCGCACATCCTGCTCGACGGGCGCGACGTGCCGGAGACTTCCGCGCTCACGTACGTCGACGCGCTGGAAGCGCACCTGGAGAAGTTCCGCGGCCAGGGCCTCGATTACCTGATCGCCTCGGGCGGCGGGCGCATGGTCACCACCATGGACCGCTACCAGGCCGACTGGAACATCGTGAAGCGCGGCTGGGAGGCGCACGTGCTGGGCACGGCGCGCGCCTTCGCGGGCGCCCGCGAGGCGATCGAGACCTACCGGAAGGAGCAGGCCGGCGTCATCGACCAGTATCTCCCCTCCTTCACCATAGCGGACGCGAAGGGCCCGGTGGGGGCCATCAACGACGGCGACTCGGTGATATTCTTCAACTTCCGCGGCGACCGCGCCATCGAGATCTCGCGCGCCTTCGAGGAGAAGGGCTTCGACAAGTTCGACCGCGTGCGCGTCCCGGACGTGGTCTACGCGGGGATGATGGAGTACGACGGCGACCTGAAAATACCGTCGACGTACCTGGTGCAGCCGCCCGATATCGACCGCACCATCAGCGAGTACCTCGCGAAGTCCGGCTGCCGGCAGCTCGCCATCTCTGAGACGCAGAAGTTCGGTCACGTGACCTACTTCTGGAACGGGAACAACAGCGAGAAGTTCAGCGAGGAGCTGGAGACCTGGGTGGAGATTCCCTCCGACAGGGTGGAGTTCGACCAGCGTCCCTGGATGAAGGCCGCCGATATCAACGACCACGTGATGGAGGCGCTCTGCGCGGGGAAGTACGACTTCATCCGGCTGAACTTCGCCAACGGCGACATGGTGGGGCACACCGGCAACTATCACTCCGCGATGATCGCCGCCGAGACGGTGGACCTCTGCGTCGGCAGGATGCTGAAGGCGGTGGAGAACTGCGGCGGCATCGCGGTGCTCACCGCGGACCACGGGAACCTGGAGGAGATGTACGAGACAGACAAGAAGGGCGCCGTGGTGGTCGATAAGAAGACAGGGCAGATCGCGGCGAAGACGTCGCACACGCTCTCGCCGGTGCCGTTCATCATCTACGATCCCGGTTTCAAGGGCGAGTACGAGCTCCTGCACGTCCCCGGCGCGGGCCTCGCCAACGTGGCGGCGACGCTGCTGCTCCTGCTGGGCTACGTCCCGCCGGAAGACTATCTTTCCCCGCTCGTCAAGATGAAATGAGGATCGCCTTCATCACACCCGAGGCGTACCCCTTCGTGAAGACGGGGGGCCTGGCCGACGTGGCGCACTCGCTCCCGCGGGCGATGGCGCGTCTGGGCCACGACGTGCGCCTCGTCATCCCGCGCTACTACCGCGTCGACAAGGAGCGCTTCGGCCTGAAGCTGGTGCCGCCGCCGCTCGGGGTGCCGCTCGGCTCCGGTGAGAAATGGGCCGCGGTGTACGAGTCACGTTTCGTGGCGGAAGTCCCCGCGTATTTCATCGAGCATGATAATTTCTTCGGGCGCGACGGTCTCTACGATGACGGCTACGGCGCGTACGCCGACAACGGGGAGCGTTTCGCGTTTTTCTGCCGCGCCGCCCTGCAGGCGCTGAAGGCGCTGGATTTCCGGCCCGACATCATCCACTGCAACGACTGGCAGACGGGGCTGGCGCCCGTCTACCTGCGCACGGCGTACGCGCGCGACGCGTTCTTCCGCGGCGCGGCGTCGGTCATCACCGTCCACAACGTGGGCTATCAGGGCGTCTTCCCCGACTCGATGATGGAGTGCGCGCTCCTGGGCAGGGAACATTTCCACTCCGGCGCGCTGGAGTACTTCGGGCAGGTGAACTTCCTGAAGGGGGGGCTCGTCTTCTCCGACGCGGTGACCACGGTGAGCCGCAGGTACGCCGGAGAGATTCAGACGCCGGAGTTCGGCTACAACCTGGCGGGTGTCTTCGCGTCGCTGGGCGGGAGGCTCTACGGAATCACCAACGGCGTGGACTACGGCAAGTGGGAGCCGTCCACAGACGCGCGGATACCGGCGCGCTATTCCGCGGACGAGCTCGCGGGAAAGATCAAGTGCCGGAAAGCGCTCCAGCGCAGGTTCAACCTTCCCGCGCAGGGCAAGGACCCGATCGTCGGGACCGTGTCGCGCCTCACCTACCAGAAGGGGATGGACGTCCTTGCCGAGGCGCTCTTCCTGCTGATGCGTGACCGCAAGTTCCAGTTCGTGCTGCTGGGAAGCGGCGAGGACGGTATCATCCGCCGCTTCGAGGAGCTCCGGCGCGCGTTCCCCGACAGGGTGGGCCTCTTCTGGGGCTACGACGAGGAGCTGGCGCACCTGGTGGAAGCGGGCATCGACATCTACGCCATGCCGTCGCGCTACGAGCCGTGCGGCCTCAACCAGATGTACAGCCTGCGCTACGGCTCGGTGCCGGTGGTGCGCGCCACCGGCGGCCTCGACGACACGGTGATGGACGAGTTCGCGTTTCCCGGGAAGGGGACCGGATTCAAGTTCAGCGAGCTCACGCCCGCGGTGCTGGCCGATACGTTCTCGAAGGTCTTTCGCGCGTTCCGCGACAAGGCGGCATGGGGCGATATCGTGCGGCGCGGGATGGCGGTCCACTACTCCTGGGACGACGCCGCGCGCGAGTACGGGAAGGTATACGGCGCGGTGCTTGCCGGGAGGAAGTGAGGGCATTGCAAACCCCCACCCCGGCCCTCCCCCTTGAGAGGGGGAGGGAGACTGTCACACTCGAGTATTTCTGCGTCCTCCACGTGAGACAATACTGTCATCGCGAGCGCAGCGCGGCGATCTCCTGCCGGGACAATGCTTCGCGGCTCCGCGTGAGAAAATGGCGTTGCAGTGTGAGTATCTCACGCTCCGTCTTTGCATGCCGGCGCCATGCGGGGGACGTTACTTTTTGTAAGCGACACAAAAAGTAACCAAAAAGGTCGCCGCTCAGACGGCGCGGGGCCTTGGTGTGTACTGTTGGTACAATCAGCACATGCGCGGTGCGGGTGGGCCTCCTGCCCGTCCTCCCGCGCAGCCCACACGCTCGCCCTCGTGGCTCGCTGGCATGCACTCCTCAATGAAATTCCGTGTCCTCATCGGCCATTCAGGGGGCTTTTTTCACGGTAGGGGTTGTTTTTTCCTTGAGGGCACTTCCGATATAATCCCTTATGTTGGCGGAGACTGCGCCCCCCCCGTCTCACTCCACGATATACTGCTCGCCGAAATCCAGAATAACGATTTTCCCTTCCAGCCCTTGTTCCTTCGCGATGGCACGAAGCTCATGCGCGGGAGTGTCGGCACCGATGGAGAGGAAGCCCTGCGTGTTGAAGGTGCCCCAGTGCATGGGTATCATCTTCCGACTGCGGAGGAGGGCGATGGCGCGCGGCACGTCCGGCGGGCCCATGTGCTGGGAGCGCTTCAGCCAGTCGTTCAGGCCGAAGAGGTTCACGCGCATCCGGTACTCGCCTATGGGAAGGAGCGCCAGGTCCACGGCAAACCGCTTCCCGATCTCGGCGAAAGCGTCGACCACCACGGTGTCGCCGGCGAAGTATATCGTCCTCGATCCTTTCATGACGTAGCCCGCGCATGTCAGCGATCCGTGCTTCGCCGGGGCGGCGGTGACGGTGACAGGGCCGATATTCGTTTCCTCCCACCACGCGAGCTCGCGCACGTCGGTGAATCCCATCTCCCTGATCCTGGCGGCGGTGCCTTTCGGGACGATGACCGGCGTCGATCTTGGCAGCAGGGCGAGCGTGTGCCTGTTCATGTGGTCGGGATGTTCGTGCGATATGACGATGGCGTCGATGCGGGGCAGGCGCGTGAAGGGGACGCCCGGCTCGCGGAACCGCTTCGCGACCGGTATGCCGTAGCGGATGCAGCGTTCGTACATCGGGTCGGTGAGTATGCTCACGCCGGAGTCCTGCACGAGGAAGGTCGCGTGTCCTATCCAGGTGACCGAGGGTTCGCGCGCGTCGAAGCGGTGCTGTCGCGCGACGGCCGGCGCGACTGAATGGAATACGGAGCACGCAGCGAGAGAGAGCGCCAGGGTGGATATGGCGACCGGTGCCGCGGCTGTTATCAGGCGTGATAGCATGGGGTGTGTTCTTTTCCCGTGAAAGATACAGGCAGCATGCGGGGGAAGCGCGGGCTTTTCAATTCTTTTTCACCGGCGGCACCAGCGCGCGGCCGGAGCGGTGTCCGGATTAATGGCTTGATTTTTCGGCGCTAAAATATATTTCCTGAAAGAGCTCCATCATCCTGAAAAACCGCGAGGTCCAGCGCGTATGAAAGCAGTCCGTCGGGCGGCGTTGTATATCATCCCCCTCCTCCTCTGCGTTGCGGCGGGCGCGTTTTCCCTGACGCAGCGGCAGGTGGGCAACCTGCTGGAGCGCGCGACCGTGAAGGTGAGCACCTACGACGGTGACAGGCTCGTCACCTTCGGCTCGGGATTCGTGTTCGGGAAGGACGGATTCGTGGGCACCAACTGGCACGTGGTGCAGGAGGCGGTGCGGCGCAACTACCGGCTGAAGGTGGAGTTCGTCGATAAAAAGACGACGCGCGACGCCGAGGTCCTCAACTGGGACGCGTACCACGACTTCGCGGTGATCCGGATGGCGAAGGAGAAGGGGAAGCACTTCCGTGCGCTGAAGATCGGCGACTCGAAGGCGCTGCGGCCGCTCGACACGGTGTTCGTCGGCGGTTTCCCGGTCACCGGCGCGTACAAGGCGCAGCGCGGCGAGCTCAACTCCACGCAGACCTACCAGGAGCGCGACTACTTCGACATCTCGCCGCTCATCGACCGGGGCAACAGCGGCGGGCCGGTGCTCAACAGCGCGGGCGAGGTGGTAGGCGTCTCGGTGGCCTTTGTGAAAATGGCGCGGTCCATCAACCTCGCCGTGCGGACGCAGGACATCAGGGGCGTCATCCGCGACAGCCTCGCAGGGAAAAGGAAGCTCCTGGTGCGCGACGGAAAGGAGGCGGAGAAGAACGACGAGCGCTCCCGGGCGAACCTCATAGTCCACGGGCTTGCAGTCCAAGGGCGCCTCTCCGAGGGCGACGACGCCGACTGGCTGGAGATGAACAACCAGGAGGGCGCGCGGCCCACCATCACCATGACACATGGCGCGGGGAAGGACTTCGACCTGGAAATCTACAGCGATTCGTTCCTCACGGGGCGCGCCGCGGGGAAGGGCGAGAGTGATACGGTCACCTGCCACGTGCCGGGCCGCTGTTTTCTGAAGGTGGTCCGGAAGTCCGGCGAGGGCGAATACAAAATTGCGTTCAACCCGAACCGCTCCACGCCGGACGACGGCTCCGAGATGGAGGGGAACAACGTGCGCGCGCTGGCGAACAGGACCCGGAGCGTCACGCTCACGGGACGTCTGGGTGACGATGATGCGGAGGACTGGTTCATGCTGGAGGGGCAGGAGGGCCAGCAGCCCTCGGTGGCGATAAGCCACGGCGGCGCGATGAACTTCGACTTCGAGGTGTACAGCGACATGATCCTCGCCGGCAGGGCGACGGGCACCGGCGCCACCGATTCCATTTCGTGCAACGTCCCCGGACGCTGCTACGTCCGCGTCTACCGCGTGACCGGGGCGGGGAGTTACACGGTGACCATCGGGCGCGACGCGGGTGCCTACCGCGAGCAGGAGCCGAACGACGACCGCTCCATGGCGAACCTCACGCGGAGCATGGTGATCGAGGGGAGCGTGTCGGCGGAGGACCGCGACGACTGGTTCGAGCTCGCGGGCCAGGAGGGGAACAGCCCCTCGTTCACGCTCCGGCATTCCGAGGGCGCGGATTTCGAGATTGAGGTGTTCAGCAACGAGACGCCGGTGGGCCGCACCAGGACCGGCGCCGCGAGCGAAACGCTCCGCTGCGCGGTCCCCGGGCGCTGCTTTGTGCACGTGTGGCGCGTGACCGGCTCCGGGAACTACACGCTCACCGTGGACGCCAACCGTCCGCGGCCGCGCCCGCTGAGCGCCGACGGGCGCGAGCTGGAGCCGAACAACAGGCGGGAGCACGCGACGATGACGCGGAGCATGGTGCTGCGTGGCATCATCACCGGCGGCGACGAAGAAGACTGGTTCGAGCTCGCAGGCCAGGAGGGAACGCGCCCCATCTTCACCTTTACCCACGACGCGGGGGCGAATCTGGACCTGGAAGTTTTCAGCGATGGGATGTCCGTGGGGCGCGCCACGGGGACCGGGACGACGGAGCAGCTCACCTGCGACGTGCCGGGGCGTTGCTTCGTCCGCGTGACGCGCGTGACCGGGAACGCGAACTACACCGTCACCATCAGCACGCCGCCGCCGCGTCCCGTGAACCAGGGAGGCGGCGAAGTCGAGCCGAACAACACGCGCGAGACCGCGACGCTCACGGGCGCGGTGACGCTCAACGGCCAGCTGGGTGATAACGACACCGAGGACTGGTTCGAACTCGCGGGGCAGGAAGGGACCAATCCCTCCTTCACCATCACCCACGGGCAGGAGGCGAACTTCGATTTCGAGGTCTTCAGCAACGCCGTGCTGATGTGCCGCGCCACGGCGACCGGGGCCACGGACACCGCGCGCTGCCAGGTGCCGGGGCGCTGTTTCGTGCGGGTGTGGCGCGTCAGCGGCGCGGGCGCCTACACGCTGCAGGTGGGGAGGTAGTGATGCCTTTATCGAGTCCGGAGCCTCTTACAGGGGAAGATTTTGGATGGTAACTTGACCGGTTTGGTGACACTTCATGGGGAAGATAACAGTTACCCGGGACAGCGTGTGCGCGGCGGACGATGTGGACGCGCCCCACGTGAAAACGGTGTCGATCGGCGATGACTGGTCGATAGAAGAAATATTATCCCGCATCATTCCATCGTACCTTCCGCTGATTTCAGGTGGCAAGGCCACGTGGAGCGTTGCGGCGGACAATCCGATAGCCGTCATGGCCCAGGAATGGGGAAAGCCCAGGCTGCTCTGCCTGCCTGAATACCCTTTCCACGATACGCCCGGCTTCGTGAAAATAACATCGTTGCATTTCAACTACCATGCTCAGGATGATCCCGACACGGTTTTCAGAGTATTGAGGCGTTACAGGCACAAGGTGTATTGACGAATGAAGTGGACGGGGCGTGAAAACGCGTGAATTTCTCGTACGCTGTCAACCGTGACGGTTGCCCGGAGCCTCTCCCGCCGGGAGAGGGGCGAATTATTACATTGACAACCGGTTGCAGACGTGCGTATGATTGCGGGCAGGAACGACCCGTATGAAGGCACTGACAGATTATTTCCTAAAGTCGTATGACATTCAGCCGGCGTCGATTTCTACGAAAGCCCGCCACCTGTACCATGTAAACCTGATGTTCCTCGCGTTCTATTCGGCGCTCGTCCCGCTGAACCTGCTGACCGGGGACTATCTCACCGCGCTGCTCATGCCCGTGTGCGTCGCCATCACCCTGCTTTCTCTCTTCCTGCTCAGGGCGGGACGTCACATCGGGGCCGCCCACCTGTCGATCCTGGTCTGCTTTAGTATAATAGCCCTCGACCTCTTCGTGAGCAACGAGGCCCCCGGACACAACGTGCTCTACCGGGGGGCCTTCACCTACATGGCGTTCATGATCGTCGTGACCCTCATTTCCGCCGACCGGTTCATATCCGTGAAGATAGCGGTGGCGTCGGTGGCAGTGCTCTGCGCGGTGTTCTTTTTCAGGATGATGCCGGTGCAGCCGGTGGTATCGCCCATGGACAGGGCGGTGCTGATCAACATACTCATGCTCTTCACGGTGGCGGCCGTGATGACGATGATCATACAGAAAGATACCTCCCTCGTTGTGGCGGTGCTTGAGCGCGAGAAGAGCGCCGTGGAGGACCGCTCGCACGGACTGGAGGAGGTGATACAAGAGAGGACGTCCGATCTTCAACTGACCATGAAAAGGCTCGAGGACAGCGAGGCGCGCTACCGGTCGATCGTCGAGAACTCGCACGACGCCATCGTGATCATCGACGACATGTTCAACATCGTCTTCGCCAACCGGGAACTTTACCGGATCACCGGATACCAGAGGGGCGATGCCGCCGGACGCGGCTTCCTGCCGTTCATCGCCGAGGAGAGCAGGGGGGAGATAGCCGAGCGGTACAGGAAGCGCATCCGGGGCGAACCGGTCGATTCAGTGTATGAACTTTCCCTGGTCACGAATTTCGGGACGCGGGTGCACTGCGAGGCGCGCGTATCGCCCACCATCGATCCCTCGGGCGGGAATCGATTCATCGTGATGCTGATGGACATTTCCGAGCGGAAGCGCTCCGAGCGCTCGCTGAAAATCCAGCACGACCTTGCCATGGCGCTCTCCGCCGCGGAATCGAGGGACGGGGCGCTGGAACTCATCATGGACGCGGTTCTCGAAGTCGACGGTGCGGACTGCGGCGGCATCTACCTGATGAACGCCGGGCGTGACGCCATGGATCTCGCGGTGAACAGGGGGCTTTCCCCGGGCTTTGTCGCGGCTGCCAGTCACCTGGAGCGGGACATGCCGCAGATGAAAATCCTGCGCGGGGATAGGCCGAGCTATATCAATTATGCCGAGATCATGAAGAAGATGGATTCCGAAGAGGCGGAAAAGCGCGTGCAGGAAAATCTCCTCGCGCTGGCGGTGGTCCCCATCAGGCACCAGAACGAGATCGTTGCCGCATTGAACTGCGGTTCCCACACCATGGCTGAATTCGACGGAAGGTCGAAGGAACTCATCGAGTCCATCGCCGCGCAGGTGGGCGCCGTCCTCGCGCGGCTCATGGCCGAGGAGGCGGTGCGCGACAGCGAGCGGAAGTACCGCCAGCTCGTCGAGAAGGGGAACAACATCATCTTCACTGCCGACGCCGCCGGCGTCATCACCTATATCAGCCCCTCGATAAAGGAACTCATGGGTTTCGATGCCGAAGAAATCACCGGCAGGCCCTTTGCCGATTATATCTACCACGAGGACCTGGAATACATCGCCTCCAAGTTCCGCGAGCTGGAGCGCGGCATCCTGAGCCCGGACGAATACCGGGTGATCGCGAAAGACGGCGGGTACCGGTGGATCATATCGAACAGCCAGCCGCTCGTGAAGAACGGGGAGTTCCAGGGGATCATCGGCGTCTTCACCGATATATCGTGGAAGAAGCGCGCCGAGGAGGAGCGGCTTGAAATGGAGCGCCGCCTGCTTCACGCGCAGAAACTCGAGAGCCTGGGTGTGCTCGCCGGCGGCATCGCGCACGACTTCAACAACCTGCTCATGGCGATCATGGGCAACCTGGAGCTCGCCTCGATGCACTTGAAGGACGCATCCCCGGAACACAAGCTCGTGGGTGAGGCGGGAAAGGCGTCGCAGCGCGCGGCGGACCTCGTCCGGCAGATGCTCGCGTATTCCGGCAGCGGGAGCTTCATCGCGCGCGAAATCAACATCAGCGAGATGGTCGATGAGATCGCGCACCTCCTGAAGACATCGATATCCAGGAAGGCGTCGCTGGTCATGCAGCTCCAGCGGCCCGTCGGCTCCATCTTCGCCGACCCTGCCCAGGTCCAGCAGATAGTGATGAACCTGATCGTCAATTCATCGGAGGCGCTCCAGGACGCGGCGGGAACCATACACATCGCCACGGGGGAGATCTTCTGCGACGAGGATTACCTGTCGGCGAGTTATCTCGAGGAAAAGCCGGCCCCCGGCCGGTATGTCTTCCTGGAGGTGGAGGATACCGGCTGCGGCATGGACCAGGCCGTCCTTGACAAGCTCTTCGATCCCTTCTTCACCACCAAGTTCACCGGGAGGGGCCTGGGCATGGCCGCGGTGCTGGGCATCGTCAGGAGCCACGGCGGGGCCATCATCGTCAGGAGCAGGCCCGGCGAGGGCACGACGATCAGGGTCCTTTTCCCGGTGTCGGACCGGGGTGCGGCGTCCGTGGAGGATGCGCTCCCGGCGAGGACCGCCGCGGGGAAGATGTCGGGCACCATCCTCTTCGTCGATGATGACGACATGATACGGTCGACCGCCACGACCATGCTGGTCCGCCTCGGGTTCTCGGTTGTCTCCGCCGGTGACGGGGCGCAGGCCGTCGACCTGTTCAGGGAGAGGCCCGACGAAATAGCGCTGGCGGTCGTGGACTATATCATGCCCGGCATGAACGGCAGGGAGGTTGTTTCCCGTATGCGGGAGATACGCCCCGGTGCGCGCATCATCCTCACCAGCGGGTATCCGCGCGACGATGTCATGAAAATCCCGGGAGGGGCGCACCCTGACGGATTCATCCAGAAACCGTACAAAATGCAGGAGCTCGAGGACGAAATCAGGCGCGTCCTGGCCGGCGGAACGAACGGGGGATGATGCGATGAACGGGTTCCTGAAGGCTGTATATTTCGCGTGCGTCGCGCTGCTCGTGCTGCAAAGCGCGCTCTTCGCGGTCCTTCTCATGCAGTACTCGGATTCCGTGGCGTTCCGCCTCCTCATCGGGTTCCTCGGCATCGGGCTCCTCATCGTCATGCCGGTGATGGGACTGGCGCGCTACGGCACGGAGGCGCGGAGCGAGTCCCGGGCAGTTCCCGCGCTCCTGCTGGTTCTCATGAATGTGTTCCTGCCCTGGGTGCCGGTGGCGGCCGCGGGATTCAGTTGGGGATCGCTCCTGACGGTGGCGGTGCCGGCGGCCGCGCTCTCGCTCGGCGCCGCGATCGCCGGGAGCGCCGTCAACACCATCCGCATTTCCGCGACAAACCCCGACGGCGCGGCCGGCGGGATGAGAGCGGCACGGTGGGTGCTGTCGGTCGTGGTGCTCCTTATGGCGCTGAACCTCATCTTTCCGGCTTTCGCGCGCCTTGCGGCATGGCTCGCTCCATCGACCGGCGTCGACGTCTCGTGGCTGGTGGGCGCGGTGGCTGCGGACCGGCTGTGGCAGGCGATATTCCTTTCCATCCGGGACATCCTGGTCTGGACGCTGGATTTCTGCTTCGCCTTCTGGGCGAGCGTGAAGTTCTACCGGGTGTTTCTCTCGAGGGACGGGATCTGAGCTTCGGGGTCGCGGGCGCGCACAGACTTACTGTACGCGCACCACGGAGCAGACGCCGCCTACCTCGTCCGAGGCGGAACTGGAGTTGAAGTAGTCGGGCAGCCAGCGGCCGTCGACGATGAACTTGTAGCGGTAGTCGCCCTTCGAGAGCCGCTTGCGCAGGCGCCAGATTCCGTCGTCGCCGCGGCGAAGGAGATCGTTTTCCGGATTCCAGTGGTTGAAATCGCCCACCAGCGATATCATCCTCGCCTCGGGGTTCCAGGTCCTGAACTCCACGGTGTTCCTTCCTATCATCCTGAACGAAACCTGCCTGCCCTCGGGAACGGAGAACGGTTCTATCACCGAAAGGTATGAGCCGTTGCCGTCGTATTCCCGGTAGGGATTCTTCGGGTCGCTGGTCCAGATGCCATCGACTATGAACTTGTAATGGATCTCCTTTTTCCGGGAGGGGGTCGTGATGAGGTAGTACCAGACGCCGCGGGCGCCGCGCTCCATGCGCACGGGCCGCCAGCTGGAGAAGGTGCCCGCCACGTCGACGCGGGCGGCCTCGCGGCTCTTGAACGTGACGAGCATGCCGTCCTCGACGGAAGACCTCCCGCGGGAGGCGTCGGCGAACTTTATGACGCGCATCCGCCGGGGCATGTCGGCGCCGGCGAGGTTCCGCAGGGAATAGTAGTTCACGGCTTCGGGCGGCCTTTCCATGGGGGAAAAGCCGACGAGGATCAGGGAGCAGAGCAGCGCCGCTTTTTTAATTCCGATTCGCATGTTGATGTTCACAGGTACCCCGGTCCCGGATTGTTCCCCGCCGCGTTGGGAAGGCCCCGGCTACAGAAGGGGACCGGTGGCCAGCGCCGGGGGTCGTATAAAAAAGTAAGTATATACAATATTTATGTCGATAACGGTACTGTAAGAATTGAAGTAATTTTTATCGCACCGGAAAAAAAAGCGCTCTTCGGCGGATCGTGACCGGGGAAAAAGGGGTTGATTTTTTCACCGATCCGATCTTCTCTGATTATGTCACTTGCTTCGTGCGACGCGGGCGGGGCCCGCGAAATGCTGATACACTACACCATACCGGGTCCATGGAATGGGCGACAGCGAAGGAAAGATAGAATACACGCCGGCGGAACTCGCCGAAATTGACAAGGTCCTGGGAGTCCTTCCCCTGGACGAGCTTCCCCGCGGCAAGGCCGTCGCCGCGGCACAGGAGCCGCCCGGGCGGGAAACCCCGGCCGGGGAAGTGGACGAGTTCGTGGACCTGGGTGAAGAGGAACCCGTTGCCGCGCGTTCCGAAGAACCGGAAGAGCTGGTCGATGTCACCGACCTCATACAGGAAGTCCCGGAGGAAGGGGCGCCCGCGCGCGGCGCCCGCGCGGACGACCTGGATATTCTTTCCGCCGAAGGCGGCCTGGCCGAGGTTCCCGAAATCGATACCGGCGAACCCGCCGTGGTTCCCGAGGAGCACCTGGAGTCAGTAGAGGAACTGCCGTCCCTGGAAGAGCTCCCTTCATTCGAAGAGGAAAAACCCGCGGCGCGTCCTGCGCGTGCCACGAAGAAAGAGCCGGAGACGCTCTCCACTCTTGACGAGCTCGAGGCGCTCACCGCGGACGAGGTCCCCGGCGAGACACCCGGGGAGGAGGGACTCTCTGAAGAGCCGTCAATGGACGTCAGCATGGACAGGGGCGCGGCCGCCGACGTTCCCGATCTTTCGGACATGTCGCTCGACAGCAAGGCCGATATTCCCGAAGCCTCGGTCGAGGAAATTCCCGAAATCGATCTCGATACCATTCCCGACGCCGGTTCCACGGCGGCCGCCACTGAGCCTGCCGGTTTCGACGCCGGCGGGATCGATGACATACAGCTCGACGATCTCAGCATGGCCCCTTCCGGTGAACTGGAGGAAGTGACCGATCTGGACCGGCCGGCGCGGGAGCGCCGGCGCGACACCGTTGTTGAGGACCTCGACACCGGGCCCGTGATAAAAGGCATCGACGAGATAGAGGAAGTCGCGGAGACCGTGGAGATGCCCGAGGTGGAGGAGGAGCCCGCGCCGCCCAAAAAGCCCTCCCGTCCCGGGAAGACCGCGCCCGCCGCGGCGGAAGGCGAAACTGAGCTCTCCGACCGGGATCTCCGCAAGCTCAAGACCGCGGTGTCCCTCTATCATCCGAACTTGAGGAAGGCCATCACCGAGGCCATTGTGGACGAGATGCTCCCGCCCAAGGAGCAGCGTCAACTCGTCGACATGATCATCACCTCGAAGCCCGAGGATAACGTACAGCGATTCTTAGAGAAGAAGCTGGGGCGCACCATCGACACGAGCCAGCGCGTGGAGATCCCGGGAAGGAAGGTCCTCACGTCGCGGGTGGAGTACACGCGCG
>Ga0116141_10003090_pt1 | contig 14130 bp, 10 predicted proteins | sample AD_UKC097_MetaG_FD_89744 | JGI IMG/M metagenome (GOLD analysis project Ga0116141, IMG submission 89744) | Active sludge microbial communities of municipal wastewater-treating anaerobic digesters from USA - AD_UKC097_MetaG | ecosystem: Engineered > Bioreactor > Anaerobic > Digestate | place: USA...
GAAAAGCCCCAGCCCGAAAGCCAGAACCATCGCAATGCCCATGTCCATCAGGGATACGCTGGCAAAATTATCCAAAAACTTGGATTTGAAAATGTCGGAAAAGCTCATGTTAACTGCTCCTTTTTCGTGTTATCCGTAAATACGGCATGCCCTGTACTTGGAAAAAGCCCCGCTGCGCGCGTGTTCCAACCCCACCGCCTTGCGGATGATGGAGGGCAAAAACTCATCCCATTTGACCTCCATGATGATGACCGGATCCCCGGCGGAAATGGTGACGCAATGCGGATCCAAAAAATCTGTGCAGCCCAGGCCGGTGCGGATATTGGAGTCCAGGGTCACCCGTACATTGCCGGGCGCGAACACAAAAGGTTCCCTGGTGTAATCCACAATGGTTTTAGGCCGCAGGCCTTCCGTGATGATTTTGCTGTACAGCTCCGCCACCAGAGGCCTGCCGCTTTGCAGCATCCACCCATAATCGCCATCCACGATGGCCTGCGCTTCACAGGCGGTCAGACCCGCAGACTGCTTGTTGCCAAAGCCGTTGCGTTTGCTCTATTTTTCAAGCTTGATATATGAGGTGTCGTCATTGTAGTAACGGATCCGGAATTTCTCTCTGACATTCACGCCATCGATTTTCTCCCTCAGAGCCCTGTCCACAGGGGTGTCGAAATACAGACTCCGCACCTGATACGTGCCGTCCGGTCCCGCATGCTCGTCCACCTTGGCCACCGCCCGCATGCGCTGGCGGATGGTCAGCATATCACAGTAGGATATTTCATGCTTCCATTCGTTTCGATACTCGACCATCGCCTTCTCCTCTCTTTGATTTTTATTGCTTTCAAAGCTTGCCTGGGACCGAGCTGAATAATCCAAACACATCATTCGATGAAGTTGGTTTTTGTTTCAAGGGTTTCCCTGGTTGTGGCGGCGGTGCCCGCATCCACCGCATTGTCCACCCGTCCGATCAACAGAACTGCGACTGCCTGCATGGCGGGGTCCACCGCCATTTTTTCACAAAGCGCGTCATGCTTTCCCCCGTTCAGCATCATGACGGGCGAGGAAACAATTTTTACGCCATACCCCAGGGAAGCGGCTGCAATCACCATGTTCTGCGCGGCCAAGCCGCAGTCGAAGTCCGCGTTCGGGGATTTGCTTCTGTCATTCCGGTAAATAATGATCGCAGCGGGAGAATCTCCAAGCCCTGCCTTGGCGCCGCCCGTCATCATAGGCGGCGCCGGTCTTCCTTCACCCGGACCGCCATCGGGTTTCCCCGTCAGACCGGCAGGGGGCGCAAAGCCCATTCCGGAGCCGGCGATTTCATCCATCAGTTCCTGATTCGTGATTGCCACGAAAAACCACGGCTGTTGATTGATAGCGCTGGCTGCGGCCAGCCCTGCCCGCATGATCGTATTCAAATCATCCGCTGAAACCGCCTCGTCTGTAAACACCTGCGCAGTCCCCACATTCATGATCGTGTCTACTACCGCCGTTTCCGCCATGGCGGAAGAGATGACAAGAAGCAGCACAGCTGCTGTGATGATAGCAACGCTTTTGTGCGTCATGATAATAACCTCCTCGCTTTCCAACCCGGCAAACCTTTCTTCTCTTTGTTGCCGGTTCCGTTAAATTATTGGGTACGCCATTTTAATCGTTCCAGTATATAGCGCATCATGTGATCCTGACACGCCGGGCGCAAGTTCATTTTCCGGGCGCGCCGTCCTGCGGCGGCAGGGGAGGATTGCCGAATTGGGAGGGGTCAAAGTCGCCCATTTGGGAGGGGTCGAAACCGGGCATCGTGGATGGATCAAAGTCACCCATCTTGGACGGATCGAAACCGGGCATCTGGGACGGGTCGAAATCACCCATCGTAGACGGGTCAAAACCGGGCATCATGGACGGGTCAAAGCCGCCCGGTCCCCCGGGGCCAAAGGAGAACCCGCCCTTCACCTGAACCAGCTCATTGGCTTGGCCGAAGACGGCATCTGTCAAGAGGTTCCCGCTTGGCGTCAGGGTATAGGTCCCGTCACCGTTGTCCCTGATGTCCGCATAGACGCTTCCGCCTTCTTCAATCTGCAGATAGGTAATCAGCGAGGCTTTCTGCGGCCGCCATTCCCCGCCTTTTCGCACGGTGACCTGAATGAAGTTGTTGCCGTTGAAGTATTCACGGTTCGCAACGCGGCCGATATAGTAATACCGGTCGGAGGTGATACGGGTATTCTGCGCTTCCAGTGCATTCGTCCCATCATACCGCTCGTTCACATGGATCACTTCCGTGGCGCTGATATCGCCCCGAAGTGACGCTCCGCGCCCGATGAAGATGACCAGGCTCCTGCCGTTTTGCCCATGATACCCGGTGCCGTTGTACAGGTTCCCTTCCAGGGCCGCGTCCTCAACGGTAAAGGTGACATAGCCGCCATTGCTGGTGTCGGTGACCCCGCCGTTTTCCGAAGGCCAGCCGGGCGCTTCCGTGAATTGGGTATCGAAAATCTGCTGCGCATCCGTTCCGACCGCATTGTTTTCATCATCGATCATTTGCAGCAGCACCCCGTTGTCAACATGAATCTGAGAACCGCCCTCCACCAGAATCGCCGTATCCGGGCTCTTGACAAGGAAAGCCGCCTCGTCCGTATTGAATATCGTCCCTTCCGTCAGCTTCACACCGGCCGATCCCCATGTCATGATGCCAAAGCCGTCGGAGTTCAGGATGGTTGGCTGTCCCTTGCCGCTGATTCCCTTAAAAGCAGCCTCGGAAGAAAAACCCGTTACATAATGGCCCAAGAAGTCATATCTCTCCGCATCGCCGGAAAGAGGGTGGACATCCAAGGCGCCATTTTCAAAGTCTGAGTCTGCGAACGTCATGTATCCGCCTGTGATCACGCCGCCATAGGTTCCGGCATTGATCGTCGTGCCGTAAAAAAACTCCTGCGCCTGGCCGATGGCAAAAGCGCCATAACCTGTTGCATACCTATCCAAATAGGGGTCCGATGTATTGCCCGCGGTAAATCGATCAAGCGTGATTTCGCTGTCCACTGCGACGATTTGCATATCGGAGCCGGAATCCGTGGACAGAACGCCCCAGCCTCCGGCGGTCATCCTGCTGTCCACCACTGCCAGGAGCGAGTTTCTTCCTTCAATGTTTGAAAGCCGCGCATTGCCGCCGATGCCCAGCACCCAAGGCGGCGACACCATGGTGGCCATGCGTGAGTTGTTGCGATACCCCTCATACAGCGTCCCGCCCTGCACGCTGACCGTGGAGTTCCTTACCATCGTGGCGGCGCCGGAATCCGTTAAAAAGGCAAGCTTTGCGACGCCTGTCGTGTTGATCGTGCTGTCCTGAAATATGAGCTTTCCACCGTTCGCATTGACGATGGCGGTTCCCAGGCCCGTAAAGTCATTGACATTGGAGCCGTCGGAATGACTGGTCAGATTCAGCGCCGCCCTGGAAACGGTATAGCTGCCGCCGTCAAGGATCATGCCGTTAAAACTGTCGCTGGTGGCGTCAATGGCAATCCCGTCCGCCCCGGCATCCGAATAGCTTCCGCCTTGAATGACCTCCGTCACAGACCTGCGCTCGTCGATGCCGTCTCTGGTCACATACAGCGCGGCCCGGTAGGCATAGTCGGATGGCTCTCCCTGGGAGCTTGAACTGAATCTCCCATAGGCCTCGCTTTCTGCAAGAATTGCGTTTTCATAGACACCTTCCTTAAGCGGTACTTCAACGCCGTCCACAATCAGCGTATAGCGCCGCTGCGTATCGGCAGCCATCTCTCTGGTGACAACCACCGTTCCGACTGCCGTGTCCGCCATCCCGGTGATAAAAATCCCGCATGCCAGTATCACAGCTGCCGTAAGCGTTAAAAGTTTTTTGTTGAAGTCTTTCATGATTCGTTCCTCCGTTTCGATGTTTAAGGATCATTCTATGTTTATTACTCCGCATTACCTCCTATTTGCAGGGCATGCTTCTATTTGAAACATGTTAACAGGATAAGCTGAAATGATTCTGAAAAAACAGCTCCCAAAGCGTAAACAAAAGGCCCTCCTACGTTTGACGCTTACAGGCAATCTCGATCCTGTTTTGAAAAGGAGGCTTTGGCGTGTTTATCTGTGAAATGATATTTTTTACCCTATATCTTGTTTTTTCTGTTCAGATTCGGGCGGCGGAAGAAAGCTTTTATCAATCTCCCCAACCCCCGGAAACCATGGCCATTTACCATGAATAGAATCGCCTCAGCCATCTCCATGGATACCATGCCGTTCATCATTTTCGCGATGCCCCTGAAGGTAATATTGTAAATGAACAGGAGGTTGAGATCCGGTTTCCCTTCCGCGATGCTCTTGTCCTTCATATCGCTGACTATACGGCAAGCGAAGCGGGCGATGGGATTCCTGGCATAGAACAATTGCGATACGGCATCGTTCATTTGAAGCGGCGCGCTTCTATCCCAGTTTCGGGGTGGAATCTCACGCCCAAGAAGAGCGCAAAACTGATCGTCCGGAACGTTGTTCAGATCGCATACTTCATAACAGCCCAGATCCTTCCCTTCGTAGGGGTTGCAGGCGCCTGTGCCTTGAACAACCAGGCTATCAGTCAGCCGGATATCCTGAACGCTGGCACCCACCATGAGCCGGTACCTTCCGCCCTCAACCTCAAAGCGATTCGTCTTCACGTTAAAGTAACGGAACGTTTTATCATCCAGCCGGATGCGCACTCGTTTGGTTTCACCCGCTTCCAGATGCACCTTCACAAACCCTTTCAGCTCCATCTTAGGGCGGAATACTGTAGCGTCGGGAAGGCTTACATATAGCTGCGCCACTTCCGCGCCAGCGCATTCGCCTGTGTTTGTTATCTCAAAGCTGATCTGAGCATCGCTGACATCCATGTTCGCATATTCAAAGCTGGTATAGGACAGGCCAAAGCCGAAGGGAAAGCGCACCGGCAGATCGGCCGTTTCGTACAGACGATATCCTACATAAACGCCCTCCCGGTATTCGCTGGTTTTTTCCTTGCCCGGATAATACCGGCTGATCGCCGCTCGCTCATAGGTCACGGGGAATGTTTCGCTCAGTTTGCCGCTGGGGTTCACCTCGCCTGTCAACACGCGCAAAACAGCTTCCGCCGACGCCTGCCCCCCAAGCCCTGCCCACAAAAGAGCTTGACACTGATCTATCCAGGGCATTTCCACAGCGCTGCCCGCCGACATTACCACGATAATGCGGGGGTTTACCTGATGAAGCCGTTCCAGAAGGACCCGCTGGTTATCGGGAATGCGCATGTGTTCACGGTCCAAGCCTTCTGTTTCAAACCCCTCCGGCAGTCCCAGATACAGCAACACACAATCGGAATGTGCGGCGATCTCCTCAGCCCGGGCCAAGAGCTCCCCGTCCGGTTCATCCAGCCTGCGGAATCCTTCAGCGTAACGAAATTCATTCTGAAAAACGTGACGGAGCATCTCCAATCCGTTTTCTTCCATTGCAGGATTTACCAGGCTGCTGCCTGACCCCTGGCAGCGAGGCGTCCTGATAAAATTGCCAATTGCCGCGATTTTGGCATTTTTAGCAATTGGCAGTATATTCCCTTCATTTTTCAACAGAACAATTGATTCTTCCGCCGCTTTTAAAGCCAGTTGGTGGTTTTCCTCAAAGGAGGCTGAAACATCCTGTTTGCGTTCACTTGCAGTCATGACAAGCTCCAGCAGCTGATGTACCCGCTCATCCACCAGCGTTTCAGCGATCCGCCCCTGCCTTACGGCTTCAATCAGCTGACAGGCGCTGTCATCCCCGGAGCCGGGCATCTCCAGGTTGCAGCCTGTCCGGACTCCTTCCACATAATCATTTCCGCCCCCCCAATCGGTCACCACGGCGCCTTCAAAACCCCATTCCCTGCGCAGAATGTCATCAAGCAAATGCTTGTTTTCATTGGCATACACGCCATTCACCAGGTTATAGCTGCTCATCACGACCCTGGGCTTGCCTTCTTTGACTGCAATTTCAAAGTTGGTTAAATAGAGTTCCCGAAGCGTTCTCTCATCCAGGACAGAGTCATTGGCCATGCGGTTGGTTTCCTGACTGTTGACGGCAAAATGCTTGGGACAGGCTGCCGCGCCGTTTTCTTGAACGCCGCGGATAAACGCGGCAGCCATTTTGCCGGAGAGATAAGGATCCTCAGAATAATACTCAAAGTTGCGCCCGCAAAGGGGGCTGCGCTTGATATTCAGCCCCGGCCCCAGCACCACCTGCACATCCTGCATCGCAGCTTCTGAACCAATCACCTTCCCTGCGATTTCAGCAATCTTCACATCCCAGCTGTTCGCCACAGTGGATGCGGAGGGCATGCAAGTAGCTTTTGCCGATGCGTTCAAACCCAGATGATCGCCTTCGTCCGCCTGCTTGCGCAGGCCGCTGGGGCCGTCTGACAGGGTGATGGCAGGAACGTCCAGCCGTGAAATCGCCCGAGTATGCCACACATCCTTTCCTGATAGAATGGCGCACTTCTCTTCCAATGTCATTTTTTCGATGATCTTTTTATACATCCTTGCTCTGCCACCTCGCGCGATAATCAGTTGAATCCGAAGACGCTCTGCGCCAAGGTATAGCACGCCAGCGCTACGCTGCGCCCAAGGCGTCCCGGAAGGTGAAGTATGCGGCCCATAAGCCCTCCGCGCAGACGGCGATATGTCCATGGGGCGCTTTGCTCAATTTCCTGCCAGAGCTGATTGAGCTTGGCCTCTGCCTCCGCCGTGTCCGCGCGCAACAGCAGTACAGAGGACACCATGGTCACAATCTCCAGATAGGAAAACAGGTACTGCCTCTGCCGCCGCTCCCCGATCGCCTCCAGATCGATCGCGTGCAGCATCAGCCGGTTCACCCTGAGCTGCTGGTCGATGCGGCGAATCATCACTTCCTCATTAATGGACTGATCGTCGCGGCCGATAAAATAGTGGTAGAGATCGACATCCAGGTAATACAGCGTGCGCACGCAGCGCATTGGCTCGTAGACAAAGAGGTTGTCCACATAGAATGTATGTGCGGGAAGGCGCAGGCCGCAGGCGTTCAAAAGCCCCGTACGATAGATGACGGAATGCATGAGAATATAATGTCCTATGGACAGTCGGCGCACATCCGCCCAGGTCAGCACAGCCTCTCCCGGCAGGGCGCGACGGTATTGCATCACCTTTTTCCGCTTTGCGCCTGCCTTGTCGTAGATGAAGTTGGTGATCAGCAAATCGACCGCACCGCCCTTCAGCGCGAAGCCGCGCAAACGCGCAAGCACCTTTTCGAGCGCCAGAGAATCCAGCCAGTCGTCGGAATCCACCACCTTGAAATAGGCGCCGGTCGCGTGCCGCAGGCCGGTGTTGATCGCGCCGCCGTGGCCAGTATTCTCCTGATGGATCGCGCGCACCATACCCGGATAGGCGCGCTCATAATCGCGCGCGATGGCGAGCGTATCGTCTGTGGAGCCGTCATCGATGACCAGTATCTCCAGATCATCGCCGCCGGGCAGCAGCGATTCGATGCAACGGCGCATATAGGCGGCTGAGTTGTAGCAGGGAACAACCACGCTGAGTATCTTCATTGCCGCCCTCCCGCTCCGCGCGACAGCAGTGCAGCCGATGCGGAAGGCGCGGAACGCTCCAGCGCGGCGGAAATCACCTTATGCACGTCGCAGTAACGATACTCGGCCAGCCTCCCGCCAAAGGACACATTGGGCACCTTCGCGGCAAGCGCAGCATTGCGCGCATCGCTGACAGGAGAGCAATTGGTTAAGCGGTTGAATCCGGCAAAACGCCATGCCTGCGGATCGCTGGTATGGAAAATATGCGCACCAAACAGGATCATACATGAACAGCCTGCCGCGCGAATGCGTTCCGCCATCGTCGCGCCATAGAGGCCGCAACCAACAATCAAAAAATCTTTCAAAAAATCTTTCATTGCAAGATCACCTGTGTATATTGTATAAGAAATCGGCGCGTTTTCCAAAGGCGCATCCTGATTTGTTGTTTTTTCGCGCTGGTTTGTAAAATCTATGGCGACAGCAGGGGGACATACGGGACAGACGGCAAGCGCCCCTTCGCTGGCCGCGTTTGCAAGGTACGCATGTTGATGTTATAATAAATATACAACTTTATTGTATCCGAAACGACGAGGGATTTTATTGTCATACAGGGAAAGAAACAGAAGGCCTAACCATAGCTGCGTGAAGGCTGGCACACGCAGCAGGGCAATAAAATTGCGCAACGATGCGACAAAGACAGGAATCAGCATTATGATAGATTTACAGCTATGCAAAAGAGGTGACGGCGGTGTTGCACATTGCGATCGTGGAAGATGACCCGAAATATCAGCGGGAGCTTCAGACCGCCGTGGAGCGCTATGCACGCAAACACAAAGAACTGATCCGCACCAGCATCTTCAGCGACGGCGACGAAATCCTCGAAAACTACACGGCCAATTATGACATTATACTGCTCGACATACAGATGCGCCGCATGGACGGCATGCGCACCGCGGAGCGCATCCGCGAGCTGGACACGAACGTGATCCTCGTCTTTGTCACGCAGATGGTCAACTTCGCCGTGCAGGGTTACGCTGTCAACGCCATGGATTTCCTCATCAAGCCAATCAGCTATCCCTCGATGGAGCGCGTGCTGCGCAAGGCGGTGGCGCTGTGCAAGAAACACACGCAATATATCACCGTGCCCACAAGCAAAGGTCTCTTGCGCCTGGACGCTCAGAAAATATACTACTTTGAGAGCTTTAGCCACCGTATCATCGTTCATGCCGAAGAAGGCAAAGAATACCAGCTGCGAGAGACCATGCGCAAAATGGAGGAGACCTTTGGCCCCCACGGTTTTTTCCGCTGTAATAACTGCTATCTGGTCAATCTCAGCTTCGTGGAAAGCGTCGAATTGGGTACCGTGGTTGTCGCGGGCCATCAGCTCGCTATCAGCCGCCCGCGGCGCAAGGCGTTTATGGAAGCTTTGACCAACTATCTGGGCGGGATAAAGGTTTGATGATAGAGCTCAACGAAATGGTCATGCCGGGTATCTATACAAGCATCGCCGAGTGGATCGCCTGCTTGATTTTTATTTACTGTTCTCCCCGGCGGCTGAAGGGCTGGAAGCTGGCGTTCGTGCTGCTGGCAACGTTACTGGTGCTTATCGCGGTGAACGAGAAACGCGTCCACACCTACGGCTTGCCGTGGTTTGGATTTATGGCGCTGGGGCTCGCAGCCATGTACGCCTGTATCTGTCTGTGCGCAGGGCAAAGCTGGCTCGAAGCATGCTACACCTGGGCGAATGCTTTCGTACTGGCGGAATTTGTCGCTTCGCTGACCTGGGAAGCTGTATATTACTTCTCCCTGCGCATGCAGGGCAGCATTTCCCGTAACCTGCTCATCATGATTGCGCTCTACACGATTTGTTTTGCCCTTGCGTGGCTCTTCGAAAAACGCCCATGGAGGGAGCCGAAGACCATTCATGCCAGAGGATGGGACACAGGCAGCGCCGTGATCATCGCCATAGCGGTATTTTCCATCAGCAACATCAGCTTTGCCTTTCAGGATACGCTTTACGCACAGTCACTGGGCGTGGGCATGCTTACCGTGCGCACGGTGGTGGATTTTGCCGGCCTGATGCTGCTCTATGCCCACAAGGAGAACCTGCGCGAGGTACAGCTTCGTTTTGAGCTGGAAAGCATGAATAAACTTTTCCACAGCCAGTACGAGCAGTACCATCGCTACCGGGAAAACGATGAAATCATCAAAAAGCAGTATCACGACCTCAAACATCAAATCGCCATGATTCGCGCCGAACGCGACCCGAAAAAGCAGGAACACTACCTCGCACGGCTCAACGAGAGCCTTGAGCTTTATGAGACGCAGCACAAGACCGGCAACCCTGTGGTGGACACGATGCTTTCCGGCCAAAGCATGCGCTGCCGGGAGAAGGGCATACAGCTCATCTCCTACGCCGATGCTGCGCAGCTTGACTTTGTCAGCGCCATGGACCTGTGCTCCATTTTTGGCAATGCTCTGGACAACGCCATCGAGTGCGTGGAAAATATCAAGGACCCGGAAAAACGCCAGATCACCGTGTACGTCTACGTGAAAAACCAGTTCATTATTATCCGCTTTGAAAACTTTTATAATCAGCCCCTTCACTTCAAGGACGGCCTGCCTATCACCACCAAGAGAAACCAGGTGCTGCACGGCTACGGCATCCGCAACATCCGCGAGAACGCACGCAAATACGGTGGCAACGTCAACATTCACGCTGAGGACGGCTGTTTCCAACTTCTCGTATTGCTGCCGATCAAGCAAAATACACATTAAGCCGTTGTTTGGCAGGGGCATTAAAGGCAATCCGGGCAGAAAAGACATTGCGCGGATATAGATCAATATTGCTGCTTTGTGGAGAAGCAAGGGACTTCTTTCATTCACCTGTTTCAACAGAATAGCGACAAAAAATGACAGTTTAGGAATCCAACACTCTCTTTTCCGTACCGCATATTATACTGATAGCAGTAAAAATAGCCTTGCGGTATCTGTGAGGAGGGACGGGAATGACACAGGCAGTCAACCCTTATCTGCCTAGCTACGAATACATACCGGACGGTGAGCCGCGTGTGGTGGACGGGCGCGTATATGTATACGGCTCGCACGACCGCTTCGGTGCGCCAATGTTCTGCGTCAACGACTATGTCTGTTGGTCTGCGCCGGTGGAGGACCTTTCCTCCTGGCGTTACGAGGGCGTCATCTACAAAAAGAATCAGGATCCCCTGAACCGCCGTGGTTTTCGCAGTCTCTACGCGCCTGACATGGTACAGGGCCCGGACGGTCGCTTTTACCTCTACTACGCCTTTGACTTCATGGGCGTGATGGGCGTCGCCGTGTGCGACACCCCGGCAGGCAGGTACGAATACCTCGGCCACATCCGCTTCCCCGACGACCGCGAATGGGGAAGCCGCTCCGGTGACGAATTTCCCTTCGATCCCGGCGTATTGGTTGATGATGACGGGCGGGTCTATCTCTATTCAGGTTTTCAGACCAAAGTTCCTTTTTTCATGAGCCGCTTCCGCAATCTGAAGAACACCGGCTGCGTGGTCATGGAGTTGGAAAAGGACATGATGACCATCCGCAAAGGCCCCACGCTCATGCTGCCCTTCAAGGGCAAGGGCGACACGGGAAGCTTTGACGGTCACGAGTTCTTTGAAGCCTCCTCCATCCGCAAGATCGATGGCAAATATGTCTTTGTCTATTCTTCGCGCCACAACCATGAATTGTGCTACGCGGTGAGCGACCGCCCTGATGGCGGCTATCGCTTCGGTGGCACGCTGGTGGATATCGGCGACGTCTTTCTGGATGGCCGCGATGAAGCCCGAGCCACCAATTATTTGGGCAACACCCACGGAGGCATGCTCCATTTAGGCGAGGATTTTTATATTTTCTATCACCGTCAGACCAACCGCACCTCCTATGCCCGGCAAGCCTGCGCCGAAAAGCTCGTCCGCACAAAAGACGGCGGCTTTGCGCATGCTGAGGTTATCAGCTGCGGCTTAAACGGAGGCCCCCTGCTTGGAGAAGGCCGGTACGAGGCACGGATTGCCTGCAACCTCTGGTCAAAGGACGGCGCAGCGCGCATCGACACTTTCCTCTCCAAGTGGAAGCTGCGCAAGCATCCCTACTTCACCCAGAATGGCAAAGACGACGACCATGAAAGCGCGCAATACATCGCCAACATGCGCAGCGGCGCGGTAGCCGGCTTCAAATACTTCCGGATCAAAGGGCTCGCCGGCATCCAAATCGAAGTGGGCGGCAAGTGCGCCGGCACGGTTGAGGTTTCCACCGTCTCGGACTTTTCCAGTGTCAATGCCTGTCTCCCCGTGCAAACGCAGGGCAAGCGCACGGAACTAAGCGCGCCCATCGCCATCGATGACGGCGTGCATGCCCTCTATTTCCGTTTTCAAGGAACGGGCGCGATGGATTTTTATTCTTTTGCGTTCATTTCCGATTGCAACTGACGGTGGTTCTGACGTGTTTTTGTTACAAGACCGCTGGCAAAGGTGAAAAAGGCACAATGAAGAAAGGAGGTTTCAGGCAGGTTTTCCACAGCGTCCCAGCAAGACAGAATTAGAAAAAAGGAGATGGCAACAAATGAGAAAACGTATCATAAGCTTCGTATTATCCCTGGCAATGATGTTGAGCATACTTGTCGTACCCTCCGTCATGGCCGAAGGCAAAGTATACCGTTGAGACGACACCCGATGGCTGGATCAGGGTCACGCAGGAGGGCGGTCCCACGCTCGGCTATTCCCCCGATTCCGGAGTGACCCTTCTTGAGGACGACGGATTCGCCTTCAAGGACTTGGACAAAGACGGTGAACTGGATGCCTATGAGGACTGGCGTCTGAGTGATGATGAACGCGCCGCCGACATTGCTTCCCGGGTAGACATCGAGCAGGGCGCGGGTCTGATGCTGCTGCAGTTCGGCTCCAGCGGTTCCGCCGGCGAACTCAGGGATGACGTCAAGAACAAGATGGTTGCAGGTGTCCGTACCTTTGCGAACAACGAGTCCACGGATGTGGCGCTTACCACAAGCTACGTCAATGAAGTGCAGGCCTATGCCGAAGCGCTGACGTTCGGAATCCCTGTGTCCTTGCATTCTGAAACGGGCATTTCCAATTGCACCGTGTGGCCGAACAACCTTGGCATGGCCGCGACGTTTGATCCTGAATTGGGCCATACGCGCGCGCAATGGTATGCCAAGGAATTCAGGGCGCTGGGCATTACCGAACCAAACCTCCCGCAGATTGATACTTCCACCGACCCGCGGTATACCCGCTATCCCGAGACTTTTGGCGAAGATCCGCAGCTGATTATCGACATGGGGCAGGCTTATGTCGATGGTATGCAGTCTACCTACGATAAGGACGGGACCGACCTCGGCTGGGGCGAAGAGAGTATCATTGCCGTGATCAAGCATTTCCCCGGCAACGGTTCCGGCGAGGGTGGTCGCGGACGCGGAAGCGCTGCGGAGTATGACATATACCCCGGCGACAACTTCTATGGCCAGGTTGCTGTGTTCGAGGCCGCGATGAACACTGACGGTTTGACCGGCGGAGCTGCCTCCGTGATGCCGAAGTACAACGTGGATGTGAAAGAAAACGGCGACGCCTTTGATAATCAAAACGTTGGCGCGAACTACAATTCCTACATCATGAACGATTTGCTTCGCGAGGAATTGGGTTTTGACGGCGTGGTTGTAACGGACTACGGCATTACTCCGGACGGCATGTCCACCTTTGGCGTTGAAGATATAACCGAAGCTGAGCGCCACAAGATTCTGATTGAGAACAACGTGGACATCATCAGCCTTGGCGGCAAAATGGGCGACGGTTCCAATGCAACCGCGGTGATGATGGAAGCGGTCGAAATGTATATGGCTGAGCATGGAGAGGAAGCCACACTGGCCCGGCTGCAGGAATCCGCGTTCAGGATTACCCGCAACATGCTGCGCCTTGGCCTGTTTGAAAATCCTTATCTGGATACCAAACATTCCAAGTCCGTTGTACACTGCGATGAGGCTCAGGAAGACGCGTATGAAGCCTGCCTGAAGTCTGTCATTCTGCTGAAGAATGCCACGAACCTGATTCAATCCCGCACTAAAAAGCCGACCGTGTACATCCCCATGATTTATAAGCCGGCAACTGAGGGCAATCCCTGGCGCGGGACCCCCGGCAAACCCGCCTCCATCGGGTTCCTTTCCGATGCCAGAGTCCTGGGCGAATACTTCAATATTGTAACGGATACGATCGGCGCACCCTCCGGCCCCGCTGACGAAAGCGGCGCGCCTACTCTGCAGGCATCGGATATCATCCGCAAGACCGCTGAAGAATTGACGGGTGTCGACTTTGCGCTTGTGCTGATCAACAGCCCGCAGAGCGACGGCTTTAACAATGAAACGAAAGAAGTGCTCCCCAAGACGCTCCAGTACCGTACTTATATAGCCAATGGCATCTATGTCCGTCAGACGTCCATCAGTGGCGATTACATCACCGTAACCCGTCAGGACACCTATGGCGCGCAGGAAATCGTAACGCGCGAAAACCGCTCCTACTATGGCAAGAGCGTGA
>Ga0116141_10003097_pt1 | contig 14103 bp, 12 predicted proteins | sample AD_UKC097_MetaG_FD_89744 | JGI IMG/M metagenome (GOLD analysis project Ga0116141, IMG submission 89744) | Active sludge microbial communities of municipal wastewater-treating anaerobic digesters from USA - AD_UKC097_MetaG | ecosystem: Engineered > Bioreactor > Anaerobic > Digestate | place: USA...
CCCGTCTACAAAGGAGATGTGCTCACAGGTGGCAAATCGGATGGAGCCGATTTCACGGGTCCCTTCGCGGATCGCACCTGTAGGGCATTGCCGAATACATCCCCCACATGCATGACACAGTTCCGGAAACAGAATCGGTTCCGTCCCGAAAACAGCGATGGCATTGAACCGGCAGGCTTCCTGGCATGTTCGACAACCGTCACATTTCTGCGGATCGAAAACCGGAAATGGAACCGTAAATCGCTTGATTTTCTCCCATTGCGCCTTCAGAAAAAGGTGCGCATTCGGTTCCTCCACATCGCAATCGAGCAACGTTATGGGGCTTTCCGAAACTGCGGCGAGATTGACCGTCACGGTGGTTTTTCCTGTCCCGCCTTTTCCGGAGGCAATTGCGACACACTGAGCAGTTTTTATCATTGGAGATTCCCGATCAACTCCAATGCCCCTGCACATCGGGCCTATCCGTTGTTTTCATTTCACCCTTCTTGAACCTATCGAGGGTCTCTCGAACCGTCCCGAACGCTCCGGTAAGAATCTGAATCCCGGCAGCGTTCAACGCACGGTATGCTTTGGGTCCGATATGACCGGTCAGAACATACTGCACCCCTTCATCGGCCATTCTCTGGGCGGTTTGGATTCCCGCACCCTGTGCGGCGTTCAGATTCACTGAATTGTCGAGCGCCTTAAACGCCTCACTCTCGGTATCAACGACAAGAATGACCTTGGCACGACCGAACCGCTCATCCACTGGTCTGTCGAGATCTGTCCCCGTGCTTGTGATTGCAACTTTCATCCGCTTTCTCCACTTCCGAATCCGCTTATGGATCATCGAGTTTATATTTCAATACAAAGAACAGCAACATGCTTGCCAAATGTACCTGGAGTGGCTACTTATTATTTAAAATACTGATAATAAAATATTTATGGATATAAATATAGAATTCATATCAACATGCTGCAGAAACAGCCAAGTTGCAATATGCAACTTGGCCATTTCAAAAAACACCACTTCTATATGGGACTACTGATTAGAGCGACTTTGAAAACCGGGCAATTCGTCATGCACAAATTTCGTTGAATCCGGCAGAGTCTCCGCAATTTGGGCGTATACGATGTCCATGACCCTCAGTTTTTCCAGGTCCAGCACTTTCCCCGGTTTTTCAACACCGGGTCGTAGGGGAATCTGCGCGGATCGGCACTGGGCAAGGTACTCCTCCGTCTCTTTTGAGAGCAGGAAGTCGATCAGTCGCTGACCTTCTGTCTCATGCGGTGCTCCGGCGATCAGTGCAACGGTATTGGGTATCACCAGTACTCCCATCGCATCCTCTTCCTGGTCGGGAACCACGATTTTGACAGGCTTGCCGTCCTCAATAGCCCCGTTCGCGTCATCGGTATCGGTCAGGCCGAAGGCGATCTCACCACGAGCCGCCATGTCTCGGACCGCTGAATTGCTGGGCGCTGTGATTGTCTTGTTTGTCTTGATCGCCCGGAAATACTTCTTGGTCTTTTCCGGCCCCAGCACGGCAAACAGCGCGGCAATATGTGTTCCCGTTGTTCCGAATAGCGGGTTGGCGATTGCGGTCTGACCATGCCAGCGCGGATCGGCAAGATCCCAGATCGAACTCGGCAGGTGCGCTTCCGAAACCAGGTCCGTATTCACAATGAGAATCCGTCCACGCGCCGCGAATCCGGTCCAGAAATGCTCTGCATCACGGTACTTCTCCGGAATTCCCTCGGCCGTTGGGGAGGCGTACGACGCAAGAATCCCCTTATCCTTGAGAACCAGTGTTCGGGCCACCTCGTTATTCCAGAACACGTCGCACTGCGGTCTTGCCTTTTCCGCGATCAGCCGATTCACCAGACCCACGGTTTTATTCGATTCCGTGTCATAGACCGGCAGGACTTTAATTCCTGTCTGTTGCTCGAACTTCTTCAGCAACGGCTCCGAATAGATCTGGTCCAGGGCCGTGTAGACTACGACCTCTGCTTTTTGCCCAAATGCCGATGAGAGGATACCGAATGTGGAAACGAGAAGAAGGATGAGTCGGATCATTTCGATTTCCCTCCAGTCATCACTATAGTATTCTTTTTACAGTTCATCATCAATATCATCACGATCAACCGATCCAAAAGAATGAACGAAGACATCCAGCGAAGCCAGGCTCGATGCCCGCATTTCGGGACTTGTGGCGGCTGCCGGACGCAGGACATCCCCTATCGCCTGCAATTGGAGCGGAAACAGAGTGACTTGCGGGAATTGCTGGCTCCCGCAGTGCCCCCGGACCTTCTGGAAAGCATGGATGTGCATCCTTCCCCGATCCTGTGGGAGTACCGGAATCGGATGGAATTCACATTCTCCGCGCATGATGACCGATTGGCATTGGGATTGCACCGTATGAGAAGGTATTGGGACTTGATCGACTTGGAGGAGTGTCATCTATGCCCGATCGAGTTCTCCCGGATTCTCTCGGCAGTGCGCGAATTTGCACGGGATTCGGGATTACCCGCATATCACAAAAACCGCCACGACGGATTCTGGCGATACCTGTTGATCCGAGGGACCTGCACCGCTCGTCAGTTCCTTGCAGATGTGATGACTGCAGAGGAGAATCCGCAAGTCATCGCCGGATTGGCGGAATACCTGACCCAATCCTGCCCCGAACTATCAGCATTATATTGGAGCCACGTGCCCGGGGTGGCGGATGTCGCCGCGCCGATCCGGTCGGAGCGGATTTTCGGTCAACCCTGCATCACAGAAAGGTTCTTGGGATTGGAAGTGCCGATTTATTCCCGGACCTTCATGCAACCGAATCTGACCGTGGCTGAGGCAATCTACGAGACTCTGGCGGATGCGCTCGACCTCAGTGGACAGGAAAAAGTCCTCGATCTGTATTGTGGCATGGGTTTGATTGGTGGTTCGCTGTCCGACAGGGCGGGGGAGGTGCTTGGGATTGAGATAGAGCCGGTCAATATCGAGACAGCACGTGAATTCATCCGTCGAAACGGACTCGGCAATGTGCGTGTCCTGCAATCGGATGTTGCCCTTCTCCAGCGGCCTCCGTTCGATCTACGGGAGAAGGACGTCATCATTCTGGACCCGCCACGTGCCGGACTGAGCAAGCAGGTATTTGCTTTTCTCGAAGCCTGCCCCCCATGCCGTATCGCCTATCTGTCCTGCAATCCCAAGGCGTTGGCCGACAACCTGGCCCGGTTTGCCGATGCCGGTCGCTATCGCCCGTTCTTCCTGAAAGCCTTCGACATGTTCCCCCATACACCTCACGTAGAGACCCTGACCCTGCTGGAGCCGGTTATGAGCAGATAATCCATCGGGTATCATCTGGTAGGGGCAACCCCCCGTGGTTGCCCTAATACCCGCAATCCCCAATCCTCCGTCTCTTTCCTCTCTTCAATTCTTAATTTTTAATTCTTAATTCGTAATTCTCCCCCAATCCCCAATCCGCAGTTGTCTCACAGGCTTTCCAGCCGCTCGATGCGCAGACGGCAATCCTCATCGCTGGGATTCAGCTGGTAGGCTGCACGGTAACTCTTGGCTGCCGCGACAGTATTCCCCAAAAGTTCAAGGACATGCCCCAGGTTTTTGTGGGCCTCAAAAGAATTCGGGGCCAGCTTCACACATTGCTGAAGCGGGCCGACCGCTCGTTGTGGCTGTTTCTCTTTCAGAAGAATATACCCCTGGGTTAGAAGCAGCTCGGGAGATCGAGAGTCGATCTGAAGTCCGCGCATCAGGATCTGTTCCGCCTGCTTCTTGTGTTTCAAATCGTATTCCAGGCGCGCGATCAGCGCGTACGCGCGCGGGTCGCTCGCCGTCAGGCGAATGGCCCGCAGGTAGGTTTCTCTGGCTTTTTTGATATCGTCAGTCCGCTGGTAGGCGAATCCCAATTCCAGCAGGGCTTCGTAGTATTCCGGGTCCGCTTCAAGAGCCTCTGTCAACCCCCGGATGGCAACCTCATACTCCCCGATCCGATTGCATGTCAGTCCCAGGTTGAACAGGACAAGAGTCTCCGGGCGCATCGTATTGGCCAGATCGTAAAAAATATCTCGTGCCCGCTTGAACAGGCTTTTCCGAACATAAGCCAGGCCCAGAAGAATGGAGGCCTGTCGTCTGACCGCTCGTTTCTCCCGGAGTGTCTGGAGTTTTACAATAGCCACATCGTATTTGCCGTCCGTGAATAGCTGCGCTGCTTCGACCAGTTCCTCCTGGGATTCCGTCTCCTCGGAGTCCGGGTCGGAGGCCACTGAGGCGTCTCCGGCATCCATCGCCCGAATCACCTGGCTGATCCCGCGTTTTGCACCGGAATGGTCCGGGTCGATTTCCAGGCATTGCTCATAGTATTCCTGCGCCATCTCAAGTTTTTTCTGATAGCGCCGGATTTCCCCCATAAGCAGATAGAACTCAGCGCAGGTTCCCACCACGCGGATTCCCTTGCGGAGAAGGGAGTCCGCTGCCCGCATTTTCCGGTCTCCAATCAGCCAACGGGCAAGTTGACATCGAGCCTGTGTGTCATTGGGATTGGTCCGAACTACCTGCCGCATCTTCCGGACAGCGCGTTTCTTGTCGCCCGATCTCTCGTAGGCCGCCGCCAGGCGCTTGGGGATTTCCTGGTCGTTCGGCAGCATCCGCTCCAGCTTCTTGTACAAAGAAATGCTGTCTTCGTAGTTCCCCAACTCGTCATGAATTTTCGCAATGGCCACATAAGCATCCGGGAAATTAGGTTCCATGAGGAGGGCGTTTTTTAAAGCAGAGAGCGCCTCTTCGTAGTGGCCGCTCTGGAAGAGGTTCAATCCATGACGGTAGTGATACAGGAAGCTGGACGGTTGCGCCATCACGAATGCCCAATCATCCGAGGCAGCCGCGCCCGCAGGTTGGTGACGGGTCCGCGCATTCTCACTGGAATCTCCCGCGAATTCCCCCGATATCTCAACCGACGAACGCGCTGCTGGTTTCGCGTCGCCTTACCGCTTTCCAATGCGATCCAACACAAGGAATCGGAGATCCCGACCCGTACAGTACCGATATCATGACATAATTCCACTCGCTCGTCCATACGTGAACAACTCCGTTTTCAACTTCCCTGTGCGCTTTTATCCTCCCAGCAAACGATCCACCCCTTGAAGGAAGAACGCGCAGAAACGCCGGAGATATCCCCAGGACCCCGCGAAAATGCAGAAAAACAGGGCAAATGAGGCTGTCTCCAGTGCATCGGGCGGGTACAGCCACCGCAAATACCCCTCCCGGCGGATGCGCGGAACAAAATCTTGATGCCCCCATCGTCGCGCGGGAGTTCCCAGATCCCTTTCCGCCAACGCCTCGACCCACTCCGCCATTCGTTGCTCCCCCCGAAAAAGCGCTCTCGTAAGACGGTCCTCAATCCAGGTTCGGAAATCCTGAAACCGTCTCTGTTCCGCATCGCGCACGATTTCCAGCATCTCGGGCAAGAGAATTTCTCCCGCTCGCCATCGATCAAGCGCATCTTGAACCGAAATTCCGTATGCCACAAGCGGGTGATTCTGCCGTTCTCCATCCGCAGAGAACCGGGCCACTTCACTGCTCATCCCGTGCAGTCTGTCGAACTCCTTCGCTGTCTCGGCCCACAGTGCTCGCAACTGCTCCCGTTCCCTTTTCCAGTCCTCTTGTGTGCCAATCCATTTCCGAACGCATCGGTCGGGTGGAAAGGAAGGCCTGGCAAGTGCCACCTCGCCGATTGCCGAAATCGCTCGATCCATCCCTGCCAGCACTTCTTCCATTTCTTCGGATCTCATCAAGGGAAGCGTATGAATCGTATGGAGTGCCTCCCCGAGTGTATGTACATGAACACCAAATCCGGGGAAATACGGGGCAAGATGGACAATGAGAGAATCGGCACAGTCGAGAAATCTACGCGATATCTCGCACAGCCGATCCTCCAATCGTTGGGCCAACCGCCTTGCGAGACCCGCCTGCGTCGCCGCTTTTTGAGCGGCGGCAGCAAATTCCACCGAAACAAGGGGAATCTCAGAACGTACTCTCCTTTCCAGTTCTCCGAGGATCTTCATATATCGATGTCCGAGATACCTGCGCCGCACTCCCACATACCATGGATAGAGCAGCTCGCTGAGAAATCTGCCAAAAATCAACGCCAACACGGGAACCAGAAGAATCGAAATCCACAATGCGTTCTCCCAGGACAGCCGCATGATATGCAGACGGACCGAATCCGGGATGCGGATATGCAGGAATAACGCTTCATTGGCATCCATAGAGGAGAGGGCATCGGACAGGAAATACGGGACTCGATCCGGGTAGTGTTTGAATAGATACCGCATGTCGCGCTCATAAAGGCGGTACGTTTCATGGTTCAGATGATTGGGGCTGCCGGAGAAATAGCAGGCCAGTCCCTCCTCCAGCCACGGCGGCAAATTCCGATTGGGGGCAACAACGTTCAGGTACGCATGAACCAACTCATGACGAAGCACGTCATTGAATCGTTTCTCGAGCGAGCCGGGAACACGGATGGCGATCAGGCGTCCCTGGGTGAATCCGTCGATGCTTTGGGTGTTCCCGTCCGGCTGGAGACGCACCGCAAACTGCTCGTTAAAAGCCGGGCTGGAGCCATCAACCAGGAACACACGGGCATCCTCCGGTAAAGGCAGGCGGATGTACTTCCTGATCTCCGGTAGAGGAGCGATCTCCGAGTTCTTCACATCAATCGTTCGTAGAATGGGAATACCTTGGCTGAATAGTTCTCGCTCCAACGGTTCGGATCTATCCGTCTGCCAGCCGAGCGGAGAAATCTCCAATTGCAGCGGGCTGAGAAGGAGTATGAGCGAGAGTATCAAAAGCACAATCTCTTCCTGTGAGGTGGGCTTCAACCGCGCAACGACAGCCCACCTGTTTTCGTCGGGTCTCCGTGCCGAGATTTCTCCCTCCGCTCGAAATGACAGGAACGCTGTCATTCCGAACGAATGTGAGGAATCTCAGGGGCAATCCTCTGTGGTTGCCCGGTTCTCATTCATCGACCGGCGCGATTTTTTTATTGTATCGGAGTCCTCTTCGTGCTAATATGGAGGCAACTGAGGAATTGGGGGTCGACTTTCCATGCCAAATTGCGTCATTTTTATTCATTTTTGGGTTGCCATCGCTCTTCTGGTTTTGGCTTCTTTCGTTTTCTTCAGAACTGACTTGTACCGGCGTTTCGCCCGGAAATCCAGACGCATCAGAATAACCGCTATCTCACTATTCTTCTTCGTTCTGACTGTTTCACTCGTGATTGCGCTTCCCTTTGCCGCCGGCGGGGCTTTCTGCTATGCAGAGCGAATCGTCTATTGCGCAGCAATGCGAACAGGTATGACCAGGGATACGATCCAGGACATCTTTCCCGGTCGGCTCGAACTCGCCTGCCGAACGCCGGACAAGACGCGTGTGGAACTGGATCACTATCGCCTGCGATTCAATCGGGTGTACGTCTCCTATGATGAAAATGGATTGGTCGAAGACTGGGAGTGGGAATTCGACTAACTTTGCCTGATCGGTGCGAGTGAATGGAGGAACCGATGAACAAATATACTCTGTTTGCCTTCGTTTTCTCGGGAGCGCCAATCGCCCTGATGCTTTCCGTTGGGGTCTTGCTCCGAATCCTGTCACGTGGCCCTAAAGTCAGATTGATCGCGGATTTATGTCTTGTGGCGACAATCGGATTGACGACTTGCTTGCTGCCTTACATGCTGGTGTTTTGGGCAAGCTCAATTGTCCTCCTGCAATACGACGATTGTTTTCGACAAGGAATGACTTCCGAGGAATTGCAGAAAGTAGTGCAGATAAAGCCGTATTTCACACGGGGCAATCTTAAAATGGCCTCTGCAGGTGCAGTATTACAGGAGCATTATCATTTCGGAAAAGGCGTTGTTGCAGATGTCTACTATGACACGGGGGGCAGAATCATGGATTGGTTGATTTATCTGGACTAGCCTTACTTGATCGACTCGGAGGCTTTGACAGTCTCCCAATACTCCGCCCCGACGGCGGCCCCGCCTTTCTTGCTTCTGCGCGACACAAACACTGTGCCCCCCTCATCGGGAAACGTGTCTTTCGGTTTCTGCTTGTCCACCATGTCATCTCGCGCCTCGCGAACCCGCTGACGCAACTCCAGGTCGTGCAGAAATCCCTTGGCCTTCGGCTTGATCTGCCCGTGTTCGTCAAACTGGATTACACCTTCCTCGATCCAGCCATCGATATCCTGAATGGTCAACGCATCCTTCCCTTTGTATCGGACGCGGACTTTTGCAAAAGGATCTTTGAACAGGGACCGCCCAAGTTTCTCGTCCGAATAAATCCCCACCACCTCTGCAACGGTACATGCGCCGCCCAGCACGCGCAGACACTGATTGACGGCAGTCAGTAATTCCCGATCCCGCTCCTCACATGGCGCGCACAGTGCACGTTTGATGATCCCTTCGCGCAGAAGTTGCAGCTTGCGCGCATTCCGAATCACGGAAAACGGTATCCCGCAATGCCGGCACATAAAGCGGTTCGATTCGGTCAAAACGGGTGTTTGGGGTTTCTTCCCGGACGGGGAATAGACTGACTGACTCTCGCGCGTGTAATACTGAGAGTCAGCTCCTTTATTTGGATCGGACGAAGGCATAGCCCCTTCTCAGACCTCAACCTTTGAAAGATGGTTTAGCGCCGTCCCGACCATCAGCATTCGCATATTATATGCCATCCTTATCTGAAAAAGCAATAGTTTTTTTTGTGGATCGCGCATTTTTCAAGACCCGCAATATTGTAAATTTCTTATGCAATTAGTTATACTATATCACGCTAATTGTGATTGTCAATAACATTTTCGAATTATCTCATTATGAAACAGTCTCAATATGATACGTCATTTGTGGAAATGGCAGGAGCGTGTTGTGGCATTGCTGGTGGGTAAGATGGACGGTGCGGGCGTTGTGGACAGGCATTCTATGATCCGGACACTTGTCAGGCTGCGCACATCTTCCATTCGGCACTCTACCTCTTCTAAGAAATGCGTTAGTATCCTGCCGGTCATAATCTCTGAACAGGGATTGGTTTGATGTCTCGGACCATTTCAATACGCGGCAATTTCATGGTGAATCTGGTGCTGGTGATTGTGCTTCTCAGCGGCGCGATCATGGCCACGACCGGATTCTTTGCCCGGTGGACAATGGAGAAAATGACGGCAGAGATGATCTCTCAAATGCTGACCGGCACGCAACGGGAACTGGATCATTTCTTCCTTACAATGACACAGAATCTTCTCGTGGTCGAATCCTGGGGCGAAGCCGGATTGCTTCGATTGGATGAACCGGAGAATTTGAACCGGATCTTCGCGCCGGTGATTCGCCGAATTCCTGAAGTCAAGTCGATTATTCTGGCAGATCTGGATGGCCGGGAACACATGCTGCTCAACGTCGGGGATCACTGGTTGAACCGCCAGACCTGGCCGAACAAATGGGGGACGCAATCACTTCGGCTTGAGTGGACAAACCACGATGCTCATCCGATGGAGAGCTGGAGAAAACTGGACTACGATGCCAGAACAAGACCCTGGTTTCAGGGTGCGGCCCGACGGTGGGAAGAATACCGGGACGTTGTACCGCCACCCGATATCGAGAAATGGATCTGTTGGACAGAACCCTACATCTTTTTCACGACCAAAGACCCCGGTATTACGGCTTCCATCCCCTTTCGTGATCCCGAGGGAACAACTCACATTGTCGGATTCGATGTTCTGTTGAGCGACATATCTCGATACACCATGGAAATGCGCGTAAGTGAACATGCCATGGTGTTTGTCCTGACCGACGGGGACCATCGGATCATCGGCCTTCCTCGCCATGAGCGATATACAGATCCGGATGCGCGCAAAGAAGCCCTGCTGAAATCCGTGGACCAACTGAGCGAGGAGGGGCCTGGGCAGATTCTCCGGACCTGCCTGACAGCAGCGAAAGGACAGGAGGGACCCTCACGGTTTCGAGTTCTGGGACAGCTCTGGTGGGGACGTGTACAGCCGTTCGATCTGGCTCAGGGATCTCGGTTCTTGATGGGGATGGCGGTTCCGGAATCCGACGTCCTGGGTGAAATGTCGCGGATGTGGGCGTGGATTACCCTCATCACCACAGGTGTGCTGGCAGTCGCCTTATGGCGCGCAGTGGTTCTGGCCAGGAAGCTCAGCCGACCGGTTGAGGATCTGGTCGAGGAAAGCAACCGGATCAGTCTCGGAAATCTGGACCCCGGACCGGCAATTGAATCGAATGTCACCGAGGTGAGACAACTTGCCATCGCCCATGACCGGATGCGTACCGGGCTGCAAACTCTCATGAAACTCGAGGATGACCTGAAGATCGCCCACCAGATTCAACAGAACACCTTGCCGAAAAGCCTTCCTCAAATCGCCGGTTTCGATATCGCCGCGTACTGTGAACCCGCCGAGGCAACCGGCGGCGATACCTATGATGTCATCGGATATCGTCCTGCTCCGAACGGAAGAATCGTGCTGATTTCCGATGGTCCGGCAGAGCGGGCCGTGCTGTTTCTGGCTGATGCAACGGGACATGGAGTCGGCCCCGCACTTCTGGTAACCCAGGTTCGCGCCATGCTTCGGATGGCGATCCGCATGAATCCGAACCTGGAAGAGGTCGTTCGCGAGATCAACGAACAGGTCACCGCCGACCTGGAGCGCGGACGGTTTGTTACCGCATGGCTCGGCGATCTGAATGCCGAGGACAGAACTCTCACCAGCCTGAGCCTGGGGCAGGCCCCGCTGATTCGATACGACTCTGAGAACGATCGGTTCATCGTAATGGAAGCCGATGCAATGCCGTTCGGGATTCTCCCCAAACTCCAAATCAAGCCGATCTCTCCGATTCCAATGAAGCCCGGTGACCTCTTTGCGGTTCTCTCCGATGGGATGATTGATTCCTTTGATCGAGATCGAAACGAGTTCGGCCTGGACCGCACCCTGTCGCTGCTTTCTGCGAACCGACACCTTTCGGCAGCTGGCATTCTGGCCGAGCTGCGCAAAGCCGTGAATGCATTCACCGGCGAAATCCCTGCCACCGACGACAGCACCGCCATCATCATCAAGTGCACCGGACGATGAATGCCTCCAAGTCGTGGGGCAGGGGAGCGGGGCCATCTTGCCCCCGACGACAGAGCAAGCGAATGTAAATCCTCCCTCGCCCCCCGCCCGTCAAATGGCTATCCTCAAAACATCTTTTCACAAAGGCAGAATGGACAATGGAACTTCTTCGAAAATTGTGCGAAGCATCCGGCGTTGCCGGGCGCGAGGAGCGTATCCGAGAGATTGCCAGAGATCATCTTCAGCGGAATGCCGACGAAATCACGGTCGATACGCTGGGGAATCTGATTGCCCTCAAGAAAGCCAAGTCAAACGCCGCTGAACCTGCCCGCAAGGTGATGCTGGCCTGCCACATGGATGAAATCGGCTTCTATGTCAAACACATCGACGACAAGGGATTTATTCGTGTGGTGCCGCTGGGCGGATTCGACACGCGCAACCTGTTTGCCCGACGAGTCCTGATCCAGGGGAAACGGGACGTGATCGGCATCATGAATCCCTGTGGTCGCCCCATCCACATGCTCAAGGAAGAAGATAAAAAGAAAACCTACGACGTGGATGAGTTCTTTGTGGACGTATTCATGAAGCCGGATGAGATGAAAGAGATCATCCGCGTAGGGGACCCGGTCACCCTGTTTCAACCGTTTCACGACCATGGCGATGTCGTCAGCGGGAAAGCCATGGACAACCGTGTCGCGGTCTGGGTCGGACTGAATGTCATGAAAAATCTCGGATCGGACTCGGCATTCGATGTCTATATGGTCGGTGCCGTCCAGGAGGAAGTCGGAACCAGGGGGTCCGGCCCATCCTGTTTCGGACTGGACCCGGATGTCGGAATCGCCATTGACGTCACCCTGGCGTGTGACACGCCTGGAGTGGAGCCGGATCACGCTGTGACCCGGATGGGTGAAGGCGTCGCGATCAAGATCATGGACAGCTATTCCATCTCCCATCGCGGATTGGTCGATTCCTTCGTGAAAACAGCGGAATCCAACAAGATCCCGTTTCAGATGGAAATCCTGCCGCGTGGCGGTACGGATGCCGGACCCATGCAGCGCACCGGCATCGGGCGACCGGTCATCACGATCAGCGTCCCATGCCGCTATGTGCATACCGTCGTGGAAAGCGTTCAGAAGAAAGACCTTCAGGGCGCGGTCGACCTGCTGACCGCCTGGCTGAAATCCCCTCAAGAGTGGATCGGGACTTTGTGAACGGAACAGCCGTCCTCATTGTCCACAAGGTCTACTCTCTTTTTCCTTGGACCACTCCAGACCAAACGCCTTCGGAGTGCTAAACTACTCATTCTTAATTCTCTCTCGTGAAAGGTTATGAATATGAGCACATTCCGTCACCCCATCACGGGCCAGGAAGTCCCCCAGTATCTCACCGGCGTTATTGTCCCCATGTTTACGCCATGCGGTCCCGGTGGAATGATCGATTGGGATGGATTTCGCAATTTTGTTGTCTGGCTGCGTGATCACCCCAGCATCACCACGCTGTTCGTCCGGTGCGGGTTGGGCAAGATGTACACCTACACCGTATCCGATACCAAGCGCGCCATCGATATCACCATGGAGGCTCTGGAAGGCAAGAAACCCGCCATGTTCGGGACTTTCGGGGAATATTTCCGCGAGGGAGTTCCTCCTGGAGTCGATCTCACCCATTACAAGACCATCGGCAAGAATCGCCCCGATCCCGTGCAATATCTCGATCAGACTCTTGAATTGACCGAATATGCCCGTAATCGAGGCGCTGCCGCCTCTGTCTTGGTGATCCCCGCTGCGCTCCTGCCCGCTCGCGGCATGAAATTGCAGGATACGATTTTCAAGTATTATGAGACGGTCTCCAAATCCACGGAACTCCCCATTTTCGTATACAACACGCCGGGACTTCCCGGTCCCTACAATACAACCCCCCAGATGATTTCCCGTCTTTCCAAACTGAAGAACATCGTCGGGATGAAACTCTCCACAAATAACTACGAATGGCTGTTGGAATTGATGATGGCCATGGAGGGAACCGATATGGTCATGATCGCGGGGTCCGAAACCGCGATGCTTCCCGCCCTCATGTCCGGCGCGTGCGGCGCAATCGGACAGGGTTGCGATGTCAACCCGGAGATCCTCCGCGCGGTCTTCGACCGATTCGTGCAAGGTGATTACAAGGGAGCTTTGGAGGCTCAGAAAGACATCCAACGTGCCTTGCGCCTGTTTGATGGTCTCTCCGCGCCGTATTCGGGACTCGCGTACCTGAAACGAAAAGGCCTGAATGTCCCCACCTACGGCCGATTCGGGGAAGACCCCGTGGACGACAGCGTCATGGAACGCATCGCGTACGATCTCGACCGCATCCTGGCAAAATACCCGGTTGCGTAACGATAGAAAATGCCGCGTTATGTTGTAGGGGCGACGCATGCGTCGCCCCTACAATGTAATCTGATTCGCCAGCACCTCCACGCTCCTGCACGCGCTTTCCAATGTGCAGGGCAATCCGGTCGCTGTCCAATCCCCGGCCAGATAAAGACCTTTCAGCCACTGTCCCGGTTCCGGTCGAAACGGTTCCATGTTCGGATAGGGCGAGTATGTAGCCCTGCGCTGTTTGGAAACAGACGAATGGAGCACCTTCGCGATCTTCGCTCCAGGAAAGAGATCCCCCACATCCTCCAGGGCAAACCGCACCAACTCCTCTTTGGAACATTCATTGAGATCGCTCGGCCCACTGATCAGCAGGGAATAACAGCGAACAGGTATCTCCCCCAAGTTTGGGCGTTGTCCTGAGCCTGTCGAAGGGGGAGATACAGAGGGGGTTGTTCCCACATGCTTTTGATTATCGAACAACCACTGAAATCTCTTACCCTCTAAATGAACAAAATGCTCGTCGGTAATCTCACAATCGAGCCATAAGTTCAGCGTGAGAATGGGCGATGGCACGAATCTCGCCATATTCTCGACCCTCGCGGATTTGCCCAGGTCGCTTCGTGTCAACAGAGCGCGCAGATCCC
>Ga0116141_10003098_pt1 | contig 14097 bp, 14 predicted proteins | sample AD_UKC097_MetaG_FD_89744 | JGI IMG/M metagenome (GOLD analysis project Ga0116141, IMG submission 89744) | Active sludge microbial communities of municipal wastewater-treating anaerobic digesters from USA - AD_UKC097_MetaG | ecosystem: Engineered > Bioreactor > Anaerobic > Digestate | place: USA...
AAAGGTATTCGCCACAAATTTCACCTAATTTTCCGAAGGCAACGATTCGATGCCATTCCGTTCGGGTTTCCTTCTCTCCATTTTTATTTGCCCAATTTTCGGAAGTGGCGATACTGAAATTCGCGATCGCAAGACCGCTCGGAGTGTAACGGACCTCTGGATCTCTGCCCAAATTACCAATTAGAATCACCTTGTTAAGACCTGCCATGCTATGCCTCCGGGTTATTCGGAAAATATAAATTATGAAATTTTAGCCTGCAAACCGAATCTTTATTCCAATTCCAAGCGGCAGCGGGACTGCAGGGAATGTGAAATAGATACACAAAACGGCCCGTGTTGTCAATCGGACAAACAGCTCCATTTGACTTTGTAAAAAACCGCTTGTTTCCGGATCGTAATCTGATTAATGTTAAGCTTCATCATTGGAAAATTTTATCGAATATTCAATTTCATCGGTTGACGGACTGTGCCATGAAATCAGTGGAATCATCGGAAATCCCCCGGCAGGGATATTTTTATGTCATTCTTGCTGCGGTTCTTTGGGCGTCATCCGGATCATTGTCCAAGTTTCTGTTTAATCGCGGAATTTCTCCATTTGAACTCGTGCAGTTGAGGATAACAATTTCTGCGGTGATCCTTTTTTTGGGACTTCTGATCCGCCGCCCTTTTCTTTTGAAGATTTCCCGAAAAGACATATTTTATTTCATTATGCTCGGTACTGCCGGGATGGCAGCCGTACAGTTCACCTATTTGTTTGCGATAAGTAAAATTAATGTGGCAGCGGCCATCCTGCTTCAGTATCTTGCGCCCGGCTTTATCGTCCTGCACTCGGTTGTAATCGTCCGTGAAAAACCGAGTCGGGCTGCGATTCTTTCCATGGTCGGCGCTACCATCGGCTGCTATCTTGTGGTCGGAGCTTACAATCTCAACGTGCTCACAATGAATTATGCAGGCATCATCAGCGGTATTATTTCCGCGATTGCATTTGCCGGGTACTCGATATATAGCGAATACGGAATGCGCCGATATCACCCATGGACGGTTCTTTCCTTCGGGATGTTGATTGCCGCGGTGGTATGGAACATCCTGCAGCCGCCTCTGAAGGCTTTTTTCAATGTCTACTCTCCCATGGAATGGATTTGTATTATTTACATCGGCATCCTTGGGACAATTGTGCCATTCGGTCTTTATTACGAGGCAATCAATCGGATACGCGCAACTCGTGCCGGCATCACGGCGACTCTGGAACCGATCATCGCGGGAGTGATATCTTACCTGTTTTTAAACGAAGTGATGGAGCCCTTGCAGGTCACGGGAGGAGCGATGGTCATCGCATCGGTGGCTTTATTACAATTGAGACGGGAGCAGGATAATCACACTCCCGTTATTATTCGAGGGCAAAAACAGGATAGGCCCTGATTCAGCCTTAATGAAGAATATCGGGTTTTAAATTTCACCGCGTTCGGAATTTTTAGATTTGAACACTTCAATTGTCCGCCTTCCGCCAAGTTTCCAGCGACTCGGGACAGCCTTTAGAAAAGGCGATGCCGTAAAAGACCGCGTGGCCGGTAAACTTAACCTGGTTTCGGCAGGATTTTTACAACGGTCCGCTCCATTTTTTTCCCGGATCCCAGTTCATATGACATTTTAACGGTTTTCAGGCGGCCTTCGGCAAAAAGCCGGATGCATTCCGGGTAAAGCTTCCACTCTAATTTCAAGCCTTTTTCTTTAATTGAATCAATTGTATCATCTTCCAGTATTTGAAATGCCTTTTGGCCGATAATCGGGCCTGAGTCCTCACCGTAATCGATATAATGAACCGTACATCCTCCAACCTTGCAACCATATCGAAACGTATCGCCATATCCATCAACGCCCGGGAAAGCCGGGAGCAGCGCGGGATGAATATTCATGATTCGGGGATTTACCGGATCTTTGTTGATGCGGTCGATGAAGTAGGGGGTCAAGGTTCTCATAAAGCCTGCGAGCACGATAAGATCGAATGGATAGCCTTCGATTTGTTTTAAAAGTTCAGCTTCCGCCAAGACCCTTGTGATCAGAAAAGCTTTGATTTTTTGAAGATCATCGTCTGTGGAAAAAAGGGATTGTTTCGAGAGCGCATCCTGCAGGTTGAAGTCGTCGGGAAGAACCGATTTTTCCGGCTCTTTCTTGAAGTTCCGTATAATCGCTCCATAATTCACTACGAAGGCAGGAATTGCGTGTTTGCGAGCCCTCGCAAGACCGCCTGACTCCGGATTGTCAGAACCCACAAATACCATTTCCCCTTCGATTTCTCCCGCCTCACAGGAATCAATAATCGCCTGAAGATTTGTTCCGCCTCCTGATATCAAAGCACCGATACGGATTTTTTGGTTCATTTTAAAGACTCCTTCAGCAATAGAGAAAAATATATTGAACTGCTTTCGAAATGGTAAACCCCGGGATTTCCAACTTTGGATATACATGCATAAAAATTTTCACTATGACCCGTATCAGAACTGTTTTTCCGTGTCAATCACTCGGAAGGTCCGTTCGAAAAACAATTCTGGAATTGCTTTATTTGGAGAGCGAAGCGGCTTCGAAAAAGAGCAATTAATTGTTTCTTCGGATTTTAAAACCATAAGCCGGGGGTAAGAGTACCGGTCATTTTCAATTTTTTGCATATTCTTATCCTCGGCAATATAAGCGCCCTTCCGGATTTAAAACCCTTATCAGGCTTTACAATTCGTTTCGATGCTGTTAAATTCCGCATTGCGGTGATCATCGGAAATCTTTCTGAGAAAATACAGAGGTGGTTAGATATGGAGGATAATCAAACAACGGATTCCAGAGAAACCGAGCACGAGCGCAACGGACGGGATGAACGCGGCCGATTGGGATTTCTTGAACTCCTTGGGAGGTTGAAGCCTCCCCAGTTCCTGGCTGCGGTGATGATTCTTTCCACCTTTTTAGGAGGAGCTTTCGGGTATGGTTATAAATTCGGAATTCAGAATGCCGGATCGAAAGCGACAAAAGCCGAGGCAACGGTTGCTCCTTCTAAAAACGAGAATCCACGTCTCCCGGATTTACCGACGGAAGAACAGTTTCTCGGTTTATACCTGCGCTATTTCATCGCGAAAGATACATACGCGAAACACGAATCGAAAGAAAATCGAGTGCTTCTTGAATCGGCGAGATCCAGCCTGGCGTTTTTTATCCAAAAGCAGGTTTCCCCTGAAGAGAAAGTTTTGGAAGAAAGCAGGCCGGCGAGGCTGGTTAGCGCTGAAACCTCCGAAAATGGTGCAATGGTAATTTTCGATCATAATGGATCGGTCTGGCCGTTGGATCCGGATCTCGGGTTTGCTTCAAAATGTCGTTAACTCCGGTCTGACGGAAAAACGCAACCTTCAACCACCCATTATTCGTTTCATCATCAAAAATCCGGCCATCTCCTATCGTCGATGCGAAACAATTCGCAATCGGCTATCCTTATAAATTTTGTCATGGTGTGCCCGGACGAAATGTGGATGCTGAAGAATGCTCTTGATTTCATTTCCGAATCGATGGGTAGGAGGGATTTAGACCATGAAGCTTCATCCGTCCTTGGATGAAACTATATCCGAAAGGTGAGAGAGTATGCTCAAGGTAAAAGATATCATGACAAAAAACCTGATCACCGTCACCCCTGATACGGAGATCACACACGCCTCTAAACTCCTTCTCGAAAAACATGTCAACGGAATTCCCGTGGTGGATCGCTCCGGAACGCTGGTGGGAATTCTCTGCCAGAGCGACTTGATCGCACAGCAAAAGAAACTTCCGATCCCTTCCGTTTTTTCCTTCCTGGACGGACTGATTTCCCTGACCTCCAGAAAACATTTTGAAAAGGAGATTCAGAAAATTGCAGCGATCACCGTTTCCCAGGCCATGACGGCAAATCCGGTTACGGTTTCCCCGGAAACCACGATCGAAGAGGCCGCGACACTGATGGTGGAAAAAAATTTTCACACACTTCCCGTGCTGGAAGGGGGTCGGCTTGTCGGAATCGTGGGAAAGGAGGACGTACTGAGAACTTTAATACCCGGTTGATCGACAAACTCAAAATCCGGAATCGCCGATTCACGGCAGGTGGCTTTCGAAATTTTTTCGATGACCTTCGGATAAACATGTATCAGGTAATCGGATTCCCTGGAGGGTCCTGCCCCTGAAAAGTCAGAGGCAGGAGATCGATGGAAGTGTTAAAATTCCCGCAAGGCTGGATAAGTCGCGGAAATACTGAATTAATCAACAACCATGACGGAAATATCTTTTGCCAGGCTGAGTACCTTCTGGGAAACGCTGCCGAGAAAAAATTCCTTAACCCCGGACAGGCCCCTTTTTCCCATCACAATGGTGTCATAGCCTTCAGCCGCTTCAGCTAATATGTCTCTTGCGATTCCTCGTTTTTTGGGTTCGAGTTTTATGTTGATGTTTTTTTCATTAAATCCGGCTTCTCTAAGAGATTCTTTGGCTTGCTTAAGGGCTTGTTCCAGTAAATTCTTCTTTTTTTCCTCCAGCAGGCAGAAATTGCTTTGCTGAGCTTTAAAGTATGGAATTAATTCAGGACTTTCCAAGTCACAGATGGTGCTGGTGTCTGGAATCACGCTAAAGAGGGTTACACTGATATCCTTGCCGAAAGACTTCGCCACATAGTCCACCGCTCTTCTGGCGTTATCCGAATCATCAAATGCCACTAATATTTTTTTTGCCATTCGTTGTCTCCTCCTCTAGGATAGGAAATTTTTAGTCCCGGATCCGCCAACTCCTTCGAGGCAAATGCGGATCACAATTGGGCCGACATTGATCCGAAAGTCCCTTCGTGCGAATGCAGACGCCTTAGAAACTGATTATTTATACAAACATTTATATGATTATTCAAGGATTTTTAGATATAAGATTGAATTCGGGAATCCTTTTGATATATGTTATTTTAACCTTGAATAGGATGCAAAGAGACCAATTTCTGTGGCAGGTTAATTGAGATGGGAAATGAATCCGGCACAACAAATACGGAGTATCCCGATTTGCCGAGAGCGGCAATCGGAGTGATCGTTTTTAAAGAAGATAAAATTCTGTTAATTCGAAGAGGTAAAGCACCATCCGAAGGAATGTGGGCGGTTCCGGGCGGGAGCGTGAAACTCGGTGAAACATTTCAGGAAGCAGCCGAACGGGAAATACGGGAAGAAACAGGTCTTACGATTCGGGCCCGGGAGCCTGTATTCACCTTTGACGTCATTCAGAGGGACAATCATGGCCGTATCCGGTTTCACTACGTGATCGTCGATCTGATTGCCGATTATCTGTATGGTGAACCAAAGGCGGGGGATGATGCCCTTGATGTTCGCTGGGTTTCGTCCGGTGAGCTGAAATGCCTTGATGTCAGTAAAACAACCCGCAAGGTTCTGAGGGAACGATTCGGATTCGGATCCTGAAAAATTTACAGGTTTCGTGTCACTTTAGGTTAAGGAATGGGCAGCGCCGGAACATAAAAGTTTTTAAACCTGTAATAACGGGTAAGTTCCCGGTGGAATGCCTTAATGTTGCTCGAAGATCCAAAAAGGTTCAGGAAGTTCCGGTTAAACGGCCATTGTTTCAAAAGCAGGAATGCCTGTTTCTTCCGGATTTTTTATATCCTTCAGAGGAAACAGGCATTCCCATTGATAACTACCATTTGCGGCCACAACCGACCGCATCGGTATGATTACTTTAGATTTTTAAAAACCTTGACGGCCAGCTCGCCGAACACGCCGAGGTTTTCACAGACATGAACGCCCGCCGCCTTCATTGCCGCGATCTTGCCTTGCGCGGTTCCGCTTCCGCCGCTGATAATGGCCCCCGCATGACCCATACGGCGTCCCGGAGGTGCCGTGATGCCGCAAATAAAACCGATAACCGGCATCTTTACATTCTTTTTAATGAATTCACATGCCTTTTCTTCCGCATCGCCGCCGATTTCTCCAACCATCACAACCCCTTTGGTGGCAGGATCTTTTTCAAAGGCATCCAGGCAGTCGATAAAATTGGTGCCGTTGACGGGATCGCCGCCGAGCCCGAGGATTGTCGTTTGTCCGAATCCGTTCTTTGTCAATTGATCCACCACCTCGTAGGTCAGGGTCCCGGAGCGGGAAACAACTCCGATAGGCCCGCCGGGCTTGCAGATAACGCCGGGCATGATACCGATCTTGCACTCGCCAGCGGTAATGACGCCTGGACAATTCGGCCCGATCAGCCGACATTTTTTATCCTTGATATAATTTTTGACCCGATACATATCCAGGATAGGAATGCCCTCGGTAATGGCAACAATAACGTCCAAACCGGCATCCGCCGATTCCATGATCGCATCGGCCGCAAACGGAGGCGGGACAAAAATAACACTGGCATTGGCACCGGTTTCTTTTTTGGCTTCCTCTACCGTATTAAAAACAGGAACGTTGTCCATTTTCTGGCCGCCCTTGCCGGGGGTTACCCCTGCCACCACCTTGGTCCCGTACTCAATGCAAGCCCGGGTGTGAAACATTCCCTCACTGCCGGTTATTCCTTGAACCACAAGCTTTGTATTTTTATCAACAAATATGCTCACTTTTTTCCTCGCTTTTTTTGTTGGTTTCCATCTGAAAAAGCCCTTTACCGATTATCGAAGATTTTCTAACCAAAAATAAAAGCTCCGATTACAGGCCTTTAACCGCCTTGGCGACCTTTTCGGCTGCGTCCTTCATGCTGATTGCATTAACCAGTTGAAGCCCCGAATCCGAAAGGATCTTGCGACCTATTTCAACATTGGTTCCTTCCATGCGGATCACGACCGGAACCTTTATTCCGACCTCTTTCGCCGCATTCACAACGCCTTCCGCCAACCGGTCGCATCGCAGGATTCCGCCGAAAATGTTAATTAAGACCGCTTTTACGTTAGGATCGCTCAACATGATTTTAAAGGCATTTTTGACCTGTTCGGCATTCGCGCCGCCGCCGACATCCAGAAAATTTGCCGGCTCGGCTCCGGCTAACATGATGATATCCATGGTCGCCATGGCAAGACCCGCTCCGTTTACCATATTGCCCACATTGCCATCCAGTTTGATGTAGTTGAGATCAAACTTGGAGGCTTCAACCTCAAGGGGGTCTTCTTCATCAAGGTCACGGAATTCCATGACGTCCTTGTGGCGGAAAAGGGCGTTATCGTCGAAGTTGATTTTTGAATCGATAGCGATTACCTCTTCCTCTTTTGTAATCACCAGCGGGTTGATTTCAACCAGCGAGCAATCATAATCCATCGACAGGTTGTACAGCCCGGTGATCATTTGGGTGAACTGCTTCATTGCGCCTTTGGGAATGTTCATTTTGAATGCCAGCAGGCGGGTATGGTAGGGTTTGATCCCGAGCAGGGGATCGACGTAAACCTTTATGATTTTTTCCGGTGTCGCCGCCGCGACTTCTTCGATGCTCATTCCGCCGGCTTCGCTGCCCATGAGACAGATCTTCGCGTTGGATCGGTCCGGAAGAACGCTCAGGTAAAGCTCTTTTGCGATATTGCATCCTTTTTCCACCAATAGCCGCTTTACCAGCTTTCCCTGGGGTCCGGTCTGTTTTGTCACCAGCGTCATGCCGAGAATTTTACTTGCATGTTCCTTGACTTCTTCGTGCGATTTCGCAAGCTTCACGCCGCCGCCTTTTCCGCGGCCGCCGGCGTGGATCTGGGCCTTGACAACGACCGGGTATCCACCTAATCTCGCAGCGATGTCCAAAGCTTCATCAACGCTGAAAGCGGGTCCACCTTCCGGAACAGGAACACCGTATTTTTTGAACAATTGTTTTCCTTGATACTCATGGATCTTCATGATCGCTTTCTCCTTGTTTTTGTTGATTGAGCCTAATTCCACGGTAAGGTGTTGAAAACTCTTTTACCCGCGTGAAATTAATGTTTTAGCCAGAATGGGTCATTGGGTTAAAATGGAATAATTTCCGCGTTTTCTACGCGATAATCGACGGATTATCCGCAGCGGCGCCGAAAACCGCGATGGGCCGCCGCGGATAGATGCATTTCTATTAAGATCCGATCAACCGATTACCGCCAGTACTGCATCCTTTCCAACGGAATCGCCGGGTCCGTAAGGAATTTCCTTGATGGTTCCGTCGCATGGGGCATTCATGGCATTTTCCATCTTCATGGATTCGAGAATCAGTACCGTGTCGCCTGCTTTCACCGCATCGCCGACCTTTTTCTCATATCGCACGATCATGCCCGGCATCGGGGCGAGCATCGGTGTGCCGCCTTCAACCGAAACGGCCTTGGGAGCCGCGGCCGCTTTAGGAGCAGCCGCCGGTTTGGGTGCGGCAGCCGGAGCAGCCGCCGGTTTGGGTGCGGCAGTCGGAGCGGCAGCCGGTCTTGCAAAACTGATAACCGGAGCGCCGCCGACTTCTTCCACGCCGACTTCAAAGTAATCATCTTCCACGAATACGTTGAAGGTCCGCAGTCCTTCACCCTTGGGAGGAGCCTTTTTCACAACCTTTTCCACCAGCAGGCCTTCCCAGGCCTTTTTCATCATTTCTCTTTCCTTGAGGGCCTGTTCCAGTGACTTCGGTTTTACTTCATCGGGTACCGGTTCCTTGCCGTATTTCCATTTCAGGAACTTTGTTCCCGTAACCGGATACAGGGCGTAAATCAGAACGTCGTCGATGTCTTTTCCAAGCCCGGTGTCCAGAACGTCTTTTTTGGCTTTGTCAAGTTCAGGATCGATAATTTCAGCGGGTCTTCCGCCGAAGGGTTTTTCACCTCTGGGATATCCCTTCAGCGCCTTTTTCTGCACTTCCTTATCAATGGGAGTGGCGGTTTTTCCGTACAGACCAAAGACCAGGTCTTTTACCTGGGCGGTGATCATCTTGTACCGCTCTTTTTCATCGTCAAACAGAACATTGTTGACGGTCTGGATACCGACAATCTGGCTGGTCGGTGTGACGAGCGGAACCTGGCCCAGCTCTTTTCTGACCCTGGGAAGTTCCTTGTAAACATCGCCGATCCGATGAATCGCGTCCATCTGACGGAGCTGGTTGACCAGGTTGGAAATCATGCCGCCCGGTGTCTGATGCAGGAGCACGTTGATATCGATGGTGCTCAGCTTGGTATCATCCAGCAGATGCATGTACTTGGGAACAATGTCTTTTTCAAGAATTTCGTCGATCGCCACCAGCTTCCGGATATCAAAGCCGGTATCCCGATTGGTTCCGAGAAGGGTCATGACCAGCGGTTCGATGGCCGGATGAGAGGTTCGGCCGGCGTACGGTGCCATACAGGTGTCGACGATATCCACTCCCGCTTCGATGGCCTTCAATTCCGCCAGCGCGGCCATCCCCGATGTGGTGTGGCTGTGAAGATGGATCGGAGGCTTAACGGTTTTCTTGAGCGCCTTGACAATGGCATACGCGTCATAGGGAGCGATGAGACCGGCCATATCCTTGATGCAGATCGTGTCTGCCCCCATGGCTTCCAGCTCTTTTCCCTTCTTAACATAATAGTCGAGGTTGTATACTTCTCCACCCATCCGGGGCTCGGTCATGGAGTAGCAGATAACTCCCTGAAAATGCTTTCCGTTCTTTTTGATCACGGGCACCACCGCCTCGAAGTTGCGATAGTCGTTCAACGCGTCGAATGTCCGGAAGATATCCATGCCGTTGGCGCAGGCTCTTTCCACGAATTCCTTGGCGACGTCATCGGCGTAGTTACGGTAGCCGACCAGGTTCTGTCCTCTGAGGAGCATGGAGAAAGGGGTCTTTTTGAGGTATTTTTTCAAGGTCCGGATTCTTTCCCACGGATCCTCGTTTAAATAGCGGTGCATGGTATCGAAGGTCGCGCCGCCCCATGTTTCCATGGCCCAGTATCCGATTTCGTCCATCATTTCAGCAACCGGGATCATGTCTTCGGTCCGGCCGCGGGTGCCGAACAGTGACTGATGTCCGTCGCGGAAGGTTAAATCCTCTATCTTAATCGGATTTTCCGCTTTCGGCCGGTCCGGCCTATAATCCATTTTCGTAAGTTTTAATTGGTCGTGATCACTCATCTTAGAATTCTCCTCTTTGAATAATTATTTGAAATTTTTTATATTGCGAGGTTAAAAACCCTTATAAATTTAACGTGCACGCAAATTGGCGCCGTGAAAGGTTCTCAACTGCATCATGCAACGCAGCGACATCATGTCACGCCGAGCACTCGTACCCCACATCTGCAATCCGGGCGACGGGGCGCTGACGGCTGCTGCAGCCTGCATTGCAAGCATCTCTTCCTCTGTTTTTAAATAGGTTGTCACCGCGCTGATCGCGGCTGCCATTTTTTTTGTAATTTCCATTTGATCTCCGTATGCCTTAGGGTTTTCGCCGAGTTGAAGGCCGGCTTTCCCGGACGGTGATAAACCCGAGGATTATGCCGGCGCCGTTAACCTCCCGCCTATAGAGGAACATTGCCGTGCTTTTTGGGTGGCCTGAGTTCGCGTTTGGTACACAGAATTTCCAGGGCCTCGATCAGGCGCGGCCGGGTATCTCTCGGCACGACCACCGCGTCGATAAAACCCCGTTCCGCGGCGCGATAGGGATTGTTAAAAAGCGCCTCATACCGGTCGATGCATTCTTTCCGCTTTGCAGCGGTATCTTCAGCCGCTTTAATTTCTTTGGCAAAAATGATATTGGCCGCTCCGGCGGCACCCATAACGGCGATTTGAGCAGTCGGCCAGGCGATTGCGTAATCGTTGCCCAGATCCTTGGAGCACATCGCCAGATATGACCCGCCGTAATCCTTGCGGGTTGTAAGGAGCAGCTTGGGAACAGTGGCTTCGGAATAAACCCACAGCAGCTTTGCGCCGTGACGGATAATGCCGCCCCATTCCTGGTTGGTCCCGGGAAGGTAGCCGGGTACGTCCGCGATGGTCAGCATGGGAATATTGAATGCGTCGCAGAACCGGATAAAACGGGATGCTTTGTCCGAAGCGTCAATATCCAGACATCCTGCCAGTACTTTCGGCTGGTTGGCGATAATTCCGATGGTTCTGCCGTTCAGTCTGGCAAACGCCACAATGATATTCGGTGCATAATATTCATGCGGTTCGAAGAATTCTCCGTTATCCACGATGGCTCGGATCACATCCTTCATGTCATAGCCTGCATTGGGGTTGTCCGGGATGATGGTGTCCAGCTCCGGCGCGACGCGGTTGGGATCATCTCCGGTATCGACGATCGGAGGATCTTCCATGTTGTTTGCCGGCAAATACGAAAGCATGGTTTTGATCTGGTCCAGACAATGCGCATCGTTTTCCGCGGCAAAATGGGCATTTCCGCTCTTTGAATTATGAGTCATGGCGCCTCCCAGATTTTCCTGGGAAACTTCCTCTCCCATAACTGCCCGGATGACCTCGGGACCCGTAATGAACATGAAACTGCTGCCTTTGACCATGAAGATGTAGTCGGTCATTGCCGGCGAGTAAACCGCGCCCCCCGCCGTCGGTCCCATGATCGCCGAAAGCTGTGGAATGGTGCCGGATGCGCAGGAATTCCGGAAGAATATATTTCCGTACGCGGAAAGTGAATCCACTCCTTCCTGAATCCGGGCGCCGCCGGAGTCGTTCAGCCCGACAAAGGGACACCCGGCTTTCAGCGCCAGGTCCATTACCTTGCAGATTTTTCTGGAATGCATTTCTCCCAGGCTTCCTGCCCGAGCCGTAAAATCCTGGGCAAAAGCGAATACCGGTCTGCCGCCGACGCGGCCAAAACCGGTGATTACACCGTCGGCGGGAATTTCGACTTTATCCATGCCGAAATGAACGCACCGGTGCCTTACATGACGGTCCAGTTCACGAAATGTCCCCGGATCAAACAGGTAGTCCAGACGTTCTCGGGCAGTCATCCGTCCCGGTGCTTTGGCCTTATGTTTTTCAACAGCCGTTGCCCCGCCCATCTGCAGAACTTTTGCGTCAAGTTCTTTAAGTTCCTTTATTTTGTCTTCCACAATACCCATCGTCAAATTCCTTTCATCTCTCCAGGTTAACCGTTTTATGGTTTAAACAGATATTTCCCAGCCAGACTTGATGGTTTCCTTCGCCGCTCCGCAATGCGATCCGGATCGGCCCAAACGATCTTTTCTTTTTCACCTGCCGGGTAGAAAGAAACCAAACAAGCATGACAGAACAAAATTAATTGATTTCTAAAAATCTCCTCTTTTTGAGGCCCTTGAAAAGCGTCCCTATTTGCCCGATCTCGTTTCGCTCCGATGCACATGGGCGTCGGCCCTATGGAACCGCAAGCATACCTTTTCCCGGTCGGTTCGTTGATCTTCTGTTTGTGTATGAATCGAAGCTTGTTCAATCAAAAAGCTCAACAGGCCGGGCAAGTTTGAATGTTTTTCAAAGGTCTCAATAAGAGGGCATCAAAATGCAAAGTCCCACTTATCTACACCGAACCCGCATTGTCAAGCAAAAAAAGCAGTTGATCGGCCGCAAGCGTGGGTTCGAGCGCTCCATTTTTTACATCTCGGATAATTTCCGGCAGCCGTTTTTTTACATTGAGATTTCGATTAAACCGTTCTTTCAGACCTTCATCCAACAGAAACCACATCCAGTCGAGCGATTGTTGCCTGCGCAAGATATCCATTTCGCCGGTGGAGGTCATAATTTCCCTGTGTTTCAAAACGGTATTCCAAATTTCTTCAATGCCCCTCGGAGCGGAACCAAGAGAACTGCAGGTAAGAACGGGGGGCGTCCAGTGACGGGAAGCGGGATTGAGAAAGTGCAGGGCGGTTTCATATTGTCTCCTGGCAAGTTTGGCTCTCTGGATGTTGTCGCCGTCCGCCTTGTTGATGGCCAGAGCGTCCGCCAGCTCCAGAAGGCCTTTTTTGATCCCCTGGAGTTCATCTCCCGCGCCGGCGATCATCAACACAAGGAAAAAATCGACCATGGAGGCCACCGTCGTTTCGGACTGGCCGACCCCCACGGTTTCGATAAGAACCACATCATAACCGGCAGCCTCACAAATGAGCATGGTTTCCCTGGTTTTTCTGGCGACTCCCCCCAGGGTTACTCCCGAAGGAGAAGGCCGGATGAAGGCCTTCTCCTGGATCGAGAGATTTTCCATTCGTGTCTTGTCCGCCAGTATGCTCCCACCGCTGCGTTTGCTACTTGGATCCACCGCAAGCACAGCGACCTGGTGCCCCTTCTGGATCAGCATCATGCCGAGGGCCTCGATAAAAGTGCTTTTTCCGGCACCCGGCACGCCGGTAATACCCAGACGCACGGATTCGCCGGTGTGAGGAAGAATGGCACTGATCACCTTCCGTGCAATATCCTTATGATCCGGCAAAGCGCTTTCAATCAACGTAATGGTCTTGGCGATGATTCTTTTGTCTTTCGCCAGTACCCCCTCTACATAATCTTGAGGCTCCTTGGGATCTTTGAATAGCATTATTTTTTCTCCAACGAATTCAAGACCTTGTTGGCGGCATCGGTAATCACGGTTCCGGGACCGAACACCCCGACCGCTCCGGCGTCATACAGCATCTGGTAATCCTGCTTGGGAATAACCCCGCCGATAACCACTTTTACATTTTCGCCGCCGCGCTTCTTAAGCTCTTTCACCAGCTGGGGAAGCAGGGCTTTGTGTCCGGCCGCCAGACTCGACATGCCGACCACGTGAACATCGTTTTCAATCGCCATTTGAGCCGCTTCCTCCGGAGTCTGGAACATCGGGCTGATATCCACGTCGAATCCAAGGTCCGCAAAGGCGGTGGCGATGACCTTGATGCCTCGGTCATGACCGTCCTGACCGATCTTGGCTACCAGTATCCTAGGCCTTCGTCCTTCTTTCTCCAGGAATTGATCGGTCCGTTTTTTAACCGATGCGAATATTGCACTGTCCCCGTACTCGGCCGCATACGCGCCGGAGATACACTGGGTGGTTGCCACATACCGCCCGAAGACCTTTTCCATTGCATCGGAGATCTCGCCCACGGTCGCCCGGGCTCTTACGGCCGGAATGCAGGCCGCCAGCAGGTTGCCTTTGGTTTCCGCGGCCTTGGTGATGGCTTCGAGACATTTGCGAACCTCA
>Ga0116141_10003102_pt1 | contig 14089 bp, 7 predicted proteins | sample AD_UKC097_MetaG_FD_89744 | JGI IMG/M metagenome (GOLD analysis project Ga0116141, IMG submission 89744) | Active sludge microbial communities of municipal wastewater-treating anaerobic digesters from USA - AD_UKC097_MetaG | ecosystem: Engineered > Bioreactor > Anaerobic > Digestate | place: USA...
ACACTTGCGTGTCGGGATGCTCTGAACCAACTGAGCTAATCGCCCTCTTTCAATCTCACTGGCCCTACGACCCTCCCGACACTTGCGTGTCGGGATGCTCTGAACCAACTGAGCTAATCGCCCGGAAAGAGAGTGCAAATATAAATTCTATTTTTTATTCCGCAATAGCGCGTTCGAAATTAAAAACAGCCTGCCGGAACAAAATAATTTTCCCTTCGTACAACCATCCGGCCACATTGTGAATCATTTTATTAACTCTGTTAATTATACGCAAAGCAGTGATGATTTCGTTTATTGGAATATATTTATATTAGCTTTCAGTACTTTTTGGCTTTTAATGAGTTACAAACCGGGGGTAATTTACAGAGGGTTGTAATCTCAATTGTTTGATAAATAGTGTGATATGTTGCCTGAACACCGATCCTGACCGTCATGAAACAAATACGCCTGTTGACCTTTGCCCTTTCCCTTCTCCTGGTGCTGCCGCAGCAATCAGCCACTGCGCAGGTTGGTCCCGGAGGAGTAGGAAGTCTCACCAACACCCAGCTATGGCTGAAGTCAGACAGCCTTATTGCGATCCAGCCTCTCAATTATGTGACAAGCTGGCTGGACCTGTCAGGCCACCTGCGCGATTTCGGGGCGGTAGTAATGGGTCAGACGGTGCCGACACTGACGCCAAACGTCATTAACGGTTATCCTGTAGTTACCTTCAGTGATCAGGGCGGGATCAGTGGCGATTTTCTGGGATATAACGGTTCGCTTGGAATTACAGGAACGGATGCAGCAACAGTTGTAATTGTTGCCCGGAACACAACCCCGGCCGACGAACAGAACGGCGGGCTCTATATGGGACAGAAGAATGCGGGAGGGGCCAATGCTGTCAGAAGTTACGGGATCGAGTACAATGATGCAGTCAGGTTCAACGGTCAGAACCAGGTGTTCAGCGGCGGTCATACGGCAGGTGACTGGAAGATAATATACTATACCAACCATTCCGGAGCTGCTGTAGCTGATTACGGAGCTCTTCTCAACGGCACGCCTCTTACCGGCAGTTCAACATCGACAGTTGTACCGTCGCTGGTCTCCAATTATGCATTGGTGGGAGCCACACAGATGAACGGTGCATATAATCCGGCAGGATATTTTAACGGTGACATGACGGAGATCGCAGTCTTCTCCGGGCAGCTTAATGATGCAGAGAGGGTGGTACTCCAGAATAACCTTGGCGCGAAGTACCTGATACCGATCGCCGACGATCATTACGGATGGGAAGCAACACATTCCCATGATGTCTCCGGAATTGCAGCATTCAACGGAACCACTTTCACCAATGCATGGTCAACATCAATGCTCTCGGTAACATCACCAACTGACCTCAGCGAAGGCGAATACCTCTTCTTCGGTCACAATAAGGCGGGAGCCAGAACGTGGACCACCACAGAGGTTCCGGCGTCAGGTACCTTCAGGCTGGCCCGGGAGTGGCGGTTTGATGAGACATCAGATGTCGGCACTGTGACCATCCGCATCCCGGCAAGCTCACTGCCGGCCCTGCCAGCTGGTTACCCGATTGTCGGGATACTGGTTGACAATGACGGCGACTTCAGTTCAGGAGCAACCATGCATCGTCCCATGCTGTCAGGAGGAGTCTATACAGCTGATCTTAACATAGCAGATGGCCAGTATCTTACGATCATTGCCTTCCGGCCGGAAGTGAATTATACTGTGCCTTCAGGTTCAGGACAGGAAAGCGTCACATCTGTTCCGGTACAGGTATCTCTTAACTACCCGCATACATCTGACGTATCATTCAGCTTTGCCGCCACCGGCGGGACAGCCACGGCAGGTTCCGACTATACCCTTGTTCCCGGGACTGTAACAATACCCGCCGGGTCTGTTACAGGCTCATTCACTATCAATGTGATAAACGATGCACTGGTTGAACCCAATGAGACAGTCATCACCTCCATCTCAAATCCGTCCGTAGGATTGTCTATAGGCAGTCGAAGCAGTCATACCTACACTATCATCAGTGATGATTTTGTCCGGGCATCGTTCTCATCAGCCACCGCTTCCGGTGCTGAGGGTAATGCTGCAGCACCGGTCTCAGCGCTGCAGATAGTCGTTAGCGGAGGCATCATCAATCAGCCCGGAAGCCTTATCATTATGGTGTCAAACGGCACAGCTTCATCCGCTGACTGGTCGCAGACCGGAAACCTTGTTACAATCCCTGCCGGAGACTACACAACACCGGTGTCAATACCAATACCGGCCTCCGTGCTGTCCATACTGGGGGATCTCACGGTAGAACCGGATGAGACCGTCAACCTGAGCATGAATACCTTTGTGACTGTGACAGCAGGTGCAGTTGTGAGCTCAGTGTACACGATCCTCAATGATGATAACTCGACGGTCAGCGTTGCCGCCACTACTCCTGTAATTACAGAAGGCGGACCGGGTATTGCCGGAACCGGTACATTCACTTTTTCATTCAGCAATGCAGTGTCAACGGCAAGGACTGTTTCATATACAGTTAACGGGACAGCCACTTCGGGAACTGATTTCGTGGCACTTCCGGGATCATTCGTCATGCCTGCCGGAGCCCTGGCCTACAACCTGACACTTACATCCGTGGCCGATCTTGTTGTCGAAGGTGATGAGACCGTCAGGGTTACCATAACCGGCGTTTCCGGTACGCCAGCCGTGACAGTCAACCCGGCACCGGCCGTGATAACCATCGACGATGATGATCTCCCTGCCATTCTTTATTCACCTGCAGCAGTGAATATGGCCGAAGGATCCACCGCCACAATAGAAGTATGGCTGTCGAATGCGCCCGCAGGTCCGGTTACAATCAACGTTTCGACGCTGATTCCAGGACTCCTTGTCTCCGGTCCTGCAACACTGACATTCAATGCTGCCAACTTCTCGACTCACCAGGTGATTACACTTCAGGCAGCGGAGAACAATTCCCTGGGCGATCTTACTGACAATGTTATCCTTTCAGTAAATGACGCTCTTTCGTTTGACCCGTTTGATCCGTTACCGGACATAAGCATTCCTGTCAACATCATAAACAATGATGTTGCTGCTATCGTAGTAAATCCTGTCAGTGTCACGGTGGCAGAGAACGGCACTGCAACCGTTGCTGTCTCCCTGTCCGCGGCGCCTCCCTCTGGCAGCGTGGTTGTTGACCTTGTGAGCAACAATACCTCGGTGGCAACTGTCAACATCGCGCAGGTGACCTTTACCACAGCCAACTACAATGTCCCGCAGACAATCACTGTTACTGGAGTCAACAACAGCACCGTCCCAGATGAATCAACAACAATTTCACTGACAGTGAATAATGCACTTTCATATGACGGTTATGACGGTGTCAACGCCATAGTGAACGTCAATGTCATCAATGATGATCTGGCCGGATTCACGGTTAATCCTCTCACTCTGACAATCAATGAAGGAGGGCCTGCCGGACAGTTCTCCGTTGTTCTCAATGCCCAGCCTGTATCAGATGTGGTGTTTGATCTTTTAAACGGAGCGCCGGTGCATACTACCCATTTATCACAGATCACCTTCTCTCCGGCAAACTGGAATGTACCTCAGGTGGTAACAGTTACGGCCGTGGAGGATGTCCTTGATGCAGACCGCACGGATGTCATAGCAGTAACAGTAAACCAGTCGCTTTCAGACAACAGCTTTGACGGCCTTGCTGCACAGAATGTCGCTGTAAATATTGAAGATAATGATCCGCCGGTAATCACCGGTTGTCCGGCGAACATAACCGTCAGCAACGCTCCCGGTGCCTGTTCGGCGGCTGTCACCTGGATCGCCCCAGCGTCAACAGCCCCGATGACTTCCACTCACCTTCCGGGTGCCACATTCCCCGTCGGAGTCACAACGGTAACATACACCTCAACAGATGCTGACGGCATGGTCTCGACATGCATTTTTACAGTCACAGTCAATGATACCGAACTGCCGCTTGTCAGCTGTTCAGATATAACTCTTCCGCTTGATGCCTCAGGCAATGCAACAATTGATGCATCCGATCTGCTGGCATCAGCTCCCACTGACAACTGTTCGGTCGCATCTGTCACCCTCAGCAGGACGAGCTTCACCTGTGACGATCTGGGAAGCGTCAATGTTACAGTAACTGTAACGGATGCAAGCGGGAATACAGCAACCTGCACATCGGCTGTTAATGTTACAGATCCCTTTGCTGCGGCTGTCAGTGCAGGTCCTGATAATGAGATATGCACCACAGAACCGGCCTTCTCAATAACCGGAGCTTCAGTTTCCAATATGACGCTTCTCTGGACTACCTCAGGGAACGGCACCTTCAATGATCCCGCTGCACTCAATCCGGTTTACACCCGTGGTGCGGCTGATATTTCCAGCGTTACCTTAACGGTTACCGGAACAAAAATCAACGGATGCCCTGATATCCTCGCGGACGAGATGATACTATCGTTTGCAGCAGAGCCTGTGGCTTCGGCCGGGGCCGACAAGGATCTGTGCTCAGGCACTGCCACCGTCTCACTCATAGATGCATCAGCTGAGAACGGTACCATACTATGGACTACATCAGGAAACGGCACCTTCAGTGACCCGGCTGCAGCAAATCCTGTCTACACCTTCGGCAGCGCCGATACCGGACCATTGACGCTCACTCTTACTGTGACAAGCAGTCAGTGCGGGACTGTTACCGACGATGTTGTAATAACATTTACCTCAGCACCTGTTGCAGATGCAGGTCCCGGCGGGGCAGTCTGCATGACGGCTGCCGGATTCCAGGTAACCGGGGCATCCCATGCCGGCGGCACCCTGTTATGGAGCAGCGGCGGCGACGGAAGCTTTGATGATGCCGCAACAGACAATCCATTCTATACCTTCGGACCCGCAGATTATACTGCCGGATCAGTTAACCTTACAATGACTGTTACCGGTGGCGGAGCCTGCGGTACGGTAAGTTCATCGGCCACAGTAACGATAAATGCCATTCCGGAAATCACAGTGACAGAGCACACGCAGATAACCTGCAACGGACTTACTGACGGTGTGGTACGGTTGACTGGCGACGGAGGCCTTGCTCCTTATATGTTCAGTATGGACGGAGCTCCCTTCCAGTTATCAGGTGATTTTACCGGGCTGGCTGCCGGCACCTACCTGTTTGAATTACTGGATGGCAACGGGTGCGGTTCTGACACCACCCTGACGATTACGGAGCCTCTGCCTTTCTCGGCAGTTATAGACAGCATCGACAATGTTACCTGTAATGGCGGCACAGACGGGGCTGTATATGCTACCCTGGAAGGAGGTACTCAACCCTACAGCATAAGCTGGACCGGACCTGACGGCTGGACTGCATCCACCGGCACAATTACCGGCCTCAGGGCTGGTACCTATGCACTGACCGTCACTGATCTGAACGGCTGCGCAAGCTACAGTTACATAGAGGTCATAACGGAACCAGCGGCTATTGAGATCACCGGATCCCTCATTTCCGATTACGGCGGTTTCAGTGTGACCTGTCCCGGTTCTGCCGACGGATCAATATCGGTCACCGCCCAGGGAGGAACTCCTCCACTGGAATTCACATGGACCGGGCCCGGAGGATTCACCTCAAATGAAACATCACTCACATCTCTCAGTGCCGGTACCTATAACCTGGCAATCGTTGATGCCGCGGGATGTGTGCTGAATGAAGATTACGTACTGACTGCACCAGAGTCCATGACCATAACTGCTGTCACTGCTGACGCCTCCTGTCCAGACACACCTGACGGAAGCATTGATCTGACAGTCACTGGAGGATCCGGAACCCTGGCCTATCTCTGGAATGACGGTGTGACATCGGCTGACAGGGCAGCGATTCTTTCCGGCGAGTACACCGTCACAGTCACTGATGAAAACGGATGTGAGCAGACATCTGAGGTAATACTTGGAGTCATCGGAGAGAACTGCCTGCGGGTTTACGAGATCATAACTCCCAACGGAGACGGGCGCAATGACACATGGCACCTGCGCAATGCAGAACTCTATCCTGACGCTGAAGTCTTCGTCTATACCAGGTGGGGCAAGCTTGTATATCACTCCGCCAATGCCACCGATCAATGGGACGGAACCTTCAACGGAAAGCTGCTGCCCAACGACTCTTACCACTACGTGATTCATCTGAACAACGGCTCGGAACCGCGTACCGGGATAATCTCAATAATCAGTAAATAACCAGGTAACCCGAAGGAGATATGAAAATATTGAGAATTATAGCAGTGGTTGGCTTTCTGGCGGTTATGCCTGGCATCTCGGCACAGCAGTTCCCGCTTTACAGCCAGTACACTATGAACGGGTTCCTGCTTAATCCCTCTTATGCAGGAAGCGATTACTACACCACTTTCGGTCTTACAGTGCGTGAGCAGTGGCTATCTCTTCCGAACGCACCCAGCACCTATGCCGCCTCTTTCCAGACCAGGATACTCAATGACAGTTATATCACGAAGTCAACGGCCGTCAGGAAGAAGATTGACAGGCCCACGAAGGGAGGAAGGGTAGGAGTTGGAGGTTACCTCTTCTCGGACCATAACGGTATCATGCACAGGACAGGCCTGCAACTGGCATATGCCTATCATCTTCCCATCGGCATAGATCAGCAGCTTTCGTTTGGCATATCACTGAGCGCATACCAGTATTTTGTTGACATAGGGGGAGCCGTCATGCCTGATGATGTGCAGGATGACCTGCTGAATAACTATGACCAGGTTGTATACATTCCCGATGCCAATTTTGGGGTAAGCTACATGACAAGAAATTATTATGCCGGTTTTGCGATGACCAACCTATTCAGGGGCACACTGATGATTGGCAATGGGGGCGAAAACGGCCGTTCGGAACTGGGTCACTATTTCCTGACGGGAGGCATCAGGCTATACCCCGGAGTGGACTGGATTGTCGAACCGTCAATTATGCTCAAGTCGTCCGACATGGTCTTCAAATCATTCCAGGTTGACCTGACGGGAAGGGTTTATTACAAGGACGACTACTGGCTCGGGCTTTCGTACCGCACCGGCGATGCCATTGTGATGCTTGCCGGTCTGAAGGTCGACAGGTTTTACATCGGTTATGCCTTTGATTTCACCATGTCAGAGATCCGCAGCTACACCTACGGGACACATGAGCTGACCGTCCTGGCCCGCTTCGGCGACAGTCCGAGGCGTTACCGTTGGATCAACAAATACTGATGAGGATCATCCTCTTCCTGTTACTGGTTGCCGCAGCCTGCATTGGCTGCGATCCGCTTGCCAATCCTGTCAGCGGCCGACTCAGCTTCTCCCAGGATACAATATCCTTTGACACCGTTTTTACCGGCCGGGGATCAGCCACCATGGAGCTCAGGGCAGTCAACCGGGGAAATGAGCCTTTGCGGATTGACCGCATCTGGCTTGGCGGCGGCACAACTTCGCCTTTCCGGCTGAATATCAACGGAGATCCTGTTACCGAAACCGGAGAGTCAGTGATTGCGCAGGGCGACAGCATTTTCATCTTTGTCGAAGTAACAATAGATCCTGTTGGCGGTGACCTCCCCCTGGCCGTCACCGATTCGATGAATTTTCGATCGGGAAACAACGCAGGACGGGTCATTCTTGAAGCCTGGGGACAGGATATCAGGGTTGTATCCGGCAATATCACAGGCAATACAGCATGGACAGAGGGAAAACCCTATGTTGTTGACGGATCTCTTTTCATTGACACTCTGGCCCGACTGACGCTTGAACCGGGAACAAGGGTATACATGCATCACCGCGCCCTGGTAACCGTGGCGGGAACGCTTCACTCCTCAGGTACGGCTGAGAAGCGCGTAATATTTGCCACTGACCGTCTTGAAAAGGATTATGAGGATGTGCCGGGCCGGTGGCAGGGGATGAGATTTCTTGACTGCAGTCATAATAACACATTGAATTATACCACCATAAGGAATGCAGAGATTGCTGTCAGTATTGAGGGCAGTACATCTGCGGAGCCTGACCTTACAATGAACGGAGCCATGATCATGCATAATACCGTAGCATCGCTGGCAGCCCGTAGTGCAAAGGTATTCGCCGTCAACTCACTGTTTGTCCATTCCGGTTACAGCACAGTAAGCCTCAGGGATGGAGGAGACTATGAGTTCATCCACTGCACGGTGAGCAACAGGTGGGAGTACAGCTTCCGGCCTGAGCCTGCCCTGCTGATTGACCCCGGCAGCGGGAGCATGCCTGAGGTAAGGCTTGTCAATTCGGTCGTGAGCGGGAGCCTCAGCAATGAGTTGCTTATAGATGCTTCCGCCCAGGTGGCAGCGGCGGGATTCCGCGCAGACAGTTCGTTGATCAAGGTTGATACAGTCACAGCTTCGTGGTACTCAACATTACTGTTTCGTCATGTCATAACGAAGCCTGAACCTCGGTTCATAAGTGAGTCCGAATGGGATTTCAGGCCAGATACCCTTTCGCCTCTGCTGGACCGGGCAGGAAGGACGGAGACAGTTGCATGGCCGTTTGACATAAGGAATAAGCCCAGGCCTTATGATTCAGGTCCTGACATTGGGGCATTCGAGCGGCAAAGAGGGGAGAAGCGCAAAGAGTAAACATTCTGCCTGGCCGGGAACCGGTTAAGGTATTGACAATCCTTAGCAATTGGCGTATATTTGACTTGCTGCAGATTAAAAAAGTGCTTTAGTAAGTGCAATGAGGGTAAGACTCTCAATCATGACATTCCTTTTAATGATCTTGTCACCGTTATCGGGGCAGGGTTATACTGTCATGTTTTACAACGTCGAGAACCTGTTTGACACGGTTGACGATACAATGAAGAATGATGATGAGTTTCTGCCCGGGGGAGAGAGGCGATGGACTTCATTGAGGTATCACAGGAAGCTGAATTCAATTGCCCGTGCCGTGGCTGCCGCAGGGGAGTGGGAGCTTCCTGCACTGATAGGCCTGTGCGAGGTTGAGAATGAAGAAGTGCTGAAGGACCTTGTATACGGCACAATTCTCTCAGCCGGTAATTACGGCATAGTTCACCGTGATTCCCCGGATCCGAGGGGAATTGACGTGGCCCTGTTATACAGGCGCGATCTTTTCCGGATTGCCGATGTGCAGGCATGGCTCCCCGAAAGCCACGACAGTATTCCTGTTCTGACGCGTAACCTGCTATATATAAAAGTAACCAAAGCTGAAGACACACTTCATCTGGTTCTCTGTCACCTTCCTTCCAGAAGAGGCGGGGTGCTGGCCGCTGAAGGACTGCGTGAGAGGATGATAACCCTGGCAGCAAACAGGGTTGACTCAATCATGAAAGCCTCAGCCGGAAGAGCGTCAGTGATTGTCATGGGCGACTTCAACTCCACACCGCAGGATGAGCTGATGTCAGCGCTGACAGGAGCCGGCAAATTTGTCAACCTCTCTGCCCTGCTCTCAGAGCAGGGAAAAGGGTCATACAAATATCAGGGCAAGTGGGAGATGATAGACCAGGTACTGGTTTCACCTGCCATGACTGATTCCACGGGGATCTGGCATTCGGAGCCAGGCAGCTTCAGGGTGGTTGATGCTCCTTTTCTTTTTACAGAAGATGAGACCTACCCGGGCAGCAAACCCTTTCCTACGTACGGAGGGTACAGATGGTCAGGAGGTTATTCGGATCATCTTCCGGTTTTGATAAGAGTAAATCACCGCAGCAGGCTCAGAGGCCCGGGATAGAAGGCATGGTCATTCCTGCTGTGGCACCTATCTCAGGCCCGCCTTCCAGGGATATCCTGCCGCTTACCTCAGCTTCCGCAAGACCTCCAAGGCCGGTTTTAACACTGCTGGTCAGAGCTATGTCATCAATTGTATTATTGTTGCCGATTACAATCTCGACACCTACCGTTGCCTCACCTGTCAGGTTGCCGCTGCCATATTCAACCTTCGCACCGGCACCCACCCAAACCTTTGTCTGATGTGTTTTAAAGTCGCGGGTGACTGAGCCCAGCAGACCTTCTCCTCCTGAGATTGTGACATGGTCACATGTCAGTTCTGCAGAGAATCCTCCAAATCCGGCCTTTATCCCGTCGCCTAGGGGGCACTTCTTCTCATCCTTCTTTGGCAGTTCAGGTTCTTCAATCTCCTTCGGCGGTCTCTCCGGTTGTGGCTCAACACATGTCATTGACTTGTATCCCTCTGACATGTCAGCCAGGGAGAGTGCTGTTCCGGCCAGGGCTTTCTGAAAGGAGAGGACCCTGATTTCCCTCTGGAGATTAAGCATCTCATTGTAACTGGGAGAGTAGATACGCTCCAGGATGGGATCAGTGAAGGCATAATAGTCATAGACCGCCGGTCTGAAAGCGTTATTGGCCTTTGTGTAATATTTTGATTGGCAACCGATTGTCATGTCAAGTCCGCGCTTCGTGTTCTTGCAAAGCCTGTAGCTGACCTGTTCCAGTTCCCGGTCAATTGGATCGATGGCAGCTTTGGCATCGGCCTCTGCCTTTTTGAAACAGGCTTCATTATCTCCGCAGGCTTCCATTGTCTCAATGCAGATCTCCATATGCCTGTTCTTCTCGTCCATCAGCCTGTTGAACTTTTCAAGGTCCTGACTGATTGTTCCGGCGTTATCCTCAACAGACTCCATAACCCGTTCACAGTCATTCTGTCCTTCAGTCAGAGCCATGCCGAAATTGCTGTCCGGTCCGAAGAGCAGAACAGTCATGTCGTCAAACATCATGATCTCATTAGCAAAGTCACGGTTAAAGACTATTGCGCCGTCAGGGTTGGAGTGTGCCCTGGCTGCCTGGGCAGAGACTGTTGAAGAGACTGCGAGCAGGTCATTTGTCAGTTGGCTTATCTTGCGGTCGATGCCGGTCATAAACCGTTCGATGGGCACTTTCATGTGCATCATCGCTTCCGGCTGTTCTGAAACTGACAGATTCGGAAGCTCTACGCCACCTGTATTGCTCTTATCCTGCGGAGCCGAAGGCTGATCAGCCTGGCTGCTTTCCGAACCGGCATCCGAGGCGGCCTTAGCCTGTCTGTATGCTGCAAATCCTGCTGCTGAGTAATTGCCGGCAAGAGCAATCTTCAGGTGTTTCATGGCAGTAAAATGATCTCCGGCACATTCAGCCAGGAGTCCCAGGCCAAGGTGAGGAGCAGTCAGCTCAGGGTCCAGTCGCAGAGCCCGGTTGAACAGATCTTTTGCCGTGGCGGCATCTCCCATCTCATAGCATGTCCATCCCATATTTATAATCACTACAGGTACATCGGGTCTGATCCGGTCAGCATATCTCAATATCTGCAGGGAGGAGGCAAACTCTCGCATATCCTTCAGGGCCACTCCCAGGGTGTTGGCAGTGAGTATATCCTGAGGGGCTCTTTCTGCACTCCATGCTGCACAATAGATAGCGGCGGATCCAGAGCCTGACATCAGAAACAGTGCGGCCATGTCAGCGCCTTCAGTGGGTCTGGTGCTGCTCATAAGCATCTGTCTTATCTCCCTGAGTTTCGTCCCCAGGCTGTCTCCGTATCCGGTCATAAGTCTCCGGACCAGGGCCAGATAATGTTCCTGTGACAGTTCCGGGATTTCAGGGATTGATTTCAGTTGTTTCGGGCACTCACTTCCGAAAGGTGGGATGGCATTGCGAATTTCAGGGTTGTCTTTACGATCTGTATAGCCTTCATCTTCATCTGTCTCATCCCACATGTAATCATCATCTTCATACTCCTCTTCATTTTCCCCTTCCTCTTCGAAAATCTGTCTGCCAGTGTTCGCCATCTGTTCGGACCATTCTGTCAGCTTTTTCTGCTCGGCCTGTGTGAGTGGCTGCTGCGTCTCCAGTTTCTTGAATATCTTCTGCATCCCGGGGTCCGGCACCTGGCCATGGCACACAACAGCAATCAACAATGCCGCAACGATCAGCAAATGCTTTTTCATAATAATCTGTAAATCCGTTTGGTAAGACAATAGCAGTTTGGGTGATATCAACAGGCTTAATGTAGGAATTATTCGGCAATTTTCAGACCTAATTCCACACCTTTTCTTATCATGAAATCACGGGCAGCTTCATGTTCATTGGGGATGAGACCATCGAGGATTGCCTCTTTGATAGCGGTTTTGATGATGCCTACCACCGGGCCGGGTGGTATGCCGAAAGTGGCAATGATCTCCTCACCGTGGACCGGGGGCTGGAATGTACGCACTGCATCCTTTTCCTCAATCTCCTTCAGCTTACGGCGCACAAGGGCGAAGTTCTCACGGTGCTTCAGCACCTTCATCCTGTTGCCGGAGGTGATATCCGCCTCGCAGAGCAACATCAGGTCGTCAACATCCTCGCCGGCCTCGAAGAGTAGCCTTCGTACTGCCGAGTCGGTAACTTCATCCTGCACAAGCGAGATAGGCCTCAGGTGCAACCCTACAAGCTTCTGAACATACTTCATCCTGTCGTTAAGCGGAAGCTTAAGCCGCTTGAAAATCTCAGGCACCATTCTGGCTCCCAGGAACTCATGGCCGTGGAAAGTCCAGCCGGTGCCGGGAACAAACTTCTTGGTGGCAGGCTTGGCCACGTCATGCAGGAGTGCTGCCCACCGCAACCAGAGATCGTCGCTCTTTGCTGCAAGGTTATCAAGCACCTTCAGTGTATGATGGAAATTATCCTTATGCCCTTTCCCTTCCTTGTCCTCGACTCCTTTGAGCCTGGCTATCTCAGGCAGGATAAGATTCAGCAGACCGGTCTGCTCCAGCAGGAAGAATCCGGTTGAAGGGGTTGAGGTAGCCATGATCTTGTTCAGCTCGGTGGTTATCCGTTCGGCAGACACTATCTTGATTCTCTCTGCATTGCGACTGACTGAGTCAATCGTTTCATCAGAGATCCGGAAACCAAGTTGCGCGGCAAACCTGACAGCCCTCATCATTCTTAACGGGTCGTCGCTGAAGGTGGTGTCAGGGTCCAGCGGGGTGCGGATGATGCCTTTGCGGATATCGTCAATCCCGCCGAACGGATCAAGCACTTCGCCGGGGTTCTCGCTGTTCAGGCTGATGGCAAGTGCGTTGATTGTGAAATCGCGCCGGTTCTGGTCATCAGCGAGGGTTCCGGGAATGACGGACGGTTTTCGAGAGTCTTCGGAATAGGACTCCTTCCTTGCGCCAACGAATTCAATGTCAATGTTCTGATACCTGAACATGGCAGTCCCGAAGGTCTTGAAGACGGTCACCTTTATGTCGCGACTGATCTCACGGGCCACGGCACGTGCCATGGCAGGACCGTCGCCGATGACTACAATGTCAATATCCTTCTCCGGATGAAGCCTTCCCATGATATGATCACGGACGAAACCACCGATGACATATGCCTCCACATGCTCTCTGTCAGCCACCCGGGCCACTATCTCAAAAATCCTGTCATCAGGGAATATCTTCATTATAAGTATGACATTTTAGCCGAAACCGGTGACAAAATTACAATTTATAGCCTAACTTGAAGAAAAATTGCTTCCCGCAGAGCATCGGCACGCCTATTGATAAAGCTGAACATAACCCGTAAAAATCTGTTAAACAATTAAAACAATAAATATGGCAGAACATTTGACAAAAGATACTTTTCTTGAGAAAGTATTCAATTATGAAGCAAACAAAGAGTGGAAATACAGCGGAGACAAACCCTGTATAATTGATTTTTATGCTGACTGGTGCGGTCCATGCAAGATGGTTGCACCGATCCTCGAGGAACTCTCAAATGAGTACGAAGGCAAATTATATGTTTATAAGATTGATACTGAGGCAGAACAGGAGCTTGCATCGGTGTTCGGCATAAAGAGTATTCCCTCGCTGCTGTTTGTCCCGATGGAGGGTCAGCCCCAGATGGCGATGGGTGCCCTCCCTAAGGAAGTATTTGAAAAAGCCTTTAAGGATATATTTGGAATAGAAAAAAACTGAATTGTTGAAAAATAATTAACTTTTTTTGCGTTTTCACGAAACAATGGTGTAACTTAAGCGTTATAATTATTGAAGGTAGTTTTCTAACAGAAGAGTTAGTTTTCTGGAATTTAGGTTAGGGTTTCGAGTTGAAGCCCCGCTGCGGCGGGGCTTC
>Ga0116141_10003107_pt1 | contig 14078 bp, 13 predicted proteins | sample AD_UKC097_MetaG_FD_89744 | JGI IMG/M metagenome (GOLD analysis project Ga0116141, IMG submission 89744) | Active sludge microbial communities of municipal wastewater-treating anaerobic digesters from USA - AD_UKC097_MetaG | ecosystem: Engineered > Bioreactor > Anaerobic > Digestate | place: USA...
AAAAAAAAAGAAAAAAAAGGAAAATCAGCAAAAATAACAGACAATGAAAAAAGGCGATTTTAAACAAATCCCTCCGTGCGTCACGGAAATTATTCTCGAAAGTATTTCCGACGGGGTATTCACGGTGGATCATAAATGGCGTATCACCTCATTTAACCGGGCCGCGGAGAAAATTACGGGAATCCCCCGTGAAGAAGCCATCGGCAAACACTGCTGGGAGGTTTTTCGCTCCAGTATCTGTGAAACGGACTGTGCGTTGCGACGCACGATGAAACAGGGGAAACCATTTGTCGACTCATCGACATACATTGTAAATTACGAAAAAAACCGCGTCCCGGTCGTCGTTTGCACTTCGTTGCTCAAGGATGAGAAGGGTACGGTGGTGGGCGGGGTTGAGACTTTCCGCGATATGAGCCTGGTTGAGGAACTGCGCAGAAAACTGGATGCACGTTTTCAAGTAGGCGACATGGTCAGCCGCAGTCCGTCCATGCATAAAATATTTACCGTTCTCCCCCAGGTCGCAGACAGCGACAGCACGGTATTAATCCAGGGAGAAACGGGGACCGGCAAAGAGCTTCTGGCCCGGGCGATCCATGAGTTGAGTCCTCGCCGCCAGAAGCCGTTTATCGCAATCAATTGCGGTGCTCTTCCGGACACCTTGCTGGAATCGGAATTGTTCGGGTACAAGGCCGGTGCCTTTACCAACGCCATAAAAGACAAACCGGGATATTTTGCACTTGCCGAAGGCGGAACCATTTTTCTGGATGAAATCAACGATGTCAGCGCAGCCTTCCAGGTGCGGCTTCTTCGTGTGCTTCAGGAACGAACATTCCACCCACTTGGAGCCACACGGACGGTTAAAGCGGATGTACGCGTTATTGCAGCTTCGAACAAAAGTCTTGCCGATATGGTAAAAACGGGAGCTTTTCGGCAGGATCTTTTTTACCGGATAAACGTAGTGCCGCTGGCGCTCCCCCCCCTGAGGGAGCGTAAGGAGGATATCCCTTTGCTTGTAGACCGCTTTATCAACCGGCTCAATCTTTTGCGCGGAAAAACCGTCGCAGGAATCCGACAGGAAGCTCTATCCCTTCTCATGTCTCATAATTATCCCGGCAATATTCGAGAATTGGAAAACATCATCGAGCATGCATTCGTGCTTTGTCCTAAAGGTCGGATTGAACCGAACTGTCTGCCGGACTCCTTGATAAACCCGATTCCACGAGCGCCCGTCCATGAAACAATTGACGCCGCTTTGAAATCAGTAGAAACTCATGCGATCCTGGATTCGCTCAAACGAAACAGCTACAATCGACTGGCAACCGCCCGTGACCTCGGTATGCATAAAACCACCCTGTTCAGGAAAATTAAAAGCCTCGGCATCGATCTCCCGGAAATCGATGGTCGATCCAATCGCAAAAAACTTGTTAAAGTTGCATCAACGCAACTCTGATAGTCTTCACAGTCGCACTAATACTACCCTCATTGTAAATCCCATCATTTCCCCTTAGGTTTTGAAATCCATATAACTTTTTGTTTTATCTACATTATCCTTCTTGAAAACCCAATGTTCCTGATTTTGGCACATGAATTGCGAAATTAAAGATGCAAGAGGAATCCAAAAATGAAAGTGGCTCTTACCGTTTGGGAAAATCGAATCTCTCCGGTTTTCGATTCCGCGCGAATGCTGCTTATCGCGGAAATCGAAAACGCAATGATTGTCGGCAAGCGCTATGAACCTTTTCAGCCTGATTTGCCTTTTTACCGGGCGGCTACCCTGTTTGAGCTGGGCGTAACGGTTTTGATTTGCGGAGCCGTCTCGCAGCTGTTTGCAAACATGATTGAAGCCTGCGGTATCCGGATTGTTCCGTTTGTCGCGGGTGAGGTAAATGAGATCCTTGAAGCCTATCTGAAGCAAATGCCGGTAAGCCGGATTTTCCGGATGCCTGGATGTCGAAACAGACGCCGAAACCGGTTTAATAGACGGATGCGGTTTCAAAAAATATAATTGAAGAACCCGACGGCAAGGTGCAGGGAATCTGCTCGCCGTTACGGTTTAACTAAATCGAAAAGAAAGGAGGATATTATGCCGGGTGGAGATGGAACAGGTCCCGCGGGAATGGGACCCATGACAGGACGTGCCGCAGGGTATTGTTCCGGATATACGGCGCCGGGATTTGCCAATCCGGGTTTCGGCCGTGGGTTCGGTTTCGGTCGCGGTTTGGGCTATGGTTTCCGTGGAGGACGCGGCAGGCGATGGGCCGCACCCTGGTTTTCTTATGGCGGACCCTATGCAGCTCCTTATGCCCCGTACGGTTACGATGTGCCTTATGGCGCGCCTTATGCCGCAATGCCGTCACGGCAACAGGAAATAGCGGCTCTTCAAGACCAAGCGGAATATTTAGCGGACTCGCTGGAAGGGATCCGGAAGCGTATCGCGGAATTGGAGGCGGAAAAGGCAAAAGAACAATAAATTCGGGTTTTACTCGGAGCGATTCCTCGGGAACTTTTGAGGAATCGCTCCTAACCGCCCAAAACGTATCGGGAGTCTGTTTCAAATGAATATAGCAATTGCAAGCGGCAAAGGCGGGACCGGCAAGACCACGTTTTCCGTCAACCTGGCTTATGCACTGGCTGATTCCGGTTATAGCGTCCGTCTTCTCGATTGTGACGTGGAGGAACCGAATGATCATCTTTTCGTTCAGCCTCCATTCACCGAGGAAGAACCCGTCAAGGTAATGAAACCGGAGTGGGATGAGGCGTTGTGCACGGGATGCGGGGAATGTGCTGCGGCGTGTCATTACAACGCGATCGCAATTATAAAAAACAAGGTGTTGATCTTCAACGAGCTCTGCCATTCGTGCGGAGTCTGTTCTTATGTTTGCCCGACAAAAGCCCTTAAAGAAAAACCGGTTGAAATCGGCAGCGTGAAGGTCGCACCGGAGAACCAGCCGTTTTTTTTCGCATACGGGGTTTTGAATATAGCGGAGGCAATGGCGCCTGCTGTTATTCGAAGCGTGAAAAAATATATCGATCCGAATGCCGTTAATATTCTTGACGCTTCACCGGGCACTTCATGCCCGGTGGTCGAAACCGTTACGGCTTCAGACGCAGCGGTTCTGGTAACGGAGCCGACCCCCTTCGGCCTGAACGATCTCAAACTGGCGGTAGGGCTTACGCTCAAAAAAAAGGTGCCTACCGGTATTGTGATCAACCGCTCCGATGGAACGGATACCATCATTGCGGAATACGCGGATCGTATAGGGATTCCCGTTATCGGCAGAATCCCCTTTAAGCGTGAATACGCCGAAACCTATTCCAGCGGAGAAATCCTTACGACCCGATTCCCGGAATGGAAGGAAAACCTCCTGGCCATTTTTAATGGGATTTCCAATCTGGTCGGTACCCGGCCTCCCCCACCACCCGAAGACGAAGGATTTGCCGTAAAGATGGGATCGACGACTCCGTTTTCCACCGGCAATGCATCGGATTATAAGGAAATCACCATTATCAGCGGCAAGGGAGGTACGGGGAAAACCACGATAGTCGCTTCTTTGGCAATGCTCGCCGCCGGCAACGTACTGGCGGATTGCGATGTAGATGCCGCCGATCTGCATTTGCTTCTCCTTCCGACGATCCGGGAAGCACATGATTTTGTCGGTGGAGAAAAAGCAATGATTGATCCATTAAAATGCACCGGCTGCGGCTATTGTGCCGAACTCTGCCATTTTCACGCGATCCGCTGCAACGGACCACGCAACGATCAAGGAAAGGCAATCTGCCGAATTGATGATCTTGCCTGTGAAGGGTGCGGTCTCTGTGAGTATGTATGCGCCTTTGATGCGGTTACCACCGTGCCGAATGTGGTCGGCAAATGGTATGTATCAGGTACGGACTACGGCCCGATGGTGCATGCACGTCTGGGTATCGCGGAAGAAAATTCAGGACGACTCGTGACCCGGGTACGCACGGTCGCCGCAGACCTTGCCAAAAAGTTGAAAAAGGAAAACATCCTCGGTGACGGACCTCCCGGAACCGGTTGTCCGGTCATCGCTTCTCTGAGCGGAGCGGACCGGGTTTTGATTGTCACCGAACCGACGGTTTCCGGTGTTCACGATATGGAACGGGTAATCAATCTCACCCGTCATTTCGGCATCCCCGCCTTTATCATCATTAACAAGGCGGACCTGAATGCCTTTCAAGCCGAGCGAATCGAAACCATTGCCAAGGACACGGGCTCCCGTGTCATAGCCAGAATACCGTTTGATCAAAACGTGAATGATGCACTGATTGCGGGCAAAACCATTATCGAATATGGTAAGGGGCCGGCATTTGAGGCGATGCATCAAATTTGGGATACTCTTAGGAAACACTTTAAATGAGGGGAAAAAAAGAATGAAAATTGCAGTCACATCAACGGGCCCTTCCCTGGATGATTCGGTGGAGGGACGTTTCGGTCGTTGCGCTTATTTTTTGATTATCGATCCGGATACCATGGAATTTGAAGCCGTTCCAAACCCCAATATTTCGCTGGGCGGCGGCGCGGGCATACAATCGGCGCAGATGATGGCGGATAAAAACGTATCGGTTGTATTGACCGGTAATTGCGGTCCGAACGCCTTTCAGACGTTTGGCGCGGCCGGAATTCAGGTGATCACCGGTGTCGGGGGTACGGTACGCCAGGCGGTCCGACAGTACAAAACGGGAGTAATGACGGGTGCATCCGCACCCAGCACGCAGAGTCATTTCGGCATGAGAACGGGTGGCGGAAGAGGTATGGGAAGAGGCATGGGCCGGGGGATGGGAATGGCTTCGGTCAGCCCGTCGATCACGCCGCCGAAGCAGCAGGTTGCCGGGCAACCAATCGAGGATCTGAAAGCACGGGCAAAAGAAATGGAACAGCAGCTTAACGAAATCCGGCGGCGGATCGCGGAATTCGGGGCAAAGCAACCCTCTGTTTCCATGGTAGCGGTTGTCGATTCCAACGAATGCAACGGATGCGGCGTTTGTCGGGATGTCTGCCCCAGGGAAGCGATTACCCTGAACCCGAAGGCGCATGTGGATCCTTCCCGATGTACCGGCTGTGGACAGTGCGTGACAGCATGCCCGCGGAACGCGCTCTCCTTGCAGAAGGTAATATAAGAATAGATAAAACGATAACACCCAGACAGAATCATTGAAACTTTGTGGACAATAGCCAATCAAAAACAATGTTCGAGAGGTAGGATAAAATCAAAAATCCACCGGGTAATACCGACTGTTCTAAAGCTCATTTCGGAGAAAAAACATCCTGATCGAGGGGAAATGAATTCATGACTTTTTTATCCACTGGAGTCTGATGAGTATTTTTTGGTTTCGGTAACCAAGTGACCCGGTTATGGATTCCAACATTCCGGAAGTACTGCGGATTTTACGGAATCCAGGAAACCTAAATATGCATTAGGCCCTTGAATCTCATAAATTGATATATTTTTAAATCGTAACAGACTGAAACGAGGATATAATGTCATTACAAAAGAGAACCGAGAAAAACGATGAAGATGCACAAGAAAAATACAAACAGGAACAAATTCAATTATCGGACCGAATGAGCCGCATAAAGCATAAGATCCTAGTCCTTTCCGGTAAAGGCGGGGTCGGAAAAAGTACAACTTCCATCAATCTTGCTTTTTCTTTGTTTCAGGCAGGGAAAAGTGTTGGTCTGCTGGATGTGGATATTCATGGGCCCAGTATTCCTAAAATGCTCAACCTGGAGGACAAAAAGGTAATGGCAGCAGAAAGCGCCATGCTTCCTGTCAACTTGTTCGAAAATTTTAAAGTGATGTCAATCGGTTTTCTTTTGAGAAGTCGAGATGATGCAGTTATTGTTCGGGGGCCTTTGAAATACCGCATGATTCGTCAGTTTTTGAAGGATGTTGAATGGGGTGCGATTGACTATTTGATTATTGATTCACCTCCCGGAACAGGGGACGAGCCTTTGACCGTGGCGCAATCCATAGAGAATGCAGACGGTGCCGTTGTGGTCACAACCCCTCAACAGGTTGCTATCAGGGATGTCCGGAAATCGGTTACCTTTTGCCGGAGCCTGAATCTGCCAATCATTGGTGTGCTCGAAAATATGAGCGGATTTATTTGTCCGAATTGCGGCATTCGGGTAAATATTTTTACCAGCGGCGGGGGGAAACAAATGGCCGAGGAAATGAATATTCCTTTCCTCGGCGAAATTCCGATCGATCCTCAAATCGCAACTTCCGGAGATATCGGAATTCCCTATACGCAGGCCTTTCCCAAATCACCAACTGCCAAGGCGTTTCAAGAAGTCATAGCGCCCATTTTGCGTCTTTCCGAATAATATCCGCCAGCGCAGCCATCAATCATCTCGACAGCCGGTATCGGGCTCATGGATACGCACAGCCAGAATCGGCGTTCCCAACCTGTTGCGAGATATACAAGAAAATTTATCCTCGCCACTCCGTGTCATCCACCGTTGTTTTAAAATCCGGCTTGACGACCTCGGGAAGTTGTTCATGTGCCGTGTCCGCTATTTCCTTCTCGGCTGGTTTTCCCACGAATACAATTCCCTTTCTCGGGCATTTTTCGCAGACTTTCATCAGTTCCAGGGAGCACGCCGGCGAGTAATCCTCATAATCGATCGCAGGAAGGTTGTCTTCGAGTCGGAACAGATTGGATATGCGGGCGCAGGCCCCGCAACCGATACAGCCCACCTTGCAGACAGCCATGACCTCCCTGCCGACATCTTTGTTGCTGCATGTCACCGCCAGCATCTGCTCGGCCTTGAAAGGCGTCATGGAAATAATGTTTCTCGGGCAGGCCTTTGCGCAGGCCCCGCAACCGACGCATTTCTCGTAATCCACGGTTGCAAGGCCATCCACGACGTGAATGGCGTCATACTTACAGGCTCTTTCACAGTCCCCGAATCCCAGGCAACCATAAATGCATCCCTGAACATCCGTGACAAGATTGGCCGCCAGGCATGTCTTCTCCCCCCGATAATCACTGCGGCCCAGGCGATCGCCGTAATGGGCTCCACAATGAACGATGGGTCGATAAGGATAATTTTCAGCCAGTTCGATGCCCATAATTTCGGCCAGTGCGGCCGCGCAACCTTTTCCGCCCACCGAACACTTGTTTACCGGCTCCTTGCCGGCAGCAACCGCCTCCGCGTATTCACGACAACCGATATAGCCGCACCCGCCGCAGTTCGCACCGGGTAGCGAGTCAAGAACCGCCGCGATGCGCGGATCAACCTCAACCTGAAACGTTTTGTTCGCCCACCCCAGAATATATGTCAAAATTACCGCCATTCCCAGCAGGGTTCCGGCGGAAAGACCGATTGTCATCCAATTCATAATTTTTTCATTCGTTCCGGATACCTTGAAATTCCCGCAAATAAAGCATCCGGTTAATTGTTTTTCATGTGATCCAAATGATCACCGTTTATAGTCTTCTCAACCGTAGAAGGTGTCAAAACCTTTTTCAGACCGGAATCCACCCCGGTAAACCCCATAAACGCCATGGCCAGAATACCGGCCACAACCAGGGTAATCGCAGCGCCTCTGAACGGCCCGGGGATATCACAAAAATCCAGTTCTTCGCGAATGCCTGCCATGATCACGATGGCGATGGTAAAACCGACCCCCCCAAAAACGGCCAGGGTTAACGATTTGCCCAGATCCCAGACATCCTCGGGATTGTCGACCCCCACGATATGACCCATAATCAATAAACAGGCGAATAAAATGGCGCAATTGGTGGTAATCAGGGGAAGAAAAACGCCGAAAGATTGATACAGGGGAGGAAAAAATTTACGGACGTACATTTCCACGAATTGAACCGATGAAGCAATCGCAAAAATATAAACAATGTAACTCAAAATTGTCAGGTCAATGCGGGACGCACGCTCAGCGGATATAAAAAATTCCGCAATCCATGAGGACAGGGGAGCACCGGGCACCAGGATATACGTCGTGACGGTCCAGCTCAAAAATGCCGCAATGCTGATAACAAATGTCACGGCGCAGCCCATGCCGAATGCCGTGACGACTTGCCTTGAAACGCCGATAAATGGACAGATCCCGACAAAATAATGGAGAACGAAATTGTTGATCAAAGCCGCCCCGATTCCGATCAGCAGGATTTCGAGCAGATAATTCATGTTTTTTCACCCCCCTCTTTTCCCTGTTTATTTTTAGAATGCAGGGAACCCATCCAGTTGACCGCACCCAAAAGCAATCCAAGGGTCAGAAACGCACCGGGTGGAAGAACCATAATCACCCAGTCCGGCCAGGAGGCCGGCAACACGCGGATTTCAAAAAACATCCCGGTGCCCAGAATCTCCCGGACGGCTGCAATGCTTGATAGTGCCAGTGCGAAACCTGCAGCCTGTCCGACGGCATCCGATACGGCTGTAAACAGGGGTTGTTTGGAGGCGCATACTTCACAACGGCAAAGTATAATGCAGTTAACGATGATCAGGGGAACATAGGGACCCAGTGTCTTGCTCATCTGGTACATGTAAGCCGCCAGAATGCGGTCCGCAATCGTTACAAACGTTGCGATCGTCAATGTAAAAATTACAATGCGCAAATGGGGTTTAAGAAGATTCCGTATCAGGCTGACGATCACATTGGCACTCAAGAGAACAAAAGCAACGGCACACGACATCGTAATCGCCGCTTTCATGCCGCTGGTTACCGCCAGCGTAGGACACAACCCCAGCAATTGACGGTACACCGGATTTTCCGGCAAAATACCCTGAATCAATCTTTCCATCGACGTGGGCTGATCGGCCATTATGGTTCATCCTTTGCCCGGGACACGGATGCCGCGTGGAGAGAAAGCGGCTCCTTGAGGTCGCTGACCGCCGTATTAATAATATTGGTAACGGTTCTTGACGAAATGGTCGCACCGGTTATGGCATCGATACCGTTGGCCGGTTTTACCCCTCCTCGGATGACGACAAGCGGCGTGCGGACATTTTTATTTATAAACTGGCTCCGCCAGTAATCTGCGGCAATCTTGTTTCCCAGACCGGGGGTTTCCTTCTGCTCAAGAATAAACAGACCGGTTATTTTTTCATTTGGAGGATCCAAACCGATCAACAATTCGATTTTATCCGCATACCCTTGACCGGATGCTTTGACCACCCATCCGATCCGTTCCCCATTCGATTTCGCATCGTAGACGTTATAAAAAACTTTTCTTCCGTGCTTTTCAACACCGAGGGAAAGAGGCTCGACAGACAGTGAACGCCCCTGCTTCTCCATCTTCCGGGCCTGATCCGCTCCCAAAATCAGTTCCGGCACCCTTTGAATGGTTTCATTCAGCTTGTTTGTTTCGATGATCGGCCCAAGGGTCAACTGAACACCCGCCAATGTTCCGCCAAAGCACAGAGTCAGGATTAATACCAGCCAGGCCTGCACGATGTATCGGTTTTTCAGTCGTTCCAAGGTGCTCGCAATGGGCGGCTTGGGTTGTTTAGGTTCCATGATCAAATATCCTGAGGGATGACCTCCTGAACGAAATTTCTAAAAAACGCCGATCCGCTTTTACTTTTCTCCGAATGTACGCGGAATCGTCCAGTGATTGATAAGCGGTGTCAATGCATTCATCAGTAAAACAGCGAACATTACGCCTTCCGGATATCCGCTGTAAAAACGTAAAAGCATGATGAAAAAACCAACCCCGACTCCGAATATGAACTTGCCCTTCGGCGCCAGGGGACTGGAAACCGGGTCGGTTGCGATAAAAAAGGCCCCGAAAAGGAGAGAGCCGCCCAACAAATGATGCAGAACGGTCCAATGAGACTGAAGATCTGCCAGATTGGCGATTCCCGCCATTACCCCCGCCGATAAAATCACGCCCACCGGAATCTCCCATGAAGCGGTCCGGCGCAGGCAAAGATAAAAACCCCCGATAATACAAGCGACGGCACTGGTTTCCCCCAAAGAGCCGTTGGTCAGACCCCAAAAAAGAGCGGAAAGAGTGGCTGTCGCACCTGTCTGCTTAAAAGCATCCATCGGAGTTGCCTGGGTCATCGCGTCAATGGGGGACATCGGATCCACATAGCCTGACGCCGCGAGATTGCCGGCAAAGGCGATCATCACAAATGCCCGGCCAACCATTGCAGGATTGAAAATATTCATTCCAATCCCTCCGAAAATAATTTTTCCGATTCCGATCGATACAAAGGATGCGATCACTCCGACGTACCAGGGAGCGGGACCGGGAAGCGAAAGGGCCAGAATGATCCCGGTCACTGTTGCCGACCAGTCGCTGAGGCTCAATGAACGGCGACGCATTTTCGTAAAAATCACTTCGGCGGCCAGGCAACTTGCCAGGCAGACAGCGATCTGCTTTACGGCATACCAGCGAAAGACAAAAAACGAGACCACTAATAAGGGCGTCACGGCAATCACAACGTCGATCATCATCCGTTGCGTTGTTCGGGCCGTTTGGCATAAATGTGGCGAATGCGCCACATGGAGCACGGCGATCGGTGCTTTTTCATCGGATGCTGTTTTCGGCCTATTTTTTGGCATCATAAAATCATCGAATCAATCAGGTTGATTTCGTCATCTTTAAATCATAACCATCCGGAAACGGGATCTTCTTCACCTATTGAAAAAAAGATGTTTCCATTCAGCAGAATTCACCATCGGAATCCATTCGGAAATTTCCAGTTCCGCCGACAAGGTACGCCCTGACGTAGAATTGCTGACAACAGCCCCTTATGAGAAGGGAAAAACCAGCTATTTCTTTTTGCTTGCCACCGAAAGTGCCTTTCCGGCACGAATCAGCTGAACCAGGGGAATGCCGGAGGGGCAGATATAGGCGCAACACCCGCATTCAAAGCACCCCTGAATGTTGTACTTTTCCAACAGATCGAGATTCTTCTGCCGGGATGCCAGTGCCAGTCGGGTCGGCACCAGATTCATCGGACAAACGTCCACGCATCGTCCGCAACGAATACAAGACGTTTCCTTCGCCTTTCGAACGTCTTTTTGAGTAAGAGCAATCAGCCCTCCCGTACCCTTTGTTACCGGGGTCTCCAGGTTGGTGAATGCAAAACCGGTCATGGGCCCGCCTGCAATCAATCTTGCCGCGTCCATGGTAAGACCGCCGCAGAATTTTATCAACTCGTCAAAACATATGCCGATCGGCACAAGGAGATTCTTCGGATCGGCAATTCCGGCTCCCGTAACGCTCACAATTCGATGAGTTAGCGGTTTGGATTTTATTACGGCCCGAGCGACAGAAGCGGAGGTACCGACATTGTTTACCACAACCCCCACATCGAGGGGAAGTCCTCCCAAGGGAACCTCTCGTCTCAATATCGCCTGAATCAATTGCTTTTCGCTGCCCTGGGGATATTTTGTCTTGAGAACGGCAATTTTGATACCGGTGCCGAAAGTTGCCTTTTTCAAGCTTTCCACCGCCTCCGGCTTATTATCTTCAATCCCGATAATTATCTCTTCGGCCCCGGTTACGCGGCCGATAAGCAAAGCACCGCAGACAACCGGCCCCGGAGCCTCGATCATCAACCGGAAATCCGCGTTTAAATAAGGCTCACATTCGCATCCGTTGATCAAAACCGTATCGAGGGTTTTTTTCTTGCCCGGCATTAACTTGACATGCGTTGGAAACGCCGCGCCGCCTTGCCCGACAATCCCCGCGCTGTAAATTGCCGCAATAATTTCTTGGGGATCATACTTTTGGATGTTCTGCGTCGGCCAATCACCACCGAATATTTCTTCCCACAAGGCCCGTCCGGAGAGTTGCTCCCCCTCGGTTTTGATGAAGATCGCCTTTACATGGCGTCCATTGGCAAGAGTCGTTACGGATATTTTCTGGACCCGTCCGGAAACCGGTGAATGAAGCGAAGCGGAAACCGGTGCGCCGCCTCTGCAAACCAGATCTCCGAAAGATACATCCTGTTTGGGCCGGACCACCGGTTCGCACGGTGCACCGACATTTTGCAGCAAAGGAAGAATCACTTTTTCGGGGGGAGGAATGATCTCGATAGCCTTGTCGGCGACAAGGTTTTTTCGCTCCGGTGGATGTATTCCATGAGCAAAGCTGTTCATTCCTGAATATCCTTTCAAGGTCGAACGCACCATATCTCCCGGAAAGATACCGGAAAAAATGGAGTATAGCGCCTTGTTCATTCGGTGGAAAGCGAAATTTTTCTATCCACTTAAAAAAAATTGATTTCTACAAACATGACGGTGCAGTCTCAATAAAGAAGAAATCTCATTGAAAAAACCGCCGATTTCCGAATGTTCATTCTCTTCGGCATCCGTGTTTTTTTAACCACTTTAGAACCGCAACAACGGAATCGATAACCATTTCCTCTGGAAAAACCACCGGGTTTAACTTTTTACACATAAGTGTCGATGTTAGATCAGATATCTTTCCGGCTTGCGTTCGTTGATCAAACAAACCTTTGTTCCTTACCGGAACCAGTTATTGCGAAACGGTGGCAAAATAGATGATTCCCTTCTTTAATTTAGCCCGAAGATCCGTTAACCAGAGGCCTGTTGAAAGAAAAACGAACGGTTTTTCTCCTCATCCGGGACTTAACAAACTTCTTAAGTCCGTCTTTGCGGAGGTGACCCTGTACGCAGAAGACCAGATGAACCATATCAAACAACTGGCTGAAATCGGTCAGGCCCTCTCCGCGGAAAAAAACATCAGTAAGCTGCTGGAAAAAATCGTTTCGGAAGCCAGAAACCTTTCCAACGCGGATGCCGGGACGTTATACATTCTCAATAAAGATAAAAACTGCCTTTGTTTTGAAATCTTACAGAACGATACTCTGAAGATCAGAATGGAAGGATTGAACGGCGCCAAAATTTCATTACCCGATGTGCCGGTCTATAAAAACGGAAAACCCAACCATTCCAACGTTTCTTCATATGTGGCTTTAACCGGTGTACAATTGAACTTCCCCGACGTATATAAAACGGATGGATTTGATTTTGCGGGAACGAAAACATACGATATCTCAACAGGATACCGCTCAAAGTCCATGCTGGTGATCCCCATGAAGGACCATGAAAACGAGATCATCGGCGTGCTTCAACTTTTGAATGCAAAGAATCCCGAGACAGGGGAAGTGATTCCATTCTCAGCCGAACACGAACAACTGATGGCATCACTGGCTTCCCAGGCTGCCGTGGCGCTGACCAATACCCAACTGATCCGGAACCTTAAAGATTTATTTTACGGATTTATCCAGAGCATCGCCACCGCTATCGATGAAAAATCTCCATATACCGCTGGCCACATCCGACGCGTTGTGGATTTAACAATGATGATCGCGGAAAAAATAAATCAAAGCGAAAACGGTCCGTTCAAGGCCGTCTTTTTCAGCGAAGACGAAATGGAAGAACTCAGGCTCGCGGCGTGGATGCATGATGTCGGTAAAATCACAACTCCCGAATACGTGGTCGACAAGGCAACCCGGCTTCAAAGCATTTTCGACAGAATCCAGCTTATCGAAACAAGATTCCAGTTGATCGCCAAATCAATCGAGAACGATTACCTTCAGCAAAAAGTCGAACGATTAACAAAAGAGAAAAATACATTGGAAGAGATTAATCGTCTGGATGAAGCGTTTGCCGGTAAAATCAGCGCTCTTCAAAAAGAATTCCAATTGATAAAAGCCTGCAATGATCCCTCTAACCATCTTGGCAACGATGAAATCGAACGCCTTAAGCAGATCGGGGGAAAAACCTATCGCTCCGGCGGAAGGGACCTTCCATATCTCACAGATGACGAAATGACCAATTTATGTATCAAGGACGGTTCCCTGAACGAAAAAGAACGCAAGATTATTCAGAACCATGTAAATGTGACGATTAAGATTTTAAATGAACTGCCGTTTCCCAGAAAGCTGGAAAACGTTCCGGAATATGCCGGAGGTCATCATGAAAAAGTAAAGAATCCGCACCCTAAGGGTGCGGCTTTGAAAAATCCCCCCATAGGGGGGACAAGGCCCTGCCCCCAGAGGGGGCGGGCCGTGTAAGTTGTGCCGCGGTTCGATTCGTTATTCAACT
>Ga0116141_10003110_pt1 | contig 14065 bp, 13 predicted proteins | sample AD_UKC097_MetaG_FD_89744 | JGI IMG/M metagenome (GOLD analysis project Ga0116141, IMG submission 89744) | Active sludge microbial communities of municipal wastewater-treating anaerobic digesters from USA - AD_UKC097_MetaG | ecosystem: Engineered > Bioreactor > Anaerobic > Digestate | place: USA...
CCCGCCCGGCCAGGCGACGGCGAGCGCACAGGTGAACCAGCAGGCCCGATCCGCCGAGCCCGAGGCCTCGACCTTGTCCATCACCGCCCGCATGGCCAGGGCGAAATCCTTGTCCGGCCCGGCCCAGCGGGCGGAATAGACGCCAGGGTCGCCGCCGATCGCGGCCACCGACAGGCCGGAATCATCGGCCAAGGCCACCAGGCCGCTGGCCTCGGCGGCGGCGCGGGCCTTCAGGAGCGCATTGCCGACAAAGGTGGTCTCCGTCTCGTCCGGCTCGGCCAGGCCCAGCTGGCCGGCGGTGACCAGCTCGAAGCGGTTCTCCAGGATCTGGGTCAGCTCGCGAGCCTTGCCGGGATTGTGGGTGGCGACCACCAGCCGGGCGCCGGGTTCGAGGACGAGGGGCATGCGGAACTCCTTGGAGGCCGGACCATAGGGATTCCGCGCTCACGCTGCATTGCAAAAGTTTAATATCGAAAATCGATATTCGATTTGATCGGAAAGCGATGTGGCCATATTGAATATCGCCATGAACGGCGCTTAGCCGTTGGCACACATGCTGCGGCGCAGCACAAAAATCGATCGGAGTTGTCCCATGTATTCGTCCGCCATGACCGTCCTCGAACGGATCGCCGCCAGTGTTCTCGTCCTTCTCGCCTCCATGCCGATCCTGGCCGTGGCGGCGGGCCGCCTGGCCGCCTAAACTGCCTCCGATCCGCGGACCTGGAGGAAGCCTGATGCCTTTGATGCGCGCCCTTGGGCCGGGCTCGGTGTCGAGCTTCCTCAAGACCATCCTGGACGTGGTGTTCTACGCCCTGTGGGTGGGCCTGGGGGTCTCGGGCCTCTTGCTGTTCGCGGCCCTGCTCTTGTCCTTCAATCCCGATCTGATCGGCGACATCGCCCTGTCGGCCGGGGAATCCGAGCTGCTGGCCAAGCCGCCGGTGCTGCTGGGCGCGATCCTGGCGGTGGGGCTGTACCTGGCCGGCGTGCTGGTGATCGTCGCCCGGCTGCGGCAGATCTTCGCCACCCTGACGGCCGGCGACCCCTTCCATCCCGACAATGTGCGGCGCCTGCGGGTGATCGGCCTGACCCTGGCGGCGCTGGAGCTGGGCCGCTATGGGTTCCAGATCCTCAGCGCCTGGCTGCTGCCGGGGCGAAACCAGGTGGAGTCGGGCCTGAGCCTGACGGCCTGGTTCTCCGTGCTGGTGGTGTTCGTGCTGGCGGAAGTGTTCCGCGAAGGCGCCCGGCTGCGGCGCGAGGCGGAGCTGACCATCTGATGCCCATCCGCGTGCTTCTCGACCGGGTGCTGCTGGAGCGGCGCATGTCGCTGACCGAGCTGGCGGACCGGGTCGGCGTGACCATCGCCAACCTGTCGATCCTGAAGACCGGCAAGGCCCGGGCGGTGCGGTTCTCGACCCTGGCGGCCCTGTGCCGCGAACTCGACTGCCAGCCGGGGGATATCCTGCTCTATGAGCCCGGCCCCGGGGACGATGAGCCGCTGATCGAGGACGATTAGTCCGCCCCGCGCGTCATGGCCGGGCCTGATTGCCGCACTGCGGCGAAATCGCCTGCGGCACGCGGGCGCAGGGGACGAATCGTGCAGCAGGCTTATTGAAACCCTGAAATTTTCACCCTATATGCGCCGCAACATCAATGCTGCATCGCAATATGGAGGTGGAGATGGCTCGCTTTGTTGAACGTCTGGTCGCCCGGCTGATGGGCCCGCTCGCGGATGAACTGGCGCGTATGCCGCCGGAGGCCTTCCGCCACCTGCTGGCCGGCCGCTAGGGCTCAAGAGTTCAGTACCCCTCGACCGCCCCCCAATAGTGTCGAGGGTTTAGCGTACGGAGAAGGCGGGTCCAAAAGGTCCCGCCTTTTCTTTTGGCTCATCCACATTCGGTGCGGCCAAAGCGCCGGCGGGCTGCGGATCGGTGCTGAAGAGTGTGCTTTGCGGGGCGCGCTGCGCCTAGCTAAGGTCGCCGAAGGGTTGTGGCGACCCCTTGGGGGCATGCGATGCCAAAGTGGCTTCTAAATTATCATGCCTATCTTGTGTCGCGGACAGAAAGTATCGCCCCGGGCGAGCGCAAGTTTCATCTCGATTCTATTGTTCTTCCCTGGATCATCCCAGTCGTTCTGGTCTGGATGAGCTCCGAGGTATTTCGGCTTGATGGGCGCGCGAGGATTATCCTGATGCTTCCCGTGTCGCTTATATGTATAGGTGGAATTCTATATTCGCTTTGTGTATTTTTAAGCTACGGATTCCGGGCCGATATGCGGCGCATGCATGAAGCCAAGCAGCGCAGTATCTCCGCCTGCAGGGTTGATGACCGGCGTTCGGACGAGGCGGGCCGCTAACTGACCCGCCTACATCCGACGCCCATCTAGCCCTTCCAATCCCTACTTCGCGGCCGACTGCTGCAGGGTCACCAGTTCGCCGATGCCCTTGCGGGCCAGGCCGAACAGGGCCTCGAACTCGCCCTGGGTGAAGCCGCGCTTCTCGCCGGTGGCCTGGATCTCGACGATGTCGCCCTTGCCGGTCAGCACGAAGTTGGCGTCGGCCTCGGCGTTGGAATCCTCTTCATATTCAAGGTCCAGCACCGGCACGCCCTTGTAGACGCCGCAGGAGATGGCCGCGACCTGGTCGAGGATCGGGTCGGTGGTGATAACGCCTTCGTCCAGCAGGTAGCGGGTGGCCTGGCGCAGGGCGACCCACGCGCCGGTGATGGCGGCGGTGCGGGTGCCGCCGTCGGCCTGGACCACGTCGCAGTCGATGGAGATCTGACGTTCGCCGAGCGCCGCCGGATCGATGATGGCGCGCAGCGACCGGCCGATCAGGCGCTGGATCTCCTGGGTGCGGCCAGACTGCTTGCCTTCGGAGGCCTCGCGGCGGCCGCGGGTGTGGGTGGCGCGGGGCAGCATGCCGTACTCGGCCGTGATCCAGCCCACGCCGCGGCCGCGCATGAAGCCGGGCACCCGCTCCTCGACGCTGGCGGTGATGAGGACCTTGGTATGGCCAAAGCTGGCCAGGCATGACCCTTCGGCATACCGGTTCACCCCGGTCTCCAGGGTGACGGCGCGGAGCATGTCAGGCGTACGGTCGGACGGGCGCATTCAGGTCTCTTGAATTTGGGGCGGCGCTTGCGCCGGCGGGGTCCGCGCTTATCCTAGATGAGGAGGTTTCCGTCCATGGGTCTGACGTCGTGACCAGTCCGCTGCTGCCCCGGGGCCCGTCCCTCACCGAGCTGGACGAGCGCGCCCGCGACATCTTCCGCCGGGTGGTTGAGAGCTATCTGGAGACCGGAGAGCCTGTGGGCTCGCGCACCCTGTCCAAGGGCGGCGTGCAGCTGTCCCCGGCCTCGATCCGCAACACCATGCAGGACCTGACCCAGCTGGGGCTCCTGGGCGCGCCGCATGTGAGCGCCGGCCGCCTGCCCACCCATGCCGGCCTGCGGCTGTTCGTCGACGGCCTGATGCAGGTGGGCGATGTGGCCGAGGAGGAGCGCCGGGCCATTGAATCGCGGCTGACCGGCCGCGCGCGGTCGTTTGACGAGGCCCTGGCCGAGGCCAGCGCCCTGTTGTCCGGCCTGGCCGGCGGGGCGGGCATCGTGGTCACCCCAGCCCGCGACGCCGGCGTCAAGCATGTGGAGTTCGTCTTCCTATCGCCGGAACAGGCCCTGGCGGTGATGGTGTTCGAAGACGGGGCGGTGGAGAACCGGCTGATGCGGCTGACGGCCGGCGTCACCCCCAGCGCCCTGCAAGAGGCCTCGAACTTCCTCAACGCCCGCCTGCGCGGCCGCACCCTGGCCGAGGCCGGCGCCGAGGTGAAGGCCGAGCTGGACCAGGCCCGCCGCCAGCTGAACGAAACCGCCGCGCGGCTGGTGGAGGATGGCCTGGCCGCCTGGAGCGGCGGCGACAGCATCGACCGGGCCCTGATCGTGCGGGGCCACGCCAACCTGCTGCACGACCGCGAGACCCTGGACGATCTCGAGCGGGTGCGGATGCTGTTCGATGATCTGGAGCAAAAGGAACAGCTGATCGGGCTGCTAGACGGGGTGCGTGAAGCCCAGGGCGTGCGCATCTATATCGGGGCCGAAACGCGACTGTTCTCGCTTTCGGGTTCCGCTGTGATCGCCGCGCCCTATATGACGGGCCGGCAGAAGGTGCTGGGCGCGATCGCGGTGATCGGGCCTGCGCGCCTGAACTATGCCCGGGTCATCCCGCTGGTGGACTATACCGCCCGCGTCCTGTCCCAGGTGACGAACGCTTAAGAGGTAAAAGACATGTCCGACGATCAAACGCCGGCCGAAGAGATCGACGCCGTGGCCGACGCCGCCCTGGATCACATGGAGGCGCTGAACGCCGAGATCGCGTCGCTCAAGGAACAGGTGCTGCGCTACGCGGCCGACATGGAGAACACCAAGCGCCGCGCCGAGCGCGAGGCCAATGACGCTCGCGCCTACGCCATCCAGAAGTTCGCCCGTGACCTGTTGAGCGTCGGCGACACCCTGGGCCGCGCCCTGATGGCCCCGCCGCAGTCCGACGACAGCGCGGTGAAGAACTTCGTCCTGGGCGTCGAGATGACCGAGAAGGCCCTGCTGACCGCCTTCGAATCCAACGGCCTGAAGCGGCTTGAGCCGAAGAAGGGCGACAAGTTCGACCCCCACCAGCACCAGGCGATGATGGAGCAGCCCTCCGACGAGGTGGCCGGCGGGGCGGTGATCCAGACCCTGCAGCCGGGCTATGAGCTGCTGGGACGGCTGGTGCGCCCGGCCATGGTGGTGGTGGCCGCCAAGGGCTCCGGCGGCGGCGACGCCGGCGGCGACAGCGGCGCGACAAATCCCTACGCCAAGGCCCCGGCCGAGGGCGGCGACGACGCCGGGGCGTCGGTGGACCGCAAGGCGTAGAAGCCGCTGTTCGCTCTCCCGCTTGCGGGAGAGGGCTCACCCTCCGTGTCATCCCGGATGGAGCCGCGGAGCGGCGGAAGTCCGGGACCCAGACGCGCGGGGTCTTCCGGATAAATCGGTGTCTATGGGTCCCGGTCTTCGGCTGCGCCGAAACCGGGATGACACCAGGGCCTTCCGGAAATTAAGTCCGTTTAGTCAATAAGGTCGTGCTGAAGGTCCGGCGACGAGCCCACCATCAGTGGCGCATTCTGGCACGAATTGCATACGCAATAATTGCATGTACAATTGGCGCATGTTCAAGCCCAGGCAAGCCCCTCCGCCGCGTGACCGGCGCACCGAGCTCCGCGACGCCGCGGAGGTGGTGGCGAGCGATTGCCTGGCCGGGTTCGCGCGCACGGCGAGCCGGCGGATCAATGGTTTCCTCGAGACGCGGCTGGCCTCCACCGGCCTGGCGCCAGCCCAGATCAGCCTGATGGCCCACCTGGCCTGCGCCCAGGACGACAGCCTCAGCGCCCTGGCGCGGCGGGCCGGTCTCGACCCCTCCAGCCTGACCCGCAGCCTGCAGGCTCTGGCCCGCCAGGGGCTGGTGGAGATCGCCCAGCCGGACGGGCGGCGCAAGCTGGCCCGGCTGACCGAGACCGGGGTGCGCCGGCTGGCCTGGGCTCTGCCGGTCTGGCAGGCGGCCCATGCCGAGCTTTGCGCCCTGATCCCCGCCGCCCTGCCCCGGCAGTTGGCGCAGGCCGCCGCCGTGCTGGAAAAGGACAGCTGAATCCACACCTGGGCGGTTTGCGGCTCTTTCCCGCGCTGCGATAATGTTTAAAGTCTCAAGTCCCCTCCAATCGGGGGCGCCGGCGGCGACGAGGCCGAGGCGCTGGGAGATGTGGACCGGAACATGAAGCTTACGATCGAACGGGCGGCTCTTCTGAAGGCGCTGGGGCACGTGCAGAGCGCCGTGGAGCGCCGCAACACGATCCCCATCCTGTCGAACGTGCTGCTGTCGGCGGATCGCGACCGCCTGACCTTCTCGGCGACCGATCTCGACATGGAGATCATCGACGAGACCCTGGCCCAGGTGGACCAGCCCGGCCAGATCACCGCGCCGGCCCACACCCTGTATGAGATCGTCCGCAAGCTGCCGGAAGGCGCCGACGTCTCCCTGTCCTTCACCGGCGAGGACCCGCGCCTGACCGTGGCCGCCGGGCGCTCGCGCTTCAACCTGCCGGTGCTGCCGGCGGGCGACTTCCCGGTCATGTCGTCCGAGGGCCTGTCGGGCCGCATCGGCGTGGATGTGGGCGACCTGATCCGCCTGATCGACAAGACCCGCTTCGCCATCTCCACCGAGGAGACGCGCTACTACCTGAACGGCCTCTACCTGCACACGGTGGTGGAAGGCGGCTCGCAGAAGCTGCGCGCCGTGGCCACCGACGGCCACCGTCTGGCCCTGGCCGAGATGGCCGCGCCGGAAGGCTCGGCCGGCGCGCCCGGCGTGATCGTGCCGCGCAAGACCGTCAGCGAGGCGCGCCGCCTGCTCGAGGACGCCGGCGAGACCGTCGACCTGCAGGTCAGCGCCCAGAAGGTGCGGTTCGAGTTCGGCGGCGCCGCCCTGACCTCCAAGGTCATCGACGGCAACTTCCCCGACTATGTCCGGGTGATCCCGCGCGACAACGACCGAGTGATGATGGTCGACAACAAGCTGTTCGCGAAGGCCGTGGACCGCGTGGCGACCATCTCGGCCGAGAAGAGCCGCTCGGTGCGCATGGCCATCGAGCCCGGCCGCATCATCCTGACCGTCCGCAACATGGAAGCGGGCCAGGCGGTGGAAGAGCTTGAGGTCGACTACGGCGGCGAGAGCTTCGAACTGTCCTTCAACGCCCGCTACCTGCTGGACGTCACCGACCAGATCGGCGGCGAACTGGCCGAATTCCGCTTCGGCGGCCCCAACGACCCGGCCCTGGTCCTCGACCCGACGGACCCGGACGTGCGCTACGTTCTGATGCCGCTGAGGGTGTAGGGCGCAAGCGCTACTTCGGGCAGGTATGCTCTTCGCAGAAAAGCTGCTTGGCCCGATCACGGCCGACTTCCGCCTCGTACTCCAGAATGCCTTCAAGCGTGCTGGCCATCCGCAGCTCCAGGTCCGCCAGGGCCTGGTAAGCCGGGCTTTCAAGGTAGGCGACGTGCGCCTCAAGCTCGGCTTCTGAAAACTGAGCGGCGTTGTCGGCGGCCAATGTGTCGACGACCTTGGGAATGGCCTGGGCCTGGCTGGTCTTCAGCGCAGACCTGGCGGCCTCAACGACCCCTGGCCCCGCGCCGGGCCAAGGGGCTTTCAGAATGGCTTCGATCTCCGCGTCGCCGCCACGATCAATCTTGTCGACCAGTCGCTCAAGCTCCACGCCCCGCCGCGCCAGGGCCAATGCGCGACTGGGGGGTGGCGGCAAGGTCGACGACACTTCGGCCAAGCCGGGCGTCGCCACCCGGAACACCAGAGGTCGGGTCTCGCCGGCGGGGGCCCGATAGTATGCGGACAACGCCAGCGCCATTTCTCCGAAGCCGACCTTTTCCGGGCCCTCGCGAAGGACCCGGCAGGCCTTAAGCATGCCCGCGGAGTCCGGGCGGCATTCCAGATCGGCGCCGCCAGCCAAGCCCATGATGGAGATTGGCGCCGGGACCCGCGCCGTGATCTGCTTCGCCGTCGGCCGCTCCACCCACAGGGGCTCCGGCGGCGCCTCCGGTAGCGGGATGCACCCTATGGATTGGCAAAAGGTCCTACGGGCGGCCTGACGGTAGTAGTCCCGGCTCAGATAGATCGCGCGATCGCGCCGCCGCATGCTGTTCACGGCGAAGCGCTGCTCGGACGGGCCGCTGAGATAAGTGTTCAATTGCTGCAGGTGAGGTGTCGAAAGCGAGGCCCCATAGAGCCGTGCCCTGTCTTCGCTGATCCGGACGACGGTCTCGCCACTCGCAACAACAACGGCTTCCCGCGCAGCAAGGGTGACCTGGTTCGTCGGATCTGGAATCTTGATACGGGAAAGCGCTGAGAGACGGCTGGAGGTCATCGCCCTGCGATCGCCTCTGAGCTCTATAAACCTTCTTGCGAGGTCCAACGCGTCCGGCGACGCCTCTGGCAGGTTAGGTTTCGAGGGCGCCGGTCGGGAGTCGGGCTCGAAATTGATCGGGATCCGAACTTCGCGGTCGTCCGGCTTGCCTGCCGCGCCCGGCCGGAACCGGAACCCTTCACTCATTCTGATGGCGGCCTGACCGAAGCCAAGTCCGGCCGGCGCTTCCATTTCAACCTTGCAGTCTTGCGCCACGTTGAGATCGGAGAGGGCGCAGGTCAGCACTACCTTCCCCTTCATGTTCATCTCCAGGGCCAGGGGTGGGTATTCATCCCTGACCTCCTCGCCAGGCTGGGCGGCCCAGTCGGCCTTTTCGGGCGCCGCTGCGAGCGCGGGCCCCGCCGCCAGGGCGACGAGTGGAATGAGGCGGCGAAGCATCCTGCGACCCTACTGACAGCCAGGCGGGCCGCAGAAGCGTCTGCGGGCGTCAGCCATCATGGTGGTGTTGAACTGTTCTTCCATGCGGGCGCCAGCCGCCAAGAGCCGAAGGAGGTTCGGAGAGGTCGCAAAGCGCCCCAGCGGCCCGGCCATGAGCGTGTTCAGCTGGTCCAGCGCGTCTGGCGTCAGGCGTTCCGCGAAGGTTCGGCTTATGGGCTCGCGCATAATCTTGAGCCCATAAGCCACTGAAGCCCGCAGGAACTCCGCGATCTCGGGCCTTGCAGAGAACTCGCTCGCGGCGACGATTTCTTCGAGCATTGTATTCGCGACGGGCTCCATCGCGGCAACGAACGTCGCGGCGCGAGCCATTTGCGCCTTGTCTGCATTCGATGCCGGCCCGGGCGGCGGGACCCACTCGGTGGTCTTTCGTCGAATGCAGGCGGTCATCGCCACCGGCGTTGAGCTCACGCAGGCGCGAAGATCGGTCTGGCTCAAGCGATAGGCGGCCTTCACCTCAGCTGAAATAGCCTCCGCCAAAGCCGGATCGGGCGTGGTCAGGGCCTTTGCGAGCGGGCCTTCCCCAGCCGCCAGGCTGGCCTCGATGGCGTCTTCGGGCATGTATCCTGCCAACAACGCGACCAAGGCCTCATCGCGCTTTGGCTTCAGGGTCTGCTCGGCGTCGAGAATCGCTTGGGCGGCCCTGCGTCGGATGTCCAGCGGCAGGTCGGTTGAGCTCAAGATCGCGTCCGCGCGGCGGCGCCCGTCCGTGACGGGTTCCCCGTCTTTCCGACTGCCGCTGACAAGCCGCTTCGCCAGGTTGAGTGCGGCTTGAGAGGTCGGCGGCGGATCGGTCGGCGGCAGAAGCTTGCTGAGAGGATTCCAGGTCGCCCGGATGTCGCCCTTGGCGAGGGCGAACCGTATCGGAATGCGCACCTGACCGCCGTCCACCGGAGCGCCGTCTCGGGTCTTCGGGCTCATGTGGAATTTTGGGGTCAGCTTGAGCGCCGCAGAGCCGAAACCCAGTCCAACTGGGGCTTCGCTCAGAACGGCGCACTCTCGAAGCGCGCCGCTGGTGTTCACAAAACACTGCAGCACCGCGCGACCTTCGATCTCGAGTTGTCGGGGCGTCTCGGGAAAGGCTTGCGCCATCGCCTCGCCATTGGGCCGTTCCAGCCAGTCCGGGTTGGTGATCACCGACGGCTGGTCGGCCTGGACCGCGGCGGCCGCGGCCAGAACAGCGAACATGGACATGGAACCCCCCGGCGACCCCGCTGGCCAAGCTAGCAGGCGACGCGGAAAGCTCAACTCTTCCTAGCGTTCGGGGGCGACTCTCCTTGTGGGCTTATCCGCAAGGAGTCGCGTCCGGCGCGGCCCCCAGATAGAGGCCGTTGAACAGCAGCTTGAACGCGGCGTGGGACTGGCCGCGCTGGTTCACTTCCGGGCCCATCAGGAACAGGTGACCCTTGCCGACGCAGGCGTCGACGACGGCGGTGGTTCCCTCCAGCCGCTCCTGGCCGAGGGCCCAGCCGCTCATCAGCGGGGTCTTGGTGGCGAAGGTCCCGACCGGCTTGATCCCCTTGGCGGTAGGATCGATGCGGAACACGGGGCTGGAATCGAAGAACATCGGGGTGTCGGCCGCCATGCCCCAGGCCAGGGGCGCGCGGGTGTCCAGGCGGGCGCTGACCACTGAGCCGGGGATGTAGAACTTCGTGCCTGGCAGGGGTTTGACCTTGCCGTCGACGGTCTCAGTCAGCGGGTTGGTCACGGAGACCTTCAGCATGTCGGCGACGCCGGTGGAATCGCCCACCGCCACCACCGCGCCGCCGGCCTTCAGGAAGGCGGCGATCTGCGGGCCGGTTGTCTCCGCGGTGATGGCGCCCAGCCAGGACCGGTACTTGGCCGGAATATCCTCAGGCTTCGGTTGGCCGGGACCGCGGCGGCGACGCTCGATCCCTTGGGCCTCGATGCCGACACTCTCAGGCAGGACCAGGACATCGAAGGCCTTGGCGAGGTTTCCGGCGTCCAGGCGCTGGGGATAGACCACGGTGTAGGGGAACTCGAACTGCTCCAGCAGCCAGCGGGTCCAGCCCGAGGGCATGGAGCCGCCATAGACGTCGGCGAGCGCGATGCGCGGGGTCTTCACCTGGACCAGACGGGCCGTGGGCGCGGAGCCTTGCGCATAGGCCGGCACGCCCAGTTGGGCCGCGGCGGTCTCGACGATGGCCTTGGCCTTGGGCGTGGCGGGGATCCATAGGGCGCCGGTTCCCAGGTCCTGGCCGTCAGCGGACGAGGCTCCATCGACCCAATAGACCTTCTGGCCGGCCTTGGTCAGGCGGTTGGCCAGGATGAAGCTGTCATTGAGCCGGTGGCTGACCAGCCAGCCGGCGGCGCCAGAGCCCGAGACCTTGGCCGGCGGCGGGGCGATCAGGTCGCTGATGGGCGTGAACGGGCCGGCGACGCCCTCAAGCACCCGGTCGAACTTCACCCCCATCTGGAAGGCGAGGGTGTAGCCGGTGGTGTCATAGGGCCTAACCGGCGGGCCGCCCGGATATTCAAAGTCCTGCGGGTGGTCCTGGGGTTCGAACATGTCGAGCACCTGGGGCCGGTAGGCCTGGGCCGTCAGCACCACGAAGGAGCCGGCCGGATAGGTCTTGCCGCCGGCCTGGAAGGGGGCCTCGGCCTTCTGGACCGTGACGCCGGTCTTGATCAGGGCGTTCAGGAACTTCACCGCCGTGGGGAAGTCGGCCTGGTCGGCGGGGATCACATAGGCCCGCGCATCGCGCTTGGCCGGATCGCGCAGCACCTGGGCGTAGAGGGCCGGATCAATGCCGCCCTGCGGCGGGGTGGGCTTGCCCTTGGCCGCGACTTCCAGGCGCTCGATGTCATGGCTGGTGATGGTCCAGCTGTCCTTGGACCCGGCCTCGATCTGGTTCGCGCCCATCTTCCAGATGTTGAACAGCAGGCGCTCCCGGTTGCGGCTGGCGTAGTCCAGCAGGCTGCGGTTCATCGACAGCGAATAGTCGATGGACTGGGAGAGATGCCAGGTCTGGGGCGCGACCGGGGAGGGCAGGTCGTTGCGGGGGAGTTGGTTCCTGGCCACCAGGGGCAGGGGCATGGGCGTCGGGTTGCCGATGATCTCGGTCAGGATGCCGATGGCGTTGTGGAAGTAGGAGATGGTCCGCAGCGAGCCGTTGAACCAGGTGGAATAGGTCGCCCCGCTGCGCATGGTCGAGCCGGGCTTGCCCTCGGCCACCAGGCGGCTGTGCATGGCTGCGCCGGCCTCGCTGAGCTCGGTCATGATCAGCGGGTCGTAGTTGTAGTTGAAGGGGTCGCGGAAGGGCGGCATGAACACCACCGAGCCGGTCGGGCCGGTCTGGTGGTGGTTGTAGACGATCTGCGGAAACCACTGACGAAACAGCACCTTGTTGATGTTGGTGCTCTCGGCCTGGGCCGACATGTAGAAGTCGCGGTTGTTATCGTGGCCGATGTACTTGTGGTACAGCTGCGGGGTCTGGGCGCGCGGATCAGGGATGGTCGAGGCGCCCGCGACCCGCTGCTTCGGGTCGGGATTTCGCATGTACCAGTCGGCTAGCAGGTCCTGGCCGTCGGGGTTGACCTGGGCGAACAGGATGACGGTGTCGTCCAGGATCCGCAGCCACTCGGCGTCGTTGTCGGTGACGGCCTTGTAGACCGCCAGCATCAGCGCCTGGGCGGGTTCGACCTCCGACGCATGCAGGCCGCCATCGATCCAGACCACGGCCTTGCCTTCGCCGGCCAGCTTGCGGGCCTCGGCCTCGCTGACCTCGCCCTTGGCGAGCTTGGCGGCGATGTCGCGATAGCGCTCCAGGGCCTTCAGGTTCTCCGGCGAGGAGACCACCATCATGTACTGGGGCCGGCCTTCAGAGGTCTTGCCGATCTCGACCAGCTGGGCGCGATCGGACTGGGCGTCGAGGGACTTCCAATAGGTCTGCAGCTGGCGATAGCTGGCCAGGAAATAGTCCTCGCCCAGGTCATGGCCCAGGGCCTGCTTGGGCGTGGTGATCGCCGCGGCGTCCGCCATCGGCGCGGCTGAGGCGTAGGCGGGCAGGGCGAGGCTGGCCACGGCGGCCAGGAGCAGCATCTTGCGCAAGGGCGGACTCCGGAAACGAGGCCGCCAGTTGCAGGCGCATCGTCCGCCAAGGCAAGGATATTACATCGGTCTTTGAACCTTCCGCCTCGGCCTTCGACCTGTTGGGCGAAACCCGCTAAACACCGCCTGTGCGCACGGCGATCACCCATCTGACCCTGACGGATTTCCGCTCCTATGAGCGGGCCGAGATCGCCCTGTCGGGGGCGCCGGTATGGCTGGTAGGGCCGAACGGGGCCGGTAAGACCAACCTGCTCGAGGCGCTCAGCCTGCTTACGCCCGGGCGGGGCCTGCGCGGCGCGGCCCAGGTTGAGCTGGGGCGGCGGCAGCCGGGCGAGCGGACAGGGCGGGCCTGGGCCGTGGCCGCGGTCGTGGACCAGGACGGCGAGCCGACGCGGCTGGGCACCGGGGTCGAGAGCGCCGGCGCCGCGCGCCGGGTGGTGCGGCTGGAAGGCGAGACCGTGCCGCCGGGCCGGCTGGCCGACCATCAGCGCCAGGTCTGGCTGACCCCGGCCCAGGATCGGCTGTTCCTGGAGGGGGCCGGCGATCGGCGCCGGTTCTTCGACCGCCTGGTGTTCGCCGCCGAGCCGACCCACGCGGCCCACGCCAGCGCCTATGAGAAATCCATGCGCGAGCGGCTGCGCCTGCTGACCGACGGGCCTGCGGACGCGGCCTGGTTGACGGCCCTGGAGGCGCGGATGGCCGAGGCCGGGACACTGATGGCCGATGCGCGGGCGCGCACCCTGGCCGCCCTGCAGGCCGAGATCGACAGCCGGGGCGAGCGGCCCTTCCCCCAGGCCCGCATGACCCTGACCGGCGACTGGGAGCGGATGGCCGGCGAGGGGCTGGATTTCGCCGAAATCGAGGGCCGACTGGCCCGGGCTCTGGCCTCGGCGCGGGAGCGGGATGCGGCGGCGGGACGCTCCCTGACCGGCCCCCATCGAGGGGATCTGGAGGTGATCCACGCCGAAAAGGACCGCCCCGCCGCCGAATGCTCCACGGGCGAGCAGAAAGCCCTGATTCTGAACCTTGTTCTGGCCCAGGGCGCGCGTCTTTCGCGTGCAGAATCAGCGCCAAACCCTATATTGCTGTTGGACGAAGTCGCAGCGCATCTGGACCGCCGCCGGCGGGCCGCGCTGTTCGACGAAATCGAGGCGCTCGGGCTCCAGGCCTTCCTGACCGGCACGGACGAGCACCTCTTCGAGGATCTGAAAGGTCGCGCCCAAGGCGTCCGTGTGGACGGCCAGGCCCTGACCATGCTGGACGGCGAATGAGCGAAGAACACGAAACGAGCGGCGCGGCGGAATACGGCGCGGACTCCATCAAGGTGCTGAAGGGCCTGGACGCGGTGCGCAAGCGTCCGGGCATGTACATCGGCGACACCGACGACGGGTCTGGCCTGCACCACATGGTCTATGAGGTGGTGGACAACGCCATCGACGAGACCCTGGCCGGCTACGCCACCCGCGTCGAGGTGATCCTCAACGCCGACGGCTCCTGCACGGTCACCGACGACGGCCGCGGCATTCCCACCGATATCCACGAGG
>Ga0116141_10003111_pt1 | contig 14059 bp, 8 predicted proteins | sample AD_UKC097_MetaG_FD_89744 | JGI IMG/M metagenome (GOLD analysis project Ga0116141, IMG submission 89744) | Active sludge microbial communities of municipal wastewater-treating anaerobic digesters from USA - AD_UKC097_MetaG | ecosystem: Engineered > Bioreactor > Anaerobic > Digestate | place: USA...
CCATCTTCAAGGATCTGAAGCAGAATATTAAACACATCATCATGGGCTTTTTCAATTTCATCAAGGGGAATTATTGAATACGGTTTTCTCCTTACAGCTTCGGTAAGTTGACCTCCTTCGTCATAACCGACATATCCGGGAGGAGCGCCTATCAGTCTGGAAACACTGTGTTTTTCCATATATTCACTCATGTCGATCCGGATCATGTTCTCAGATGTGTCAAAAAGCTGTTCAGCGGTTCTTTTGGCGAGCTCAGTTTTTCCTACACCGGTAGGTCCCAGAAAAATGAAAGATCCAAGCGGTCTGTTCGGGTTTGTAAGTCCCGCTTTTGATCTTAATATCGAGCGTGAAATACTTTCTATCGCATCATCCTGACCGACAATATGTTCCTTAAGTTTTTCAGGAAGTGATAGGATGCGGTCCTTTTCGCTTTGAGTCATGCTGGCAACGGGAATTCCGGTCCATTTGCTGACAACTTCCGCGATCTGTTTTTCGGTAAGCATTTCCGTGACCATGACATTTTCCGAGGATGTTTTTTCCTGAGCCGCTTTGAGACGGTTCTGAAGGTTGGACAATGTGCCGTATTTGAGTTCGCTTACTCTGCTCAGATTATATTCCCGTTCAGCCCTTTCTATTTCGATTTTTGTCTCTTCGATCTCTTTTTTCAGTTTTTTCACAGTTTCTACGGCTTTTTTCTCATTTTCCCAAATTTTGAACTTTTCTTCATATACTTTACTTATCTCCCGAAGTTTTTTATCAATTGCAGCAACCTGTTCATTAGTGGATCCGCTCTGTTCCCTTTTACAGCCCTCCATTTCGATCTCAAGCTGCATCTTTTTTCTTTTAAGATCATCAAGTTCAGCCGGCATGCTGTCTATTTCAGTTCTAAGCATCGAACATGCTTCATCTATAAGGTCTATTGATTTGTCGGGCTGAAATCTGTCAGAAATATATCTTGTTGAAAGTTTGACTGCGGCAACCATTGCTCCTTCAGAAATTGTTATTCCGTGATGGATCTCAAATCTTTCTCTGAGACCTCTTAGAATTGAGATGGTCTCTTCTTCATCAGGCGGCTGGACAATGAGCGGCTGAAATCTCCGTTCAAGGGCGGCATCTTTTTCAATATATTTCCGATATTCATCAAGCGTTGTTGCTCCGATGCAGTGAAGCTCACCTCTTGCAAGCATCGGTTTAAGCATATTTGCGGCGTCCATGCTCCCTTCGGCTCTTCCTGCACCGACAATGTTATGCAGTTCATCAATAAAAAGAATTATCTTTCCGTCTGAATCTTTTACGGCTTTGAGCACTTCTTTGAGCCGTTCTTCAAATTCTCCGCGAAATTTGGCACCTGAAATAAGAGCTCCCATATCAAGCTCAAATATCTCCTTATTCTGGATGCTTACGGGCACATCTCCACGCAATATCCTTCTTGCCAGACCTTCAACTATTGCTGTTTTTCCTACACCGGGGGAGCCGATTATCACAGGATTGTTCTTCGTTCTTCTGGAAAGGATCCTCACAATTCTTCTTATTTCGCTGTCTCTTCCAATAACAGGGTCGAGTTTTCCGCTTTTTGCAAGTTCAACAAGATTCCTGCCGTATTTTTTCAACGGATCCTGGTTCCCGTTTTCGCTGTTATTCTGATAGCTGTTCATAAAAAACCTCCCTGAAAATTACCGGATAACTTAATAGTGACAGTTTTGATTATTTCAAGGGATAGGGGATTAGAACTTATATGTGTATGATACCTTTGCGCCGTTTCCTGAAACATCGAAAGTGAAGCCCTCCGCACCGGGAACAGGCCGTTTTATTGAGATAAGAACAGCTCCGAGCACTATTCCGCCCACTCCAATTCCCAGCAGTGAATAGCTTGCAATAAAAGCTGTATCTGCATCTTCGCCTAAAGCATCCATCGTTTCCGCAACCAGATAACCGATTCCGCCGGCGACAAAAAGGATTCCGCCGACAACAAAACCTGCTATGGCTCCGCCTTTGTAGGGTCTGTATTTTTCAAATTCCATGATCGGACTCAAATTGAGATCAAAATTTCCTGTTACATTCACTTTCATTTTGTGGTCCTGAAAACCGGCTCTTTTCAGAACGATCTTGTTGTTATCAGGAGTAAGGAAAAGTGTTCCGGGGAGAGTCCCGATGACATTCCTTCCGTTGTAGACTGAAACATCGGTAATGGTTCTCCCTTTTACTGTAACGGGGGTTATGGTTACGCCGGCACCGGCGGGAGCGAAATTGAAAATTATTCTTTCATCGCGGTAGAATTTTATGGATTCTTCCTGAGGGGCCATTTTTCTGCTCACCATCTTAACCTGATGCATTCCGCCGCCTACATACTGCTGGCAGGGTGTCGATTTGCAGACTCTTGCTCCGTCTACATAAACTTCCGCCTGGTCGCTGGCATCAAAAATTATCTTGAATGATGCGTTGGGATCTACAAAAACATCATTGCCGGGATCCTGAGGAAACGGTTTTGATGAAAGTTCGCCTTTGCTCATGTCAGCCATCTGTTCAACGACATCTTCAATGGCGGCGATGAGAGATGAAAGGTCTGATTTGTCGAAAATGAACTTTGAAGTGCCGCCTTTTGTAGAAACTTCTCTTGCAATATCAACTATTTCAGCAGAAAGCATGCAGTCGTTGCCAAGACAGGAGATAGTGCTTCTTAAAATTGAATCTGCGGCGAGTGCTCTGCCAAGAGGGATCTGTGATTCCTTGTCGTAGTTCTGATTGTAACTTTCCTTTTTTTCCTTGCCGATCATCTGTTTCATCTTTTCCTGCTGACTTGATCTGTCAATTACCATGAACTGACCTGTTGCAGAAAGCTTTCCGCGGATCATTTCAGTAGCATTTTCAAGAAGTTCCTTTGACATCTTGTTTGAACGGTCGTGAATGTCCATGACAGCAATTTTGGGTTTTGCCGCAACAGCTGATGAACATAAAAAAATCACAAAAAGAAAAATAACTGACTTTCTCATATTAACTCCCTCAATGAAAAATCTCGCAATACATTAGCCGTTTAGTTTGATTTTTTCAAGATTTTTATTTTCAACAACCATTCCGGTGATGCTGTGTTCGGGGACGAGCTGATAAGCTTCTGTGAGCGATATTCCGATCTTTTCGGCAGTGAGCATTTTTAGAAGTTTTTCCTGATCTGTTATGTCAGGCCAGAGCTGATATCCTGGTGATATTCTTGATGATTTATCAATTCCAAGTTCAAGGCGGATAAATTGATCTATCCATTCTGCGGCGGCTTCAGCAAGTTCGCTGAGAAGTCCGTTGAAAAGAAAATAGTCAAAATACCTGTCCATTTTGTATATTTCAAGTGCCTTTTCATGCCCCGAACTTCCGACCGTTACTGCAAAATATCCTTTCTTTTCATTAGCGATTATTTTGCAGACCCCTTTTATTACAAGCTGATCGGGGTGGTATTCCTCTAATATCCTTTCAAGTTCTTTTTCCCCTTCAGAAACGGATAACTGCCACCTTGACCTGAAAAGCACACCTTTATTTAAGTGGGCAAGAATATCGGAAAATTGAATGTTATCAAATAAATTCAAACCCTTATCCATTCTTTAGTTTTTCCAGTATGTTCATCGCTTCAAATGCATCGTTTGCATAATAGGCACTTTTTCTGTTAAGAGGGGCGACCTCTTTTTCCACAAAATCATTTGTCAGCGCCGCTCCGCCGCAGATCAGAGGAATCTCCATTCCGTTTGAAGAAAGGAATTGGGCGACATTTTTCATTTCAAGAGCACTTTTAACTAGAAGCGCACTCAATCCCACCGCATCAGGCCTGATCTCGTCAACCGCCGCCGCTATTTCTGCCGCAGACCTGTCAGTTCCGATATTGTGAACAGTATATCCGTTATTTGAAAGAATGATGTCAACCAGATTTTTGCCGATGTCGTGGATGTCACCTTTAACAGTTGCAAGAACGATGGTCCCTTTTTTGTTAACCTCACCCGATTTTATGTGCGGCTCAACTATCGAGCATGCCTTTTTTACCACTTCAGCACTTTTCAGCACAAACGGGAGCTGGGTTGTTCCGTTCTGGAACCTTACACCGACCTGTTTCATTGCTGATAGAAGGATATTGTTAATTATTTCAATAGGTTCTATGGTTTCAAGAAGCTCATTCAGAGTTTCTTCAAGCCCTTTTGTTTTCCCTTCAATGACATGAGAGAAAAGTTTTTCAGATGGATTAAGTGAAACGGTGGCACTGCTTTTTTCATCTTGAACTTTATCGTTTTCAAAATAGTTTATAAGTTCGTGTAACGGGTCATATCCATCTGATCTGCGGTTAAATATCAGATCTTCACAAATTTTCTTTGCACTGCTTTCGACACAGTCAAGAGAAACCACTTTGCCGGCATGAAAAATTGAAGCGTCGAGTCCCCATTTCACTGCATGGAAAAGATAAACGGAATTAAGCACTTTTCTCGCTTTCGGCTTTAAACCGTAAGAACAGTTGCTGACACCGAGAACTGTAAAAACACCGGGATAAAGAGCTTTTATTTTTTGTATTGCTTTGAAGCTTTCAACTGCGGCATTAAAATATTTAGGGTCACCCGAACCCAAAGTGAAGGTAAGGGTATCAATAAGAAGATCTGATCTGTGCAAACCTGCTTTAAGAACTGAATTTATCAATCTTTCTGCGACTTCCATTTTCCTTTCAACTGTTTCAGCCAACCCTGTTTCATCAATTGTAAGTCCTATGACCGCCGCACCGTATTTTTTTGCAAGTGTTAATATTTTCTCAGCTTTTACCCCACCATCTTCAAAATTAATGCTGTTGATAAGAGCTTTCCCTCCGTAACATTTAAGAGCCGTTTCAATTGTTTGCGGATCTGTCGAATCAATGCAAAGAGGTGTCGGGACATCACGGTTGATAAGTTTTACAAGCTGTGCCATATCTTCCAATTCATTCCTTCCGGCATATCCGACTGAAAGATCGATTATGTGCGAGCCCTCTGACTGCTGAGATGAAATAATGTCCATCATTCCGTCAGTATCACCGGAAAGAAGAGCTTCTCTGAATTCCTTTGATCCTGTTGCGTTTGCCCTTTCGCCGATGATGAGTGGCTTTAGTTCCACATCAAGTTCACTCACTGCAAATGTTGAACATACAGCCGATCCAGCCAGAGGATATTTTTGAGCCATCATTTTGAAATTGAAATCGTTGATGTTTCCGTAAGCAGATCTGATGTGCTCGGGAGTTGTTCCGCAACAGCCGCCTACAATTTCCACACCGAGATCTTTAACAAAAAAACCGATGTGTTCTCCGAATTTTTCCGCTGAAAGTGAATACTGAAGTTTTCCGTTGATAAGTTCAGGAAATCCTGCATTTGGAAGAACTGAAACAGGGAAGGGGGATATCTTCTTAAGTGTTTTTATGCTTTCATACATTCCTTCAGGGCCTGTTCCGCAGTTGAGCCCGAGAGCAAAAAGATCAAATCCTGAAAGAGCGGTTACAACAGTTTCAAGAGTTGTGCCAAGAAGCATCTTGCCATTCTTTTCAACTGTCACCTGAACTATAACGGGCAGATCGCACCGATATTTTTTCATTGCGTCGTAACAGGCGGCAAGCGCCGATTTTATCTGGAGAAGGTCCTGACATGTCTCGATCTGGAAGAGATCGACTCCCCCTTCGATAAGTGCTGAAAAATGAATGAGATATGAATTATAGAGTGTGTCAAAATCTGATTGAAGAAGAGTCGGAAGCTTTGTTCCGGGACCGACTGAACCGGAAACAAACCGCGGCTTTGAATCAGTTGAAAACTTTAATGCGGCTTTTTTTGCTGTCATGGCGGCGGCTTTTGCCGTTTCAAATGCCTTGTCAGCGATACCGAACTCGGAAAATGAAAGGGGATTCGATCCGAAAGAGTTGGTCTCAATTATATCGCAGCCGGACTCAAGATATGCCTCGTGAATGGAAGTTATGACATCAGGACGGCTTATCGAAAGGTAGTCATTACAGTTGATATGTCCGTGATAATCATCGGCAGTCAACCCGAAATTAATAATGGATGTTCCCATTGCACCATCAAAAAGCAACGGCCTCTCTTTTATTATTTTTGAAATATTGTTCAATTTAACACCTCGGATCTATTTTGAAAATCTGATCACTGTAACGGCATCGCCGCCTTCTTCACTGGTCCCTGAATTGAATTCAAAACGGTATCTTTTCTGGAAGGAGGGGAGTGTGTCGCGGATGAATTTTTTAAGTTTCCCTGAACCGTGACCGTGAATTATTGTCAGAGACGCGGCTCCGCCTCCGAAAGCATTGTCAAGCGCTTTTTCGATCTTTTCAGCGGCATCTTCAACAAACAGACCTCTCACATCGCATGTTTCGGCATACTTTGATTCAACAGGGTTCTTTGATGATGATGTCTTAACCCCGGATTCCATTTTCAGGACGATCAGCCGTTCAACAGGGGAAACGAGCATTTTACCATTACAGATATATTCTGCTTTTCCGTTTTTTACCTGCTGAAGTATCCCTTCTATCTTGAGAAGTTTGTCATAAACTATCGTTTTGCCGGGGATTATCGACCCTGCGACATCTGCAAGTTTCTCACCTTTTTTTTCATCAAGAGAAACTTTCTGCCTGTTTATGGCATCCTGAATGCTCTCTTTTTCCTTTTTGATCAGTGCCACTTTCACAGGGGCATCTTTTTTATCAACAGCAGAGATTTTCTTTTTCAATTCCATCTCCTCCATTTCGACAAGTTTCTTTAATGAATTTAGCCGACTTGCCTCAAAATGTTTTTCTTTTTTCTCAAGACTTATCTTTATTGCGGCGGCATTTTCCCTTTCAATAATTGCGGCAGTGCGGAGCTGTTCAGTTTCTTCTTTAAGCCGGTCAAGCTCCTCTTCTTTTTTCCTGAGGCGGTTTATTAATGGCTCGATGCTGTTCTCTTTTGCGAAAAGAAGGTTTTCAAGCTTTGTAACAAATTCTGCAGGGAAACCGATCTTTTTTACTAACGACAAAGCGTTACTGCTGCCGACGATGTTATAAGAAAATTTGTATGTCGGTTTATCAGATCCGGTATCAAAACCCATTGCGACAGGAATGAACTTTTTGTTTTCAAGTGCGATGGACTTAACTTCGGCAAGATGGCTTGTCACGACGGCATGGCAGTTCTTTTCCGCAATGAATTCAAGATATGCCCTTGCTATCGCTCCGCCCTGAAGAGGATCAGTACCTGTTCCTATTTCGTCTATCAGCACAAGACTTTTTTCAGTGACTGCCCTTGATGTTTCGGAAAGCAGTTTCAAATGGCTTGAGAAACTTGATTCACCCGAAACAGCACTCTGGTTGTCACCCTGAATTATAAAGATTTCATTAAAAAACGGGATCTTAGCAAAAGAGCAGGGGACTGGAAAGCCCCTGACAGAAAGATGAGCTATTGCAGCCACAGTCTTTAATGCCACTGTTTTACCTCCGGCATTGGGTCCGCTCACGACCATTATTTTCTCTTCATCATTAAAAATAAAGTCGTTTTTCACGAGTGACTTACCGGCAGTAAGAAACACAGGCGGATACCATCCGCTCTCTATTCTCAGCTCACGATCAGTAAATTCAGGTATGACACATCCGTATTCTTTCATCCATTTATGCTTTGTATAGATGTTTTCAAGATGCAGGGCGGTTTCAATACATTTTTTAAGATACTCATATTTTCTGTATACAAGTCCGCGAAGCTCTTTTAAGACCTTGATTATCTCTTCAAGTTCCTTTGCCGCAAGAAGGGAGAGAGCGTTGTTATGTTCGATCAGAGGAAGCGGTTCAAGGAACGCTGTCTGCCCCGTTCTGCTGTAGTTGTGAATGACCCCTTTCATTGTTCTTTTGAAAACTGATTTGAACGGAAGCACATATCTGTCGTCTCTTACCGTGAACCAGTCTTCCTGAAGATATGAGCTGTATTCAGGGCTTAAGATCATTTTTTTGATCTCGATCCCGATGTGTTTATGGGTGTCTGAAAGCTGTTTCCTTATTTTTGCAAGTTCAGGTGTGGCATTTGAACTGACTTCCCCTTTGTCAGTTATGCACTGCTTGATCGTCATTTCAAAACTTATGTCAAAATCGGCAGGAAGTATCAAATTAATTCCGGAAGCCATTTCCCTTTCTTTATCTCTTCGCCCGATTTTCTTATTGAACCAAGAAAATCACCAATGATCCTATAGTCTTTTGCTTCAAGCGGCTCGTTCTTCTCAAACCGTTCAACAACACCGGTCACGGAATCAAGATTAAAAGAGAAAACACCCTTTGATGTTTCGGAAAGAGTGGATGCCTCCACGATCATTTCAAATTCTTTTACTGATTCAGCCCGGCTTAAGGCATCCTGTCTGAAAAGAGATCTTTTACCATATTCCGAGATGGCTTTTTCGCCGATCCAGTTCATGATAATGTCCCATTCCTGTATTGTATTCTGTTTTGTAGTCGTAAGATCAGTCATGATATGTCAGAATTTCAGGTGTCCCCAGTTTCACACTCAGGATCTTTTCGAGATTAAAGCTGTTCTCTTTCAGGAGAAGATAGTAATCCTGCTCCGCTTTTTCAGACATTTCGCCTGTTGCGGCATACACTGCGAAATCCTCTTTTTTCATTTTACCCAATGCAGGGCACTCGGCCATCAACTGTTTGCGCCAGGATTCATCAGAGAAAAACTCTGAAACAAAAGGGGTGTGCATACACTGGAAAGGTTTGAATTTATGTATTTCGCAAAGATTTGAATTGGAAAAAACACATGCCCCTTTATTTTTTTTAAGTATAAGAAAGGGGAGGTATGAGTACGATCCGCTTTTCTCAATAGTTTCCATCATAACATATTCGGTATATTTATTTATGGTCTCCTGGAGTGTCATTGAAAGGTTTTCAGCGATCCTTTTAACATCGTCAGGATATAAAAAGACCGAACCTTCGCCCTTACAGCATGCCCCGCAGATCTTACAGATAAATCCGTTCATCGCGCCCTTCCTTTTATTGCCCTGTTGACAAAATACTCAAGAACTCTTGTGCTGTTTGCAAGCTTCACAGTTCCTGCTCCGGGAAAAACTCTCACTCCTCCCTGCACCGAACTTTTCGCTTTTGATGAGCCCCAGTTCGGGAAATCATCATCCGTAACGATCAGAAATCTTAGAAAATTACCCGAAAGTGATTCGGTTTCAAATATAAAATCGTTGTGGTAGTCTTTAGAAACCGCCCTTGACAGACCTGATGCGATAAGAACTGAAATGGCTGTATCAGGAATACTCTTTTTTGCTGATGACATAAAACTTCCGCTGAAATCATTAAAACCGCGGTCATCGAAAAGACTTTCTTTAATAAATACAGTTTCGCGGTTGACAAAACTTCTAACCATTTCAAATGTTTCTGAATCTTTCTTGTAATCGGTCCACATTAAATATGAAATGAATCTCAGCTTGTCAGAGTGGTTGAGTCCGGAATATTTATCAAGAGCGTTTTTCAGAAGTTCAATTTCCTGATCTTTTAATTTTTCTGATGATGCTGAAAATGCGTTCAGGAAAATGCCTGAATATACCGGATTATCAGCTATGCTTTTTCTGATGTTTGCTATGTCACTGAAAAATTTCACAAGTTCATCTTTTTTTTCAGCATGTTCATCAAGAGAGCACTTGTCGCCACACATTGTTAAAAGTTCCAGGAGGAGTGCGGATGATACTTCTGAAGTGCGTACATTTTTTATAAGATACCCGATGGTACTGACAGCCGAACCGGCAAGAGACTGATCGTTAAGGACTATTGATGCTTTGAAAAGTGCAATGGCTGTTTCCGCCTGAATATTAAGGTTGTCTTTTGATTTTTTATCAGCACCTTCAAATATATCCATCTCGGCAGGAAAAGAACCGTCGGAGGATTGAATGTTCTTAAGATGTTTTGAAATCATCCTGATGGCAAGATTGTCGGAATAATTACTTTTTTTATCGTTGTAAATTCCAAGCCATGGCACCATTTTACCGTTCTTTTCTATAAACTGGACAGTTCTGTAATGATAGACAGAGGCCTCATCCTTCTTAAATTCCTCTTTGTCAAGACCGTACTGCCGGCTTTTTCTGTCCAGAACATTTACAGGATTATCGGAATATTCCCACGGAAGGACTCTGATCTTTGCTCCTCTTGACTTGAGAAAAAGCCCATCGATCTTTCTTTTAAGCAGTGGAATGATATGTTCAGGAGTTTTATTTTCGATGAATGTGTAACTTTTATGAAAAAGGAGCGTAAGTCTAAGATCAGCAGAGAGATTTTTTATGGCAGAGATCTCTTTATAAAGTTTTTTAAAGTTTTTAACTGTATTGTGTGCAGGCAGATCGTTATATGTTGTCGATATTGCAACTTCACCTTTGCTGTCCTGCATTAAATAAGTAATGGTAATGCTTTCATCAGATCTCTGCCCGGAACATGTTTCGTCTTTAAAACATTTATATATGTATTCCGCATCTTTTTTATGATCAACGGTATTTCTTTTTAGAAGGATGCCTTTTTTCCCAAGGAAAAGATAATCAAATTTCTTCAGATGCTGCAAGTTCTTCAATTTCTTGGTGAATTCTGATGATTCGGCAAGTTCGTCTGATATGAAAACACAGTCAGACGCAATGTTTTCAAGTTCATTTTCATCATTGATCTTATCTTCAGGAAACTTGTTCTCACGGCAGTTGTCCAGCAAGGTTTTTTCCAGCACATCAGACGGTTTAACAAGCTCTTTTACAAAAACAACTAACGAAAAAACTATTGTTATTAAAACTATTGCCGTGGAAAGGATAGTGATGAATTTCTCACTGGTCATTTACAGATCATTCAGCTTGAGCGGGAGATGAGTATATTTTAAGGAAGTTCTCGTTTATTGAAACTGTGGCCTTGTCTCTCAACTGGTCTACATAGTTTTCAAGTATCTGTGCTTTCTTTGCAGTTTTAAGTCTTTCCTTTATGTTTCCCTTGTCTTTTTCAAATTTTTCCATATCTGCCGGAACATGTTTAATTCTTCCTGCAATTACATGGTTTCCTTCCTCAGTTATGAAAACACTTTCAAGTACCCCGGGCTCAGTCGATGAAAAAAGCTTTTCGACGAATTTCGGGCTGAATCCGACACCCTGAACAAATTTTGCATTCTTAACTACACCGGGAATCTCTTTTCTTGAAATGTTCCAGTCAGGAAATTTCTTTGAGATATCTTCGGTAGTTATTGACGGATTTTCTTTAACTGCGGCAAAAACTGCTTCAGAATCAAGTTTCATTTTAGCAGCGATCTTGTCTTTCAGCATAATATCTTTAGCAACATCAACTTTAACATCTTCAAAAAGAGTTTGACCGCTTCCGTCTTTTTTGCTGTATTTTGAAACATTGTCTTCAAATGTCAGCTTAACCTTTGTGAGATTTGCTTCAAGGAATGTCTTCACTTCATCATCAGAGATCTCGTCTTTGATCTTGTTCTTTATTTCATCCTTGAGAGAAGATTCAAGCAGGGAATAGACAAAAGCATCCATTTTTTCATCCGAGGATGTAAATTCATCAAGAACTTCTGTTTCAGAAATATCAATGCTCTGGAAAAGGAAACTTCTGAGCTTTCTGCTTAAAAGCTGAAGACGCACTTTGTGTTCGTAATCTGAAACAGTTGTGTTAAGTGTGAACTGAACCATTTTATTGTATGAATCCCTGTCAAAAGCACCGTTCTGCTGGAAATACGGTGTTTCCATTATCTCTTTTCTCACTTCTTCATCGGAAACTTTGAATCCGAGGGATTTTGCCTCCTGTGCAAGAAGTATTTCACCGATAAGTCCGTCCATAGCTTTTTCGGAAAGCTTGTACTGAACGGCCATTTCATTGTTGAAATCCCTGAAGATCCGCTGATAGTAATCATACATGTTCGAATAGGAAAAACGGAATTCAGAAGTGGTTATGAGTTCGCCGTTAACTGATGCGGCATAATTCTGAGCTGAAGAACTGCACCCTGCATCATCACCAGGTCCGAAAGATATAACGAAGGTTACGATGATGGCGGCAAACATAAGAGATACGAGAATCGAACTGCTTTTTTTTCTGATGTCTTGAAACATTTATAAACCCCACAAAAAAGATTCCAAAAAAATAACAGGGGGGATTTTAATAAGAGAGTATTAAAAATCAACATTTTGATAAACTAAAAAAAATAAAAAGCTTTTTTGAGGTGGTGCCGGAGGCCGGGATCGAACCGGCATGGAGTTGCCCCCGCTGGATTTTGAGTCCAGTGCGTCTACCAATTTCACCACTCCGGCAAATTGACAGCCGATTGTACAATCTGTCTGATGATTGTCAATATTTTTGCTCGCAGAGTTAACATTGACTTTTACATAAAATGATATATCACCGTATCGGATTGTTTTTTTGATTTTGATAAGGATATATGCTCTATTTTATTTTAACTCTCATAATTTTTGCTTCAATGGAAGCAGTTTCAAAACCTTTGATGGGGCATATTGATCCGTTTGCTCTTACTTTCTGGCGTTTTGCAGTAGGGTTTTTGTTCTTTTTATTCTATCCGGGGATGAAAAAAAGATTTAAAGAGATCATGCATTTTAATAAAAAAGACTGGCTGGCTGTAATTTCTTTAGGAATATTAAATACCTTTCTTGCAATGAGCCTTCTCCAGATATCTGTAAAGCATTGTTCTGCGGCAACATCGGCAACGATTTTCTGTTCGAATCCGGTTTTTGTCATGCTCATATCAAGTGTTCTGGGGTTAGAGAAATTTTCGCTTAGGAAAAGTATCGGAATATTCACCGGTGTAGGTGCGGTTGCTTTTATTATGGCAGAAAAAGGGTTCGTTCTCAATTCGGGTGCACTTTTCGCTCTTTCCGCAGCTATCGTGTTTGCGGCATACACTGTTCTAAGCAAAAGTACCGTTTCCAAGATCGACCCTTTTACGGTAAATCTGACATCATTCTTTTCGGGTCTTACTGCAAACTTTATTTTTATGTCAGTGGCAGATATATCTTTCGTTCCTTCTGCTGAATTCTTTAATGTTTCCAGAACATTGGCATTTCTTTATCTGGGTTTTGTCGTTACGGGGGCGGGGTATGTTACATTCTTTGAAACAATCAAAAGATTTACAGCGGTAAGTTCTTCGATCGTTTTCATGCTCAAGCCGGCTCTTGCAGTTCTTTTTTCGGCTATCTTTCTCAATGAGACGCTGTCAGCACATTTCTTTGCAGGTCTTTTAATGTTGACAGCGGCGACGGCCGTCATTTTTTCAGATAGATTCCCTGATATTATAAGAAAATATAAATAACTTGAGATTTAATTCATTTTTTCATAATATTTTGCAGTTTAATTATTGACAGGTGCGTGCCGTGAAAAGATTTATTTCCGTTTTTATTTTGATTTCAACGATAACTGTGAGCGGACTTTCAAAAGATGTTTCACTTAACCAGTTCATGATCGATAAATGGGACAATTCCTCGGGTTTGCCTCAGAACAGCGTAACTTGCATAACACAGACCAGGGACGGATATCTCTGGATGGGAACGGAAGAGGGTTTTGTCAAGTTTGACGGGCTGAAATTCAAACTCTATGATGATTCAGTTCTTCCGATCGAAACACATAACACGGGATTTATCATTGAGGACAACAAAACTCCTCACTTGTGGGTCGGTTTCAACGGCGGCGGTCTGGTGAAGCTTAACTATGAAAACGATAAATTCACTGTCTATGATACAAAAAACGGTCTCCCTGAGAACGCAGTCAAGTACGGTGTGCAGACTCTCGACGGCATGCTCTATCTGGGCACTGCAAGGTCAGGAGTGGTTCTCATAAAACCGGATGAAAGTATCTCACTGATAGATAAATCAGCGGGACTTCCAAATAATAATGTCAAATTCATCGGCAAGACAAAGGATGATACGGTCTGGGTCGCCACCTACAACTATCTTTCGAAAATAGAGGGGTCTACGGCAAAGGAAGTTCTGAAGCTGAGTTACGAAATTAATACTGTCTATTTTGAAAGTCCCCAAAACTTTATCATAGGAACAATGGGTGGAGGAATATACA
>Ga0116141_10003112_pt1 | contig 14059 bp, 12 predicted proteins | sample AD_UKC097_MetaG_FD_89744 | JGI IMG/M metagenome (GOLD analysis project Ga0116141, IMG submission 89744) | Active sludge microbial communities of municipal wastewater-treating anaerobic digesters from USA - AD_UKC097_MetaG | ecosystem: Engineered > Bioreactor > Anaerobic > Digestate | place: USA...
ATACGTGAGAAACGCCACCGGCTCGCTCAGTTCTCTTTCCTTCTTCTTTGTCTTGAAATAAATCAGATATTCTTTCGGCACATCCAGGAGAGCCTTCAGCAGGATCTTCAGATCCGCTCGATAGAACAGCAGCACCGCCAGCAAAGTCCCCACATGCAACAGGCAATCGAAAAACAGGTACTGCGCCCCGCCTGGAAGGCCCAGAAGATGCTCCACGATTTTCAGATGGCCCGAACTGGAAATCGGCAGGAATTCCGTAAGTCCCTGAACGAATCCCAGAATGACCGCTGCTGCAATCGTGAGCTCCCCGGATATTTTCTTCTTTCTTTTCTCAAGGAACTGGAGATTTTCAGGACTCTCATATCGTTTCTCGTTGGTCTCGTGAAACATCCCATTCCAGGTGACCTGGGAAGGAAACGGTGAATACCGAAATCCTGAAAGCCACTTGTGTCGAACCCGGAAATCAACCGGATGCCACAGAAATACCGCCGCACAGTCCAGGCGAAGCAAATCCTCTGCTTTTAAATACAAATTGCTCCGGTCTCGGTATCCGGGAGTCATATCCGACTGTCCCACGATCATATCGTAGTCGGGATTTGCGTATCGGGTCACATTGCGCCCCCCTGGGATGCCTTCCGGGATCAGGAAAATCGAAAGCATCTCACGGGGATCCGGCGACAAAGTCGTAACCGAAAGGATCGCGAGATCGAAATCGCCGTTCTGCAGAGACTGTTCGTACTCCGGTTTTTCGAGAAGACGGACATCGAGGGATGCCCCGATTCCCTCCAGATCCTGCCGGATCTGTTCCGCCGTCTGGGTGAATAGCGTCCCGGAAGGGGATATCAACGTCAACACAGACCAGTCGGAACCGCGTGTCTCCTCCAGTGAAAGCGGTATCTCCTGCGAGTGCACCACATGGGGAATATGGATCAGACTTCGCGGCAGCAATCCTTTGGTCGCAACCACCAGATGCGCCCCGATATCGCCTGCCATTCGGGAAATATCCAAGGTCTCTCGGATCTTCCGCCGCACCCGAAGATCCTGAAACAGGGTTTTTCTGAAATTGAAACCGAGCAGTGTGGTGGAAGGTTGTGTTGCTGAAATAATTTGATCTTGATATGCGGCATTTTGCAGCCACTTGGCGCACTGTTCCGGAGCCGGTTCGATCAGTGCCACGGATTCGTTGAGAAAAAGCCGCTCGATCTCTTCGGGATCATTTACGATTTGAAACCGGAGCCGCTCCGTACGGATGGAAGAACGTAAGGGGTGGTTCTCTTTAGCCTTCAGAACAATTTCCCGTGTCGGATCGATAGATTCCGGTTCCCAAGGCCCGCTGCCCAACGACGCCAGGGGGAACTGCGCGGTGACATCCTGGATAGCCGCTGCGCTTTCCGTGGCAGGCAGAATCCCTGAGGCTGGAAGTGTGAGGCAGTGCAGAAATGGTGCATAAGGATTGGTCAGTCGGAAGCGGAATGTGGTGGAGTCGATCTCTTCGATCCCGACAATCCCGTCGACCGCAATGGGATCCGCTGGGAGATTCTTCATCTGATCCTGTTTCGCTGTTGCGAAATCCGATGCGCCCAGGATGGGACGAATAACCCACCCATGCGGCGATTGCGTCAGCGGATCCATCAGCCGCTCAAATGAATACTGGACATCCCGCACGGAAGCAGGCCGACCATCCGGGAACGGAACTTCCGGATGGATCTGAAAAGTGAACTCCAATCCGTTCGGTACCGCGATTTGGCGCTCCAATTCCAGATCGGCCCAGGCTTCCGGATCCACACCCGGCGGGCAATCCGGTTCAAGAACCATTTCCGGGTCCAGGACACCGTCAAGATTGAGCTGGACGAGATTTCCATACAGAAGCGTGCAGAGAATCCGGTCGAGCTCGCTCTCGCATCGTGCCGGGTCCAGCGTAAGGGGCTGAGACGGAAAGGCAAATGTCAGTTCACTGCCTTCCGGCGGTCCCGAACCACAGGACCCCAAGAGGACAAGGCCGATGACGGCCGTGATCGACCAAAGCCGCTTCTGCACGCATGATGGCATTTCCGCATTATCTCCCGGATTCACACAAGGTTTCTCCGATAATTGATGGGACAATTCAGGCCTTTCCCGCAAAGGTAAGCCCCAGTACGGCCATGAGTGTAGCACAATGCCGGAAAAGAGGATGTGCCTGTTCCCTTTCGAATAGGCGGAAGATACGGTGGCATCCCCCTGCCAATCGCTCACCGCCGTAGGGGCAGGCCACCGTGCCTGCCCGACTCCCCTTGTGATAGCTTCATCGCCAGCGTCCCCCAAAAAAGGAGAATCCGGGTGTTTCGCTCAACAAGAAAAGCCTTCACATTGATCGAGCTCCTGATTGTCGTGGCGATTATCGGAATTCTGGCGGCCATTGCGGTCCCGAATTTCCTGAACGCGCGGGTTCGGTCCATGGTGGCCCGAACCTACGCCGACATGAAAGCCGTGACACATGGATTTGAACTGTATCACCTGGACCATGGAGACTGGGTGCCGGATTACGATGGGATCGGCATGGGGATAGGCAATTCCGAGGTGCGAACTTACAGGGCGCTCACAACGCCGGTGGTCTATCTCTCCAGCATTCCCCTGGACGTCTGGATCTCCAAAGAGGAGTTTGTCCGCAACTTCAACAAGAGCGAAAAGTATTACGAATACTACGGATACAACTCCGGCGATGCGGCACGTTTGGAGACTTGCAAGAAATACGGGATCGGTTACGTAATCCGTAGCCTGGGTCCGGATCGAAAAGCGCAATGGGGCGGCGATTTCCTGAATATCGGCTTGAGAAACCAGTATTACGCCTACGACCAGACAAACGGCCTCAATTCCTCCGGAGATATCATTGCCACCAACCGGGGAGTGCCGGAATAAGTACGTATCCCGTGGGGTCTGTGAACTGGCATTGACCGTGTCGGAAACCCTTGATACGCTTCCCATTGGATCGGTATATGGGTCCTTAGCTCAGTTGGTTAGAGTGCTTGCTTGACATGCAAGAGGTCACTGGTTCAAGTCCAGTAGGACCCATATCGACTGGCAAACCGGGCCGTATGCCATGGACCCATTCGAGGATCAGAATCGTTCCGGGCGGGTCGATTGCGCTTGATCGATTCCTGATGTAAACTATTCTCATCAGGCCGGGAATCGGTTTCCGGTCTGATTTGTCAATATATTGTTCGTACAAAACCCCGGGCTGATGCCCGTTTATACCATAACAAGATCGTAGGGGGACGCCGCTATTAGGGGACGAACACGCATCGATTTTCGCCGGGATCGATTCCGGGATTCTACCCGTGTGAACGAGCTGATCCGGGACAAAGAAGTCCGGCTGATCGACAAGAACGGCGAGCACCTTGGGATTGTTCCCATCGCGAAAGCCATGGGGTTGAGTGTGGAAGCCGGGCTTGACTTGGTGGAGGTGGGTGCGAAGTCGGTTCCACCGGTCTGCCGGATTATGGACTATGGGCAGTACAAGTACGAGCAGGCCAAGAAACAACGAGAAGCCAAGAAGAAACAGCGGCTGATCACTCTGAAGGAAATCAAGTTCCGACCTCGGATCGATCAGCACGATTATGAGTATAAAATCCGTCACGCACGGGATTTCCTGGAACACGGAGACAAGGTGAAATTCGTGGTCCAGTTTCGCGGGAGGGAGATTGCGCATAAAGAGTTGGGTCAGGCCGTCATCAGTCGGGTTGTCGAGGACCTGAGTGAGGTGGGCCAACCGGAAGCCGAAAGTCGGCAGGAAGGTCGCCTGTTGACCATGGTGATGGCTCCACTTCCCTCGTCCCGCCGGAAGAAAAAGGCGGAAGACGAGGAAGAAAAACCGCAAACCTCCTCCGAGGAATCTTCTCCTGATAGTCAGGAACAAGTCGCGTCCTGAGGACGGGTTGTTCAGGGCGGTTTGAAATACCGATACCTCCTGAAAAGGCCTTTGTGTCTCAGGAAAAAAGGAGAGTCGAAGTGGCTGGTAAAGTCAAAATGAAATCGCACCGGGGGGCCTGCAAGCGCTTCCGGGCCACCAAAAATGGAAAGATCAAGCGTGAACGCGCTTATCTCAATCACTTGCGTACCTGCAAAACAAGAAAGCAAAGACGCCGTCTGCGCCAGCAAACCTCGGTAAGTCAGAATGATCTGGCGCGGGTTCGGCGTATGATCCTCAGCTGAACTTGGCTGAATTCAATCACTTTGGAGTAGTCCAATGCCACGATCTGTGAACCGAGTCGCCTCGCACAGGCGACGTAGAAAGTTGATCCGGGAATCGAAAGGACAACAGGGAGGGCGCCGCAACCTGCTCTTCTCCGCGCGGGACGGTCGCCAGAAGGCCCTGCAATATGCCTATCGCGACCGGAAAAACCGGAAACGCGAATTTCGAAGTCTGTGGGTCATCCGAATCGCCGCCGCCGCGAAACTGAACGGAATATCCTACAGTCGCCTGATGGGGCATCTGCGCACCGCCGGAATCGACGTCAATCGGAAAATGCTCTCCGAACTGGCCATTCACGATCCCGACGGGTTCCGTCGACTGGTCGAACAGGTGACTCCCGCGAGCTGATCGATTTCTCCTCTCGTTCGATGATTCCATCCGAGCCGCTCTCGTTCGGGAGCGGATTGTTGCTGTGTTTTTCAGATTTGCATTGACTGACACGAAATCCGGTTGATCTTCCGTGGATTGTCCGATATGATAGGAGTATCACCGGGTTATGATACGGAGGATCTTCAAATGGTTCGGCGAACCGGGTTCACTTTGATAGAACTGCTGATTGTTGTGGCAATCATCGGGATTCTGGCTGCGATTGCCGTTCCGAATTTCATGAACGCACGGACAAAAGCCACGATCGCCAGAGTGGTCAGCGATCTGAAAGCGGTCACGCAGGCCATGGACATGTACAGACTCGACCGCAACTCGTATATCAATGAAAATGAGAGCTATTGCCCCCCGAAAGGGAATCCATCGGTCGAATGTGGACTGGCCTGGCTGACCCAACTCGGCTACATGGGATCCATTCCCGTGGATCCTTTTGAAAACAAGGCCGTAACGGCCAGTGGCACAACGGGAATCGATATGTATGAGGTCGCTGTGGCCCCGTCCCAGCCAAATCCGATTAAGAAGTTTTTCAATATCAGTTCTCGTGGTCCCGACCAGGATGAGGACATGGGAAGCCGTACCGATCTGATGCTGGGAGCAAGCATTGCTACCTATCATCCCAGCAATGGGGTGAACAGCAACGGAGATATTTATATCTTCGGTGGAGATGCCAGTGTGCTCCAAGGCCCACTGATCATTGACGGCAAAACCTATATGCACAATTATCCAGGCAACTCCTGGTTCTGAGATCCTGCGCAAACCTCAAGGGACTGCCACAACATTGCCGCTTGCATACAGGACCGACAACGATCCATCTTGACGCGCGGCCAGAGAGATTCCCAGACCTTCCATCCCCCTGCTCTTCCCAAACGGACGAACCGGGGGACGGAACTGCGGCTCTGCAATCGTCCAGACCTCTCCGTTTCGATTCAGAATGCATAGTCCCCGCCCCAGTGGGTCGATCTCCAGGTCAAGGGCCATATCCGATCCCCAGTATGGCGCACTCTCGGATTTGACGGCCCAGTATTCACTGTCGGGCACATATTGAGTCATGGGGAATCGTTCGCCATCCGCAAGGGCATGAATCGCACCGTGGATATCCAGCAGATACCACCCGCGCCCATCCGGTGAAATCTCCAGGTCCGCAGCCGTCGCGGCATGAAACAATGGTTCCTCCGGGATAGGAAATCCCTCCGGCAGGGAACCGACGGGGAAGAATTCCCCAAAAGAACTGATGGCAGCTGCGCCGGTGCCGTCAGGGTGGCGTTCGATATCCACCAGGCTTTCTCCCGGCGAAAGCGAAATCCGCCAGGGATTGGGAAACCAGAACGGCGCATCTCGATTCATGCGGATGTCGCCGTTCCGGAACACCACCACGAAAGCCCCATCCCAGAGTTCGAGATTCACGGCATCCGAACGACCTTCATCGGGAGCCGCCGACCACACGGGTTCCAACGATGCCGCTGGAGTCTCCCCTGTTGTCCGAAAAACACGGCCCCATCGGTCCAATAGATAAACCGCCGAATTATCCGAAGAGATTTCATGGTCCGCATACAAGTCGATATGGAATACCCATCGCGGACCCGGTTCGCGAGTTCGAAGACTCATGAGGTATCCGGTATTGTCCGCCTTTGCGCGCAGAAGCGTCATCTCGGAAACGGTCCAGAGGTCCGAAAGCAGCCTGGACTGCCTGGGGGTGGTCCAGAGTCTAGGCTCCAGCGCAGAAAGCATCCGGGCGGGGTGTTGCTTTCGCCTGGCCGTTTCCGCAAGACGGAATCGCAGCAGGAAATCCCACTGCATGGCACGTGAGAGCTGTCCGCCCCGCTCGTCGATTTGTTCTAGTACCTTGGTATATTCGCTTCGGGTCTTGCGGGCTGCGATGTCTCGGTCACCCACCCAAGCCGTAACAGAGCGTTCCTCCCGGCTTGCGTTCCACCACAATGCCAGTGTCTGGCTGTCCTCCAAGCAACCCCGCGCACTCATCAGCAAACCAAAGAAAACCGGGATCGCCAGATAGGTCTTCCGATTCGCCATATAGCGTTCGGAGCGAATCAACTGAAAAAGAGCAAAAATCCCGACCAGCACAATGGCCTTGGGCACATAGTCCTGCGGCAGATAGAGATCATGTCCCGTCGGTAAGGTTGTCGGAATGAAAACCTGGGACAGCGCAAGTCCGAGTAATGAGAGAAGTGCTGCCAGCGGCAACAGGCGACCCCCCCCCTCGTTTCGAAACCCGGCCCCACCCGCAACGCAGACCGCAAGAACCACACAAACCATCGGCCAGTAGATCAACCGCCCCCAGTTCGCAATCAAATCCAGCTGATAGAGCCAGACAACGTTGAACAGATACCCAAACACAAATAGATCGAACACAAGCCGCATCCCTTCAGGAAGCGACCACCCTTTGTGCCACCCGACCGCCGTAACACACAAAAAGCCCAGGATGGCGAGATCCACCCCGAAGGTGGTCTTGATGTCCGGCAATGCGAGCGGGAGAAACAGAAACAGAAGAAGGGTCAGGAGGACCCAATGCCGGGGGGGAAGGGCGAGATATGAGGCATGTTTGTTTGCCGCCATCAACCCTACACCCTCCCCAATCTTGGGGAGGGAAACTCCTCCCCCCTCTCCCCCAAGCTTGGGGGAGATACAGAGGGGGTTGGCTTTATTCGACATATCAATCCGACCCTACGCCTTCCCCAAGTGGTTGGTGGGCTAGCCCGCAGACGGGCTTGACCCTACGCAACTTGGGAAGCAAAAGGGCATCCGTTTCTGTGTCTCCAGGCCGATTTCTACTCGAGCGGCCTGATCCAGATGTTTCGGTATCGAACCTGGTTGCCGTGATCCTGCAACAAGATCTGACTTTCCGATCTTTCGTCGATTCCGATCCCGCCCGGTGTAATGGTGGGCAGGGAGAAATGATCGTGAATCACCTTGCCGTTGTGGATCACCGTGATTTCAGCGTTTTTGATTTTCTTTCCGTCCTTGTCGAATCGGGGAGCGATAAACGTGATGTCGTAGGTTTGCCATTCCAGTGGCGGCAGGCAGGCGTTGAATAGCGGGGTGGCAATTTTATAGATTCCGCCGCAAAGATTGTCTGCCGGGTCATCGGTAAAGCTGTCCAGAACCTGAACCTCATAGCGCCCCTGGACGAACACGCCGCTGTTCCCGCGCGCCTGCCCCCGCTCATTCGGCATGTAAGGCGTACAGAATTCCACATGATACTCCGCATCCCCGAACGATCTCACGGAGACAATGGAGCTCCCTTGAATGTGTGCCGAGCCGTCTTTGTCGAGAATCCAGTGTGGCTGAATGATCCATTCTTTCTGGAAAGTCTTGTCCGTGCCGTCCATGAGCACTTTCGCGCCTTTCGGGGGTTCCTTCCCCAGCGTCGGCGACTGAATCAGGACCCGTTTCAGCTCGATGGTTCCGCTGGTCTCGGTGCCGGTGAATTCGCCGGTAAACACACCACCGGCGGCCTCCCCTTTGATCTGGTACGCCCCGCCGAGGGCTTCTCCGAGGTTGACCGCACCTTCGAAATAGGTCCGGCCCTCTTTGCTTTTCTCATCGGTCTTTCCCTTGATCTCCGCGCGGGCTTCCTTGCCGTCATTCAGCGGAACAAAGAAGATCGCGCGATACTCCGTCCAACTCTCGCCCACAATCTGGGCGCGCAACGAGTCTGTTTCACCGCTTTTGGCAATGTACTTCCCCTCCCAGTTCCCCATGATTGGGACTTTCTCCTGTGCCGCTGCCATGCCGACCGCCAGGATCAAAGCCAAAAGGACTCCCGTTATTTGTCTCATTGTGTTCCTCCTTATGATGCTGTGAAGTTTCTCCGACGTTCTCTTCGACGGACTGCGTCCGGTCTGAACAGAGATTATTGCAGAAAGTTGTTCAACTGCGCAGAGCCGTGCGCTTCTACTTCATCGCAAACCTCCCTCCGGCGGGGCCGGTGATTGGGTGAAAAAAGCATGGTCGCAAACACTGGAAGCGAAGGAGTGATGATCTGCACACCCCCCCCTCAATCCCCCCGTAAACGGGGGGAAGAACTCCCTCCCCGTTTACGGGGAGGGCCGGGGTGGGGGTTCTGTAATCTTACGGGGAGGGCCGGGGTGGGGGATCCATCATCAAAATCGGAAACTTGTTTGCCCTTCAGTTTTCGTGCGGTATACTGAGATCAGGGGAGGGAAAAGGTCACAGGGAAACCGAAGCATGAGGGTTGGGGGAGGTGTGGCCGTGGTTGAGATGCAGTTGTTCTGCACCCGTCTCAATACGCAGATTTCGGTAAAACGTCAGTTCTGTAAACCCATGCGCGTCGGATCGGTCAAGGGATTCGTCTTGGTCTGCAACCTCGCCGTCTCCGGTGTGTGCGACCAGGTCTGCGAATTGAATCCCCGCATGAAGAACACCTCAAAAATCCCGGCGCATGTGCTGTAACGGAAATGGCGGTTTATCATTCTTCGCGGGCAGCCGCCGGTCTTACTTCCCCTTTTTTGCCGTTTGACTCAAAATCAACTCTTGCATATTCAAATGAATCGGTTCCGGGAATGATCATTCCGGACGGATCGGAGATTTCCAGGGATATTTGGCGATTCGTATGCGGCAAACCCGGCAGAAGGAGGATCGAACGTGTCAGTTTGGGACGGCGCGACCATCTTAATCACCGGAGGAACGGGATCCTTCGGCAAACGGCTGATTCAGGAACTTCTGGCAGAGGGCAAGGTTGCGAAAATCATCGTTTTCAGCCGCGATGAACTCAAGCAAATGGAGATGCGGGAGACGTTTCAAGTGGATTTCTATTCACCCCTGCGTTTTTTCCTGGGGGATGTGCGAGACCAGGACCGGCTGTACCGCGCCTTTCGGGGCGTCGATATCGTGATCCATGCGGCGGCGCTCAAGCAGGTTCCCGCCTGCGAATACAATCCCTTCGAGGCCATCCTGACCAACATCATGGGCGCAAAGAACATTATTGACGCGGCCATTGACTGCGGCGTTCCCCGTGTGATGAGTGTCAGCACGGATAAGGCGGTCAATCCGGTCAACCTGTACGGTGCCACCAAGCTCTGTGCGGAAAAGCTGATGATCCACGGGAATTTCTATACGGGACCTGCGCCCACACGGATTTCCTGTGTTCGATACGGAAATGTGCTCGGCAGCCGTGGCAGTGTCATCCCGCGATTCAGGCAGCAGAAGGAAACCGGCGTTCTAAGGATTACGGATGAGCGGATGACCCGTTTCTGGATCACATTGAGCCAGGCCGTTCGTTTTGTGATGCATTGCGTCGAGATCATGCGCGGCGAGGAAGTCTTCATTCCGAAAATCCCCACCGCCTCCCTGATGGATCTCGCCAAGGCCATCGCCCCGGAATGCAAGCTGGAAGTCACCGGCATCCGACCCGGCGAGAAGCTGCACGAAATTCTGATCTCGGCAGATGAGGCCCGCAACACCGTCGAGATGGACAATATGTATATCGTACGTCCTCCGCGCCCCAAAGAAATGTGGAAAGAAGGCAAACCCCTGCCGGATGGATTCGAATATTGCAGCAACACAAATCCCTGGCAGCTCTCGCAGGAGGAGATTTTGAAGGTGCTGGATACGGTTTGAGGTTATGAAATTGAATTGTCTTTGGGTATGGTCTTCTTGAACTGAGGAAGAAAGTTCGGTTTTTCGATGAGATTTCTCCCTTCGGTCGAAATGACAAGACGGCTGTCATTCCGAACGAACATGAGGAATCCCTTCTACTCCAACAGACTCGGTTCCGATATCTTCGGCCCGTATTTCAATGGTCTCCCGCGTTTCTCTAACACACCTTCCTCGACCAATCGCCGAAGCCATTTTCCTGCCTTATATTTCGACACCTTCAAATCCTCCGCTACCTCGTCAACGGTCTTCGGCAAAGGCATATTCATAAGCATTTCTCGCGCCCTGGCAAACTCGTCGTCCACTGGTTTTTTGGATGGTTCGGGGCAAGGCTTCTCAGCGGGTAATGTCGGCGCGATTTCGGGAACCGTTTTCGTTTCCGCAGAAAGCAGGGAAAACAGATTGTCCTGTTCGGGCGTGGTTTTCTTCGGACTCACCGGAATTGTAAGCAACTCCCGCAGCGCCTCCGGTGTATCGGGATTCGGCCAGGGCCGTGCTCCTTTGCGTTGAAGCGCCTGCATTTCCCTGCCGGATTCCCCATCAGCGCGCACATACACCGGCACGAACCGGAATTTCTCCAGCTGCTCGACCGCACCGGCCCACGTGCCGCCCTTCTCATAATCCGAACTGACCACCAGCGCCGCATCCGCCAGCGCGTAAATCAATTTATTGCGGTGCATTGCGTACCCTACATTGAATATGGCTAACGGATCGAACGGCGAGACAAGAACCAGGCGGTTCTCCATGAGAAGATCGCGGTTCTCACGGTTCAGAACAGCCCGTTCCAGGCTGTCCGCCAACACACCCGCCACGTTGCCTCCGGCTTCCAGCGCACCCCTCATGGCGGCCCGGTCGATCCCGCGCGCACCGCCGGAGATCAGGGAACAACCGGCTTCCGCTGCAAGCCGACCGATGCGCGTAGTGTACTCGACCAGCGCATCCCCCACATTCCGCGAGCCGACAACCGCCAGGCCACCGCTGTCCAATATCCCGGCATCGCCACAGCCATAAAGAATCGGCGGCGCATTTTCCTCCATGCGCATTTTCAGACGACTGGGATACCCGTCATCGGTGGAACTCATCACCCAGATCGCCCGTGTCTGCCAGCGTTCGACTGCCTGGCTCAGCAGAAACCCACGGTCCAACAGGCGTTTCATGCGATCTGTGTCGATGAGAACTCTGCACTGCTCGAATACCTCTTCCGAGTCAGGAGCAAGCAAATCTCCCGGCTGTAATTCGTTCTCGCGAAGCAATCGAGCCAACTTCTTGAATTCGCCCGGCGTCAGCAAATCGCCTGACGGCTCGCCCCGCCCCAGGATCAGGGGCGCGGTCAGCAGCAGAATGGCCTGTGTATTCGGGGGAAGATCCGGGTTCATGTTTTCTGTCCGATCAATGAAAGCGCCAATGGGAACACCTCACCGCTGCCGTGCGTCCGCAGGAGCCACGCCGCGATGGTCATGGTCCAGCGTGAATCGACAATGTCATCTACCAGGAGAACAGGTCCCCTGGGCAGCCGTAGCGTGCGGATTTCCAGGGACCCGTCGATATTGCGTGCCTGTTGGGAACTGTTCGCCATGGTTTTCTGTTTCGGTCTTTCGTCGGTTTTCTCCAGCACCGCATAAAACGGTATTTTCAAGGCCGTCGCCAACCGTTCGGCGAAATCCCGAATCGCTTCGGCGTGTCGCGACGGAATGCAGGTTACCCATACGGGCGCGGGCTGCGGATTCCACTCGTGTACCAGGTCCACACACGCCGTCACCAGTTTATCGGAGAACCGCCCATCCCGGTACTTTCCCTCCCGGACCATGCGCCCCCACCCCGCATCTCCCCAGATACAGAGCGCCTTGCCTGGCTGTGCCTGAACGCCGGGAACGATATTCCCGTTCAGTTGATAGTCCGGCAATCCACCGGCAGGCCACTGTTTTCGCGGCTCGATAGGGAGAGCCGTTCGACGAAGAAATGTAATAGCCTCCTGCACCAGGATCGGGTCAACCCATGTCGGCAATGGCGGCAGGACCGGCGGGCGAACTGTGGACGGGTCGCCATCCAATGCACGGATGAGAAACTCCATGTGTCCCGACTGAAGACTCACATAATCCACCATCTGCTGTTGTTCTTCGCGACGAAGACGGGTCAATCGTTCCGCACGCTGCCAGAAGGTCTCACGCAGGTTCGCCGCGGTCAGTTGCCATTTCGTCCCCTGTTTCGCAATCGGCGCGGGAGACTCCAACGAGAGCAGCTCCATCGTCTTTTCGATGCGGCCCCTGCTGACATTGACCTTTACCATCAGCTCGGGAATCGAAAGGCCGCCCGGCGATGCCTCCAGCGCCTCAAGTACACGTTGGACTTCGCACCTTGTCGGGAAAGCCGTCGTGATGAAATAGTCGTTAATCTCCGTCTCTTCCTCGCCGCTGAGAAGAACGCCGTAAGCCGCCTTCAGTGCTCTGCCCGCGCGCCCTACCTGCTGGTAATAAGCGACCACCGAACCGGGCGCCTGGTAATGAATCACAAACGCCAGGTCCGGTTTATCGAATCCCATTCCCAGCGCCGTTGTCGCTACAAGCGCCTTAACACGGTTCTCCAGCAACGCCCGCTCCAACATAGGCCGGTCTTTCCCTGTCTCGCCCGTATAGGAAGCCACATGGATGCCGCGCGATTTGAGCCAGTCCGCTACCTGTACCGCATCGCGAACCGTAAGGGTATAGATGATCCCGTGACCTGGCAGCAACGGTACACGTTCGGCCAGCCATGCCATACGCTCTTCTTCCTTGGGCAGGCGAATGGTCTGAAGCGTGATGGATGGACGGTTCAGGTCGCCACAAGATACATGAAGATGGGGACCCAGCACCGCGCGCAAATCATCCATGACCCGATCATTCGCGGTAGCCGTTGTTGCCAAGAGACGCAGATTCGCGGGCAGGGTTCGAACGATACGTTCCAATAGACGGTAATGCGGGCGGAAATCGTGTCCCCAGTCCGAGATACAGTGGGCCTCATCGATTACAAGTAAAGAGACTCGCGCGGCGACACTCGCCAGTACCCTGGTGCGGAAATGCTCGTTTGCCAGCCTTTCGGGTGAGATCAGCAGGAAATCGACCTTGTTGTTTCGGATCTCGGTTTCGACATGCTCCCATTCCTCCTGGTTGTCGGAATTGATCGTGACTGCGCGAACCCCCATCCGTTCCGCCGCCGCGATCTGGTTGCGCATCAGCGCCAGCAATGGAGAAATGAGCAGCGCCGGTCCCGCGCCCGCCTCGCGCAGCATCTTGGCGGCGATAAAATAGACATAACTTTTTCCCCAGCCGGTTTTCTGTACCAGCAGCAACCGCCCGCGCCCTTCCACAATATGCCGAATCGCTTCCTCTTGTCCTTCACGAAACAGGACATTCGGACGTCCGAGTCCAAGTCGGAGAAGTTCAGAGGCTCTGGGATGGTTGAAGGTCATGATGAAGGATGTCGGTTTCTCCGCAATATGACATAGAAACTTAGCTTGATAGACTACTTAACGATCCTTTCCGGGGGGATTGATAACAGCTCATCTATTGAGAAAGAGACAAGGAATCGGCGCTTCATGTCTATCCAGTATTCCCGACCACTTGGGATCAGAGCATACAGCGTATTTGTCGTATTTGACCATTGGATCGGGGATATGTTCTTCTGGGGACAGACCGAGATTTGCGACGTGCCAATGTCGAAAAACGCCAGTCTGGGAGCTGAACTATCGGAGAGCTGCTCCGAGAGGAACTGGCACGCCACGGTCTTTCCATCCGGTGAGACACAGTAAGGGATGGCTTGTACAGAACCAATTGGCTC
>Ga0116141_10003113_pt1 | contig 14059 bp, 10 predicted proteins | sample AD_UKC097_MetaG_FD_89744 | JGI IMG/M metagenome (GOLD analysis project Ga0116141, IMG submission 89744) | Active sludge microbial communities of municipal wastewater-treating anaerobic digesters from USA - AD_UKC097_MetaG | ecosystem: Engineered > Bioreactor > Anaerobic > Digestate | place: USA...
GGTAGGCTCATATCCCATGGCTCGATATCTCCTTTTTTGTTGGCTTTTCTCGAACCAAACTATGAAGGAGCTCTGTCGAGCCGTCTACTTTTTTGATTTTTTACCGGACACTAGTGATATTTTGCAAAAAACAGGCAAAAATGGCCATAATTTGGCGTTTTTTTGCAATTTTTGGCAATTTTTAGGCTGTTTTCAGGTTTTTTGGAGCCATCTTTGGGACTGTCTTCAAACAGCCAAATCCTCTTTGCCCGGCCCTGCTGAGCTGGCGGGCGGAAGGAACAGCGCTATGCCGAAGGCCAAAGGGCCGAGACGGCCGATAAACATGAGGCTGATCAAAATCAATTTGCCGATGGGCGTGAGTTGGGCGGTGATGCCCGTGCTGAGTCCCACGGTTCCAAGCGCGGAGGCCGCCTCGAACATCAGGCCCTCGAACGGGACAGACTCCGTCAGCGCCAGCAGATAGCATCCCGCAATCAGCGCCCCCGCATAGAAACCAATGCTTGCAATCGCAACGCGAATTCGCTCCTCCGGGATCTCCCTGCTCCAGAACGTCACCTTCTCCCGCCCCAGGATTGCACTGCGGATGACGCCCCAAAGGGCCGTGAAGGTGGTCGTCTTGAGACCCCCGCCCGTGCCCGCAGGAGAAGCCCCGACGATCATCAGAAGAGTGATCAGAAACAGGGATGCCTGGGACAAGCCCCCAATCGGGATCGTATTGAAGCCGACTGTCGTGATGGATGTCATGACCTGGAAACATGCGGCCGTCAGCCGTTCATAGGGGGGAAGAGACTGAATCGAGGGCTCTCCCACATAGAAAAGGGCTATTGCCGCCAGGCTCAGCCATCCCGTTGTGACCAGGATGATGCGGCTGGTGAGGGTCAGTCGAGATGTCTTGCCGATGACGCGACGCCAGGCATCCACGAACACGATGAATCCGATCGCGCCGAGATAGCTCAGAATTCCAAGGATGACATTGACCGGGACATTCCCGCGCAGGCGCTCGAAGCTGTCGTCATACAACCCGAAACCGGCCGTGCAGAAAGCCGATACACTGTGGAAAACGGCGGACCACGCCGGGGCCTCGATCCCGGCGCGGATAAAAGCGAAAAACAGCGCCACGGCCCCGGCCGCTTCCGCGACAAAGGTGAAGGTGATGACGCTGCGGATGAACTTGTCCATCCTGAAATCCGCCGGCAGGCTGAAAACGGCTTTGCCGATCTGATGGCGGCGTTCCGAAAGAATACCGCCGCGCGACAGGATGACAAAGGATCCGAACGTCATGTAGCCGATGCCGCCGAGCTGGATCAGAACCATGATGATAATCTTCCCCGGGAGGGTGTAGTCGCTGCCCGTGCTGACCGTCGCGAGTCCGGTGGTTGAAACGGCAGAGGTCGCCGTAAAGAGGGCATCCAGACCCGACACAGCTGACGTCATGTGGCAGAAGGGCAGCGCGAGGAGCAGCCATCCGAAAGCGATATAGGACAAATACCCGAGCGCCACGAGCCTGACCGGATGCAGGCTGTGGATAAAGCGGACAAAACCCTGCCATTTAGCTTTCATGTCGTCTCTTTTGTTCTCAACGCGATTGGGGAACATGCTACTTCTGCGGATTGCGTTTACAAAGAATAAAATGGATCTCCGCCCGCTGGCCGAAGAGAACACGCCGTGTTCCCGGCATTTTTGCGCTCATTTTTTATTGTCTTTTCGGTAAATTTTCATATTCGTATCCTTCATAGCACAGGTTAATGAAACCTGCCGAATTGATGGGATGTTATGAGGGGTAATGTTTTGTTGCGCCGGGCCTTGCGAATTCTGACAGCGGGCCTTCTCGGCCTGTGTCTGGCCGGCTGCGAAGACGACGGCGGCGATCTGGCCCTCATCCAGTATGAAGTTCAGGATCAGGACGCATTGGGACAGATGCTGACCGGCTTTCCTCTTTTATCCGCATGGCCGCGCGCAGCGGCGCGCAGCTTGTAGTGACGCCCGAAACGCCCCTCCACCGTTTTACTCCATACGAACAGAACGGAACAACGATGTCTGACTTCGCGGCGGAATACGACCGCATGGCCGGGCATTTCTCGTCCCTCGCCGCCGATCTCGGCATCACGCTGATTGTTGGATTAAGGGAGCCGGCCGGGAGCGGCACGTTCAACAGCGCCGTATGTTTCGGACCCGGCGGGGAAATACTGGGCATTCACCGGAAACACTGGCCCTCGAACGAGGAGGCGCGCTACACATCTTCCGGCGGCGCCGGCACCATCATCGGCACGCCGGTGGGCCGCATTGGGCTCGCCATCTGCAAAGATGTTCACAGCCCGGCTGTTCAGAATGCCTACGGACCTGGGAGCATTGATCTGTTTGTGCTGATTTCCGCCGATCCGGACGGGCAGAACTTCGCAGACATCGGCAATATCTGCGCACGGGCCGGATGCAGGGGCGTGCTCGTGAATCAGGACATTTCCGCCGGAAATTCTGCAACGGTAAGCGCAAACGGAGATATTGATTATTTCGGAAGCGGCGAAGACATTTTCTACACGGACCTGCCATGAGAAGAAAACCCGGCATAAGACTGGCCGCCGTTATTGCTGTCGCCGCCTTTTGCGCGACGACGGCCGGCGGGCAATCGGTCGCCCCGTCGCTCTGGATGGTCAATCCAAAGTTTGCCGATTCTCCGGCGCTGCTCCTTGGAATTCGGGGCGAATGTTCATCCATGGACGAATGGCGCGCGGGAGGACATCTCTATGCCGGCAACATGGACTACGGCGGAGGAAACGAATACCTGGAGCTCGACGGCGAACTGCGGCTTTCTCGCGGATGGCGCTGGCTGGACAATGCCGGAGTCGGCTGCAGGCTCGAAAAATGGGGTGATGGCGAACAAGAAATCGGGCCGATGGTTTATGCGGGATTCCGCGCGCCCATTAAGGACACCCCATGGGGCTGGCACGCATCGGCATCGTGGATGTTCTTCGGGCTCGTCGGAGATTATGAATCGGAGCACCTGAACACTGAAATCGGCCTGTCATGGACGAAGGGCGACTGGCAGGCGCAGCTCGGTTACCGCAAGAAATTCTATTACGGTCAGGAAGAGGACCCTGCGTTCAGCGGACCGGTCTTCTCCGTCGCATTCAACTTCAGAGAAGGAACAGGCGGCAAGCGCCCGCGCCCTAAACCCTTGCGCCCGGCGCCGGACTTGAAACCCTCTCCCCGAGCGGAAATGAAAAACCTGAACGCCTCAGTCGAGCGGGGAGAATCGGACTCATCAAAAACCCCGGCCGGAGAAGATCTCTATGTTCCCTTGTGGAAGAAAAAGATGATTCCGGAAAAATCCGCCGGCGAAGAACCCGGGCCGAAAGTAAAAAATCCGCGGCCAGCAACTGCGGCAGACCTTGATGCGCCGGTTCTCCGGTAACGGAAATATTTCCAGCTGCCTGAATTTTTTCAGCGAACCATTTTGCAGGCCTTCCTGTGTCAGGAGGATTTCATCAGCGCCGCGCCGATGAAGTCGCGGAACAGAGGATGCGGAGCGAGTGGCTGCGATTTCAGCTCGGGATGGAACTGCACGGCAATGAACCACGGGTGGTCCGGACTTTCGACCGCCTCGACCAGTTTCCCGTCCGGCGACAGGCCCGCCAGCGTCAGGCCCTTCTCTTCCAGAATCGCGCGGAAGGCATTGTTCACTTCGTACCGGTGGCGGTGCCTTTCGCTGATCTCATCCGATCCATAGGCGTCATGGATGCGGGTTGCCGGCTTCAGGCGGCAGGGCCACGCACCCAGCCTCATGCTCGCGCCCATATCGGTCACCTGTTCCTGCTCCGCCATGAGGCACACCACCGGATGCGGGGTGTCCTTGGCGATCTCCGTGGTGCTTGCGCCCCGCAACCCGCAGACATTGCGCGTAAACTCGATCACGGCGCACTGGAGTCCGAGGCATATCCCGAGAAAAGGAACCTTGTTTTCGCGCGCGTACTGCACCGCGCGGATTTTACCCTCGACCCCGCGCAGGCCGAAGCCGCCGGGCACAAGAATGCCCGACACTTCCTTCAACTGCGCAGCGGCACAACCGTTTTCGATGTCTTCCGCCGGAACCGGGACGATTTCCACGGATGCCTGATTGGCAATGCCTCCGTGCTGAAGGGCCTCATGCAGCGATTTATAGGCATCCTGCAGTTCAGAATATTTTCCGACCACGCCGATCTTCACGTTTGTTCGCGGCTTATGGATGGTCTCCACCATCTGCTTCCAGGCGGTCAGATCCGGAAGCGGCCGCGCCAGGCGGAAATGCACCATGACCCGCTCATCCAGCCCCTGTTCGGAAAGCACCAGCGGAACCTCATAGATGGTGTGCTCGACATCCTTCTCCTCGATCACTGCATCAACGGGAACATTGCAGAACAGCGATATCTTCCGGCGAACCTCGGCGGAAAGCGACACCTCCGACCGGCAGATCAGCGCATCGGGCACAATTCCAATTTCGCGCAGCTTGGCAACGCTCTGCTGGCTGGGCTTGGTCTTCACCTCGCCGGCGGCGCGGATGAACGGGACATAGGTCATGTGAATGTACATCACGTTTTCGCGGCCATCCTGCAGGCCGATCTGGCGAATGGCCTCCAGAAAGGTGAGCCCTTCAATATCCCCCACCGTTCCGCCGATTTCACCGACCACCACATCCACACCGGGCTCCGCGACCGCGCGGATGGAGGCAATGATTTCGTCGGTGATGTGCGGAACCATCTGGACGGTGTGCCCGAGATAATCGCCGTGACGCTCCTTGCGGAGCACCTCCCAGTAAATCCGCCCGGCCGTGAAATTCGAGCGGCGGCTGGTGGGCTGCCCGGTGAAGCGCTCATAGTGCCCGAGATCAAGATCAGTTTCCGTCCCGTCGTCCGTCACATAGACTTCGCCGTGCTGATAAGGGCTCATGGTGCCCGGATCCACATTGAGATACGGATCCATCTTCAGCATCCGGACATTCAGGCCGCGGCTGATCAGAAGCCGACCCAGCGATGCCGCCGTGATCCCCTTCCCAAGAGATGAAACCACACCGCCAGTTATAAAAATGTATTTCGTCATCACAGCCATCCGTGGCCAATCACGGCTTTCGCCGCGGAAAGCGTTGTCAGCAGCGAAATCTGGTTTTCATAAGCCCACCGCCGGATCCAGTACCCGTCCGACATGCCCCTTTTGCCCGTAGGGGTGTTCAAAATCAGATCCACCTGCCGGCTTTTAATCAGTTTCTCGACATCAAATTCACCCTTGCCGATTTTTGCCACCGGGGTTGCGGGAACGCCATGCGCCTGCAGGAAGCGGGCGGTGCCCGGTGTGGCATAAACTTTATAGCGCAGCGCATAGGCCCGCATCAGCGGCAGCAGGGAATCATCGTCCTCCTTCGAGGAGCGATTCAGACTGATCAGTATTGACCCGAACCGGGGTATCCGGCATCCCGCGGCCACCTGCGCCTTGTAATAGGCCTCCGGAAAACTTTTTGCGCGGCCCATGACCTCGCCGGTGGATTTCATCTCCGGGCCCAGCACGGGATCAACACCCGCGAAACGCAGGAACGGGAGCACAACCTCCTTCACGCAGTAATCCGTCTCCTCATAATGAAGATTCAGTTCCTTCAGTTTCTTCCCCATCATGATCTGCGTTGCAGCACGGGCCACGGGAAGGCCAACGGCCTTGGCGATGAACGGCACTGTGCGCGACGCGCGCGGGTTCACCTCCAGAATATATGCCCGGCCATTCTTCACCGCGCACTGCACGTTCATCAGGCCTTTGATCTGCAGTTTCAGGGCGATTGCCCTGATGGCCTCGCGGATGGCGGTTTCCATTTTTGCCGAAAGGGTGACCGGTGGAGTGACGCAGGCGCTGTCGCCGGAATGAATGCCGGCCCGCTCAATGTGCTCCATCAGGGGGAGAATGATAACATCTTCGCCGTCGGCCAGGCAGTCCACATCAATCTCAAGCGCGTTTTCGAGATAACGGTCTATCAGAACCGGCGCGCCGGGATTCACCTCGGCGGCCGTCTGGAGATATTTCGTCACGTCGTCATCTGAATACGCAATTTCCATCGCGCGGCCGCCCAGCACATAGGAGGGCCGAAGCATGACAGGATAACCGATATCCGACGCAATGCGGATGGCTTCCGGCAGGCTCTTGGCCGCACCCCAGGCCGGATGCGGAATGCCCATCTCCTTCAGCAGGGCGGAGAACCGCTCGCGGTCCTCCGCGCAGTCAATGGCGTCGGGCGATGTGCCGAGCACGGGGACATGTTCCTTGATGGCGTTCAGCAGATTGAGGGGCGTTTGCCCGCCAAGCTGCACAATCACCCCAAGCGGCTTTTCCTTTTCAATGATCTGCAGAACATCTTCCGGCGTCAGCGGATCAAAATAGAGCCGGTCGGAGGTGTCGTAGTCGGTTGAAACCGTCTCCGGATTGGAATTCACAATGATCGGAAAATATCCATCCGCGCGCACGGCGGCCGAAGCATGGCAAATGCAGTAGTCGAACTCGATGCCCTGCCCGATCCGGTTCGGCCCGCCGCCAAGGATCAGAACCTTGCGCAGATCCTTTCCATCAAGAGGAACTTCATCCTCGTCATCGTAGCAGGAATAAAAATAGGGTGTGGTGGATTCAAACTCGGCCGAGCAGGTGTCCACCGCCTTCCAGACCGGCATGATCTTTTCCTGTTTTCGCCGCGCGCAGACAGCTTCTTCCGTGCTGCCCGTCAAATATGCAATCTGCACATCGGAAAACCCGAACTGCTTGGCCCTGCGGAGAAGCGCCGGCGTGAGCGGTTCCCGCTGCAGGCGTTTTTCGACTGCAATGATTTCCTCAATCTGATCAAGAAACCAGCGGTCAATACCGGACAGTTTGTGGATGTCATCAGCGCTCAGGCCCAGAAGGAAACCGTAGCGGATGTTGAAAATCCGGTCGCAGTTGGGAACCGAAAGTTTGTGCTTTGTTTCATCCAGAAAAGCAATCCAGTCCGCGGAGTCCGGCGAAGACTTCCGGAGAATATTCTGCAGGCGGTCTTCCTGCCCCTTTCCGTCGGCGCCAAGCCCCGAACGGCCGACCTCAAGACCGCGCAGGGCCTTTTGGAGCGATTCGGGGAACGACCGGCCCATGGCCATGACCTCGCCCACCGAGCGCATGCTGGAACCAAGCGTCTGATCCGCTCCCTTGAATTTTTCAAATGCGAACCGGGGTATCTTGGTGACCACATAATCGAGCACCGGCTCAAAGCAGGACGGTGTCTTCTTCGTGATATCGTTGGGGATTTCATCCAGCGTGTAGCCCACGGCCAGTTTGGCGGCGATCTTGGCAATCGGAAATCCCGTGGCCTTGCTGGCGAGCGCCGAGGAGCGCGACACGCGGGGGTTCATTTCAATTACATAAACGGTGCCGTCCTTCGGACTCACAGCGAACTGGATATTGCTCCCGCCCGTGTCCACACCCATCGCGCGCATGACCGCAAAAGACAGGTCGCGAAGTTTTTGATACTCCTTGTCGGTCAGTGTCTGCGCAGGCGCAACCGTTATGCTGTCGCCGGTGTGCACTCCCATCGGATCAAGATTCTCAATCGAGCAGATCACCACGCAGTTGTCCTTCCGGTCACGCATGACCTCCATTTCAAACTCTTTCCAGCCGGCCAGCGATTCCTCGACCAATATCTCGTGGACGGGCGAGGCATTCAGCGCGTTTCCCGCGATAGCCGGATAGTCCGCCGGATTGTTCACAACTGCGCCGCCGGTTCCGCCAAGAGTGAACGCAGGCCGGATAATGAGCGGAAAACCGATTTCATCGGCAACGGCCTTGGCTTCATCCGTGTTTCTGGCGATGCCGCTTCGCGGAACCTGCGCGCCGATCTCAATCATGCACTGCTTGAACAGATCGCGCGATTCCGCGCGTTTAATGCTTTCGATTCCCGCGCCAATGAGTTCCACGCCGCATTCTTCCAGCACTCCGCTTTCGGCCAGTTCGAGCGCAAGGTTCAGAGCCGTCTGCCCGCCCAGCGTGGGCAGCAGCGCATCGGGCCGTTCGCGGCGAATGATGCCGGCAATGCAGTCCACAGTCAGCGGTTCGATGTAAACCTTCCAGGCCATTTCGGGGTCGGTCATGATGGTTGCCGGATTGGAATTGACCAAAATAACCTTGAAGCCTTCTTCTTTCAGCGCCTTGAGGGCCTGCGTGCCCGAATAGTCAAACTCGCAGGCCTGGCCGATCACAATCGGCCCCGATCCGATCACCAGAATTTTTTCGATGTCAGTGCGCCTGGGCATGGATCAGTTCCTTGAAACTCGAAAACAGATAATGCGAATCATGCGGGCCGGGCGCGGACTCCGGATGATACTGAACGCTGAATATTGGATATTTTCTGTGCCGCATGCCCTCGATGGTCTGGTCGTTCAGATTGATGTGCGTGATTTCAAAACCGCCGCTGATCTGTTCCACGTTCACGCTGTAGTTGTGATTCTGTGAAGTGATTTCTATCTGCCCGGTCCGAAGATTCCTGACCGGCTGATTGGCTCCGTGATGCCCGAACTTCAGCTTGAAAGTTTCCGCCCCGGCCCCAAGGCCAAGAAGCTGATGTCCGAGGCAGATGCCCATAACCGGAAGACAGTGTTTCTCATTGTACCCGATCAGCTCCCGGGCCAGACGGATTCCGCTCGTGACCATGGCCGGATCGCCGGGGCCGTTGGAAAGAACCACGCCGCTCACGCCCTTCTGCAGCACATCAGACAGCGTCGCGGCCGAGGTAAGCACGACAACATTCAAGCCCTCCCGCTCAAGGCAGCGCAGGATGTTCAGCTTTGTTCCGTAATCAACCACGGCTACCTTTTTTGCACCCGGTTTTTTCTCTGGAACAAAGGTTCTGGATGCGCTCGTTTTGGAATCACTGAACCGCTGAACCAGATTGACGGACGAGATATCGGGAACGGCATTCAATTTTTCCCGCAGCTCCTCGACTTTTATTTCGCCGTTTGAAATAAATCCGCGCATCGCGCCTCGGGTACGCAGCCGGCGCACAAGGGCGCGGGTGTCAATGCCCTCCATGCCCGGAATTCTGCTGCGCTTCAGATATTCCGACAGTGTTTCTTTAGCGCGGTGGCTGGAGGCCAGCGCGGAGGCCTGCCTCACAATCAGGGCTTCGGCCCAGATTTTCTTCGACTCGGCATCCTCCAGCGTGATGCCGTAATTCCCGATATGAGGGCAGCACATCACGACCATCTGGCCGCAGTAGGAGGGATCGGTGAGAATCTCCTCGTAGCCCGTCATCGCCGTGTTGAAAACCACTTCGCCGGAGGATTCGCCCTCCCAGCCGAAATGGGTTCCGCGGAACACCGTTCCGTCCTCCAGCATCAGGATGGCGGGCTTCGCTTCAGTCATGGGCAAGCCAGTCCTTCAAAATAATAGTGTCATCTCTCGCCGGGCCCAACGACAGAAGAACGGTTTCTGCTCCGGTCATCTCCTCCACGCGGCGCACGAAGCGGCGGGCCGCGGACGGAAGTTTGGCGAAAGATTTAATGCCCGATGTGGATTTCCGCCAGCCCGGCAAAGCCTCATAAACGGGTGTCACCTTTTCAATCACAGTGCGCGAGGCCGGAAACTCGCGAAGGATTTTTCCGCGGTAGCGGTAGCCGGTGCAGATCTTGATTTCCTTCAGCGAATCCAGCACATCCATCTTCATCAGCGCAATGTGCGAAGCGCCGTTGATGCGGACAGCCATGCGAAGCTGAACCATGTCCAGCCATCCGATGCGGCGGGGGCGGCCGGTTGTGGCACCAAACTCTGAACCGGTTTTGCGAATCTCCTCGGCCAGCGGCCCCTCAATCTCCGTCGGAAACGGCCCGAGTCCCACGCGCGTGGTATAGGCTTTTGTGATGCCGATAATTTTCGAAATGCGCGTGGGGGCAATGCCGCATCCCGTGCACGCGCCGCCGGACACGGGACTGGACGAGGTCACAAAGGGATAGGTGCCGTAATCGCAGTCCAGCATCGCGCCCTGCGCGCCCTCAAAAAGAACATGGCGGCCGCGATCCAGCTCGTTTGCGAGAAGCAGCGAAACGTCCGCGACGAAATTTCTGATTCGGGGCAAAATGCGCTTCCGGTCTTTCACAATTTTCTTCTCCAGCGCCCGCTGACTGATGCGGCCCTTCAGATAAGGCGCTTTTTCCTTCAGGTTGTTCCGGAGAAGTTCGCGGAAAACATCCTCTTCAAGATAGTCGGCCATGCGGATGCCGATGCGCGCGGCCTTGTCGCCGTAGGCGGGGCCGATGCCGCGCTTTGTGGTGCCGATCCGGGTTTTCAGATCCTCGCGGCAGGCGTCCATGTACTGGTGATACGGGAAAATCAGGTGGCATTGCGGCGCGATGAACAGCCGTCCCTTGACCTTAATGCCTTTCTCGCACAGCAAATCCAGCTCCTCAACCAGCGCGACGGGATCCACCACCACTCCGCTGCAGATGGCGCATTTTTTGCGCGGATAGAGAATGCCGCCGGGCACCAGATGCAGGACATATTTCTTTCCGTCGGACACAATCGTGTGCCCTGCGTTGTGCCCGCCCTGGAACCGCGCAATCCAGTCCATCTGGCCGGAAAGCAAATGGCAGACCTTGCCCTTTCCCTCATCACCCCACTGCAAACCAACCAGAACAGTTGCCGGCATCTACAACCCCATTCTCTTGAAGATATCGTCCACGTGTTTCACATATTCCTTCGGATCCAGCGCGCGGCTCACCGCTTCGGCGCTCAGCGAAGTTTTCTCCCCCAGCAGTTTCCTGACCGCGGCAGGGTCATCGCCCGACTGGAAAATCTGCTTCGTGACCGCGTACGCCTCGTCGCGGGACATTTCTGTTTCAAGCAGCGCCTTGAGGATGCCGGACGAAAATATGCGCACACCGGCCCGCTCAAGATTGTTCCTGATGTTGTCCTCATAAACCTCCAGACGCTGAACAACGGGAAGAAGTTTCTCCAGAATGTAGAGCGTAAGGGATGAGGACTCCTCCAGAATGATGCGCTCGTTCGAGGAGTGCGAAATGTCGCGCTCGTTCCAGAGCGCGATATTGCCGATTCCCACCTCCACATGGGACCGCACCAGCCGGGCCAGCCCGCAGATGCGCTCGCAGATGACGGGATTCTTCTTGTGCGGCATGGCCGACGATCCGGTCTGGCGCGAGGCAAAGGGCTCGGCGGCCTCGCGAATGCCGTCCTGCCCCATCAGGCGGATTCCCAGCGCAATTTCCTCCGCAAACGCGCAGACCATCGCCAGCGCATACAAATAATCGGAAAACAGATCGCGCGGAATGATCTGGCTGGTGACCGGCAGGGGCTTCAGGCCCAGGCGCGCCAGCACGCGCGCCTCCTCGTCGGGCGAAATCAGCGAATAAGTTCCCACGGCGCCCGTGATTTTGCCCACGGCGATTTTCGCGGAAACATTCTCCAGCCGGGCGGCTGCCCGCTGGCCGGAACTCAGGAATCGCGCGAATTTCAGGCCCAGCGTCGTCGGCTCCGCCCACTGGCCGTGCGTGCGGCCGCAGATGATCAGATGTTTGTATTTTACCGCCTTGTCTTTCAGTGCCGAAAGCACGGGATCAAGCGTCTTTTGAATCAAGGTCAGGCTCCGGTTCAATTGAAGCATGCGCGCGGTGTCCATGACATCGGACGATGTCAGCCCCCGGTGCATCAGCTGCACCGCACCGCCGCCAAGCTGTTCCTCAAGGAGCGCCAGGCAGGCGTTCAGTTCGTGGCCGTTAATCGCCTCACGCGCGCGCACGGCCTCCGGTTCAAGAGATGCCCCGGCAAGTTTTGCAGCCAGCTCATCTTGTCCCCGGGTGCGAAGCACGGCCTGCCAGACAGACTTCCAGAAGCCGTAGTAGGCGGCTTCGTCCCAGATTTCCTTCATGCCCGCGGGATAATAGCGTTCAATCATTGGCCGGCTCCTTTACTTCTGGCCCGCCACCGCCTCGGCGATGTTCAGGGCGTGATCCTTGATGCGGCGGTAGGCATAGAGCATGTCGGTGAAGATCAGGCTCACCAGCGGCGACACCTTTTCCTGAGACACGCGCGCGAGGTGCTCGTCGCGGTACTGCTTGGCCTGAATGGTGATGGCCGTGCCCTCCGCGTAGGCGTGGGCCAGAATGTCCGAACTGGATTCCCTGCAGGCCCTGCTCACCATTTCCACATACTCCGCGACCCGGTCATGCAGGCTTAACAGCTCCGTGCGGCCCTCGGCCGACAGCTCCAGCTTCTTGTCGCGCAGTTTTTTGATCAGCTTGAGCAGGGAGGCGGCATAATCACTGATGCTCTCGAACTCGTCTGCGACGCGGAACTGGATGTGGCTTTCCCGGCCGATCTCGTGCGTGACGCGCGCGGCAATCAGCTTTCCGAGAAACTCGGTCACCTCCTTCTGCACATTGTCCAGGATTTCCTCGCGGTGGAACAGCTTGCGCTCCAGCTCCGGATCAGGTTTCGGCGCTGTCCAGATTTCCCGCAGCCAGCGCATCATTTTCCGCGCGCTTTCGGCCATGAAAAGCACCTCGCGGCGCGACTGCTCGATGCCCAGCGCGGGGGAGTCCAGCATGCGGACATCCAGGTGCGTCAGGTGCGGAATTTCCTGCGCGCCTTTCTCCGGCACCAGCCGGGACACCAGCCTCGCCAGCAGCGGCATGAAGGGAATGAACACCAGCGTGTTGATCAGGTTGAATCCCGTATGCACGGCGGCGATCCCCGTCATGACATGGGGGTAGGTGCAGAGTCCCTCGTGAAGGATCATCGTGGAAGGATCATTGGGCAGCAGCGCGAGAATCAGTTTCAGGTAGTACGGGAAGGCGGCCGTGATCCACACCACCCCGATCACATTGAAGATCATATGGGCGCAGGCCGCGCGCCGCGCGCTGGTGCCGGTTCCCAGCGAGGCAAGAATGGCCGTGACGGTGGTGCCGATATTCTCCCCGAGCACCAGCGCGGCCGCCGTCTGGAAGGAAATGATGCCGGTGCAGGCCAGCCCCATGGTGACGCCCAGCATCGCGGAAGAGGACTGAACAATCATGGTCAGCAGACATCCGACGAATGCGCATTTCAGGACACCGAAATAACTGTCGGCCTGAAAGGCTGCAACCCATGAGGAGAATTCGGGGATCGCGCGCAGGGGTTTGAATCCGCTGCTCATGAGCTCCAGCCCGAAAAAAATCATGCCGATGCCCACGAGAGCCATGGCGGTGTAGCGCACCCGTTCTTTTTTTGAGAACAGATAGAAGAGCGCGGCCACGCCGAGAATGGGGAGGCCGTATTTTCCGATCTTGAGGGTCAGGATCCAGCCGGTGATCGTGGTGCCGATGTTCGCGCCGAAAATGACGCCGATGGCCTGCATGAGCGTCATATAGCTGCTGTTGACGAGACCGACCACCATCACGGTGGTGACGGAGCTGGACTGAATAATGCAGGTGACGAGAGTGCCCACCGCGACGGCCATGAGGCGATTATTGGTCACGGCCGCAATCAGCTTTCTGAGGCTGCTGCCGGAGACGGCCTGCATGCCTTCGGACATATGCTTCATGCCGAGCAGGAAGACTCCGAGCCCGCCCAGCACCTGAAACAGGATTCCCACACACAAACTCAAGTTCATGCCCCTGGCCTTTCATGTTTCCGTCCCCGCAGACTTCCGGGAACATTCGTTAATAAAACTCCTCGGGCAAACTTTCGGCGTAATGCTTAACCGCAACCGCCGGGACGAAGCAAGGGAAATCGCAAAGTATTTTTGATCAGGTTAAGCGCTTTTTCTTTAAATGTTAAGCGCTTGATCTTACTGGGGAAGCTACCGGTATTTTCGGCTCGATTCCAGGCCAAAAGTGCCGCTTTTTGATTTTCCTGCCGTTTTTCACGCTTTTTAATGAAATCAATCGATTTTTTCCCCTTTTTATTGATTTTTGGCATGTTTTTGCACTTTTCTGCTGATTTTTCGCGATTTTTCGCGATTTTTCGCGATTTTTCGCGATTTTTCGCGATTTTTCGCGATTCGGGACCTTTTATGCGCTGATTTTGGGGGATCCATGCCGCAAAA
>Ga0116141_10003119_pt1 | contig 14048 bp, 11 predicted proteins | sample AD_UKC097_MetaG_FD_89744 | JGI IMG/M metagenome (GOLD analysis project Ga0116141, IMG submission 89744) | Active sludge microbial communities of municipal wastewater-treating anaerobic digesters from USA - AD_UKC097_MetaG | ecosystem: Engineered > Bioreactor > Anaerobic > Digestate | place: USA...
AGTGAGACCTGCCAGACCGGCGCCACCAATTCTCAAAAAATCTCTTCTGCTGACACGTTTCATTTTTCCTCCTTACTTTGAATTAAAAATTTCCCTGCCCCCAAGGCGGGCGAAACACCCCGTATCATGAAAAACAGATCGACGATTCGGGCTTTCCGGCCTCTTGAGGTCAGGTCGGAGAAGTGTTGTGTCATGCATAAACAAGCATTGTAAGAAATCTGTTTTCGGCTCGTTTTTTTTTCGTTAGCGGCACAAAATCTTCATCCAAAGCTTTTCCGAGGTAACTGTAATTGAACGCGGGAGGACAACCATCCAGGCACTCAGTCGGCGGGTAATAAACGCATCTCGGCCGGATCGGTTTCAGGTTGAGGGTTGAAAAACGGGGAGGAAAAACGGATTCATGCAGGATAACTATTGAAGATCCCACGCGGCAAGCTGCAGGGAATTCGCTCGCTGTTGCGATTCATACAGGGAATACTATTCAAAAAAAAATAAAAGTCTGACAACAGTCTAATTTTAAGGGCCGAATATTGCTCCAAGAGAAAGGAGGGGTGGTGCGAACATTCGTCGCAACGGTTGCCCACTGGGATGTCGTGTTTTTAACCCGGATTATCGGATGGAACGGGAGAAAATTCGTTGCATCCGTTCTCCCCCGGGTGTCCCATACCGGCAATGGATATTATTATCCCGCCGTCCCGTTGTTTGTCTATTTAATCGACCCTCAGGCGGCCGATCCATTTTTCATATCGGCGATCGTTGCCTTCAGCCTGGAATTGCCGATTTACAAGATTGTAAAAAACTGCATCAAACGCGATCGTCCCTGTGAAGCTCTTCAAGGAATTGCCCAGAGGATTGCTCCAGGCGATCGTTTCAGTTTTCCTTCGGGTCATACGGCGGCCGCTTTCATCATTGCACTTTTAATCGGTCATTTTTTTTCGACGCTTACGTTGCCCGGAGTCGATTTGGCGCTCGAATGAAAATATCTTCCGTCTTTCAATCGAATTCCCGGCAGGCAATTTGTTCATTCAGGCTTTTCGTTGGAGTGTTTCATGAACGAGCTTATAGAATCTTCCCGGTACGGTTATCCTCACACAAGGAAAAACTCTTTGAAATCAATCAATTTCCCGTAACTCTTTTTTAACGAAGTTCAGTGCGCCGCCGGCCAGAAGATGTTTTCGCTGCCGATCCGAAACATCCAGGCAGGCAACGACGGAGCCGCCGTCCACCATGACCGGTATTTCCGTTTCGCCTTTTTCGATCCGCGTCCGCACGTTGGGAAGGACGACTTTTGAACCCTTCTTGAAACGCTGGAAATCCGACGGGTCTTTGAAAGTTAACGGAATGATTCCGAAGTTGCAGAGGTTTGCCTTATGGATACGGGCAAAACTTTTGACGATTTTCAAACGGACCCCTAAATACCGGGGAGCAAGGGCTGCGTGCTCCCTGCTGGAGCCCTGGCCGTAATTCTCCCCTCCGACGACCGCGACGCTCCCCTTTTCCTTGCATTCCCTGTAAAACCCGGGATTGATCTGATAGTAGACGAACTCGCTGATGGCCTCGATATTGGAACGAAAAGGAAGGACTTTGTTTCCGGCGGGCATGATGGTATCGGTCGAAATATTGTCGCCGACTTTAATCGCCACCTCCGCTTCCAGGGTTTCAGGCATCGGCGTCATTTCCGGCAAGGGTCGGATATTCGGCCCTCGAATGATATCGGTCTTGCGCAGTTCCTCGGATGGAGCGATGATCCCGGCCTCATCGATCAGATATCGTTCGGGTTCCTTCACGCGGGGATAAGGCATCTCCTTCGACAGCGCCCGGGGATCGGTGATCACCCCTTTCAGCGCCGCCGCCGCCGCGGTTTCCGGTGAGCAGAGATAGACCTTGTCATCCAGGGTTCCGGAACGACCGGGAAAATTTCGGGGAAAGGTACGCAGGCTCACCTGTCCCGTGCCGGGCGCCTGCCCCATGCCGATGCATCCGAGGCATCCGGACTGGTGGATCCGGGCCCCCGCCATCAGCAAAGCAAGCGCGCCGCCGTGCTGGGCGACGTTTTCGAGAACCTGCCGACTGCCCGGATTAATATGAAAAGAGACGTCCCGGTGACAATGACGTCCTTCAAAAATCCCGGCCGCCACCATGAGATCCCGAAATGAGGAATTGGTGCTGCTGCCGATAATTACCTGGTCAACCTTGACCCCGGCCGCCTCCCGAACCGGAACCACATTTCCCGGGGAGGAGGGACAGGCGATCAGAGGCTCGACGGTTGAAAGATCGATCTCATCATATTCGTCATAGCGGGCACCCTCATCGGCGGAAAGTTCGATCCATGCATTCCCCCGCCCCTGGGCTTCCAGATAAAAACGGGTATTTTCATCGGAAGGAAAGACGGTCGTTGTGGCGCCTAATTCCGTACCCATGTTTCCGATGGTTTCACGGTCGGTTGCGGAAAGAGATTTCACCCCGGGTCCGAAATACTCGACCACCTTGCCGACGCATTCTTTGACTCCGTGACGCCGAAGCATTTCAAGAATGACATCCTTGGCACTGACCCAGTCGGGAAGTTGCCCGGTAAGCCGCACGCCTAAAACCTTCGGGCAGGGCAAATGATAAGGACGGCCCGCCATGGCCATCGCCACATCCAGGCCGCCGGCTCCAAGGCCCATCATCGATACTCCGGCCGCCCCCGGCGTGTGGCTGTCGGAACCCAGCAGGGTTTTTCCGGGAACGCCGAAACGCTCCATGTGAACCGGATGGGATACCCCGTTGCCGGGGGGGCTGAAATAAATCCCATACCGGGCGCAGGCGGTTTGAAGGTATCTGTGATCGTCGGCGTTTTTGCTGTCGGTTTGAAGGAGGTTGTGGTCAACATATTGCGCGGCCAGTTCCACCCGGACCGATGGAATCCCGAGCGCTTCGAATTCAAGCATGGCCATGGTTCCGGTGGCATCCTGAAGCAGCGTATGGTCGATTCGGATCGCGATTTCCTCGCCGGGAACCAGTTTTCCATCAACAAGGTGTGCCTGTAAAATTTTTTGAGTCAGATTTTTTGCCATTTTTCCCCTGGTTTCAATCACATAAGAAAAAGAAAATCTTTGAACCGCGACAGTAAGCGCTAACCCCTCGGTTTCAATATGGAACGGATATTATCATTGCCTCCGAGCCAAGGCCAAGCAAAAAATAATACCCGATGGAACTTCATCGCTTTTCCAAAATCCTGAAAAGCGTTCGGACGATGGATTCATCCCTCCGGTTTCGAACTTTTTTTAACGGTGAGACGTTACCGGCCGGGCATCGAATGAATTTTTTCGGGAAGCAAAATACGATTGCGGAGACCCGGATACCGGCATACGAGAGTTAAAACGGGGGGGCACGCAATACATAAAGCCCTCCCCTCCCCACAATACCGACCGAACCTCGCCGATACGTTTGTAATCGGATGCCGATGTCTCGGCTGGCCGCGGGAGGTTCAAGTGCCGTAACGGTTCGAGAAACCATCGAGTAACCGCAAACCTGCCGCCGGTCAGATCCCCAAGTTCCGGTTGATCAAAATGATCTTCACCCGGCCCCTGGGAAACGATTTCTCCGTGATGGTCCAGGTATTGCAGATGCGGTCCGGGCTTTTGCATTCCTCGCAATAGGAGGTTTGAACGCATGGCGTCTTTTTATCCAGTCGCATTGCGTTGACCGGCGCCGTAAAGTTTTTGATCCGGCACATTGCATCATCCAGGTCCGGCACGATTTTATTTCGACCCGCCAGAACAATCACGTATTTAGGGCCGAAGGTCAGGGCCGCGACCCGGTTGCCGATCATATCCAGGTTAACGAGAGTCCCGGTCTCGGTCACCGCATTGGTTCCGGTGATAAACAGATCGACCCCCAATGCCCGGTGCCGGCGTTCCATCAGTTCTTCCCGAGATACGCTTTTATCATAGGTATCCAGCACCTGAAGACCGGGATGATTTTTTAAGGTCTCATAAATGCCCGTTTCGGTAAAGGTCATTGAACCGCCCCACGAAACGCTTTTGGCATCCGTATGGGGAAGGATGTCTTCCAGTATGATTTTTTTCGCCTCTTCCCCATCATCGGCCAGAAAGACCTCAAAGTTATTCCCTTCCAGTGCTTGTTTGAGATCGTTGAACCTGATCTCCCAAAATCTCTGAATCCGTTTTTCCATGTCTCACCTCGTGTTCAATGGATGGTTACGTCCAGCGGCCGGGGAACTCCTTGATCGGGAGGCCTCATGAATGATCCGTTCCGCTCGATCAAAGACTTGGTAAAAAAACTCCCGGGCTTCTCCATTCAGCTATAACATAGGATCGGTGCACCTTTTTAACAGCGAAACGGTATCAGCCGCGCGTTGGATGAAAGTTTTGAAGAGGAAAACATTTTCGCATCGGCCTGCCGATCATCCGAGTCCGAATAACCGGCCGCCGGCTATTCGGGAATGGATTCATCGTTTTTCCCCCGGGCGAACGGGCGGCCGAAAAACCGGAACACTTTTTTCACGCCCCTCCAAACCTTCGGAAGCAACCAGATGATCAGCAGGATGAAGATTATGAACAGAACGATGAAAAGCCACGGATGATTCAGCGCGGTCCAAAGACCGGCAATCACGGTAAAATCCTCGACGATCGACAGCGCCCAGTTACTGAACGGTTCGGGTGAGGTATTTACCATCACGCGGGTGCCGGCCTTCGCCGCATGCGTCCCGGCCGCCACCCCTCCGCCGATCAAGGCGGCAGACAGAACAAGGGCCGGGTTCACATCGCCCACGGCGCCTGCCGCAAGGAGCGCACCGGCGGGAATCCGGATAAAAGTATGCAGCGTATCCCAACCGGTGTCGACACCCGGTATTTTGTCGGTGATGAATTCCACGCAATACATGAAAGCCGCCGCTAAAATTACCGCGGGACTCGCGAGAATCCGCAGGTCCGGAGGAAGGTCCATGCCGCCCGTGGCTCCCAAGACGCCGAGCATCAGGATCGCGGCATAAAGATTGATCCCGCTGGCCCAGGCCACGCCCATGGTAAGCGATATCGTATCAGCGATGTGATTGAGTGCTTCCATTTTTCATGTCACTCCCTATGATCGGCAACTCCATGACCGGGATTTCCTCTTCCTCTCTGGCCAGCGACCTCCGGCTCTCTTCCGCGTGAACCGTCAGGGATAAATAGATAAGGGCAGCCCGGGCCATTTTCAGGATTCTCAAGGTCCTTGCTTCAAAATCCATTCGGCTTAATGAAAATTCAAGGGAATCGTCAAAATCGTCAACCCCCTCATCGGCGGAAGGCCCTTGCCAGGACGAATCATGCAACTTGAGATATTTGTGTTCGAGATGGTTTCGGATGGCATGAATCTGCCTTGCCTCGGGTTCCAGCGCGTCTTTGAATCCTTCCTTGTCTTCATAAAGCTCCTTGCTCAGCCAGAACAAACCACGCAGGGGCCAGTTTTGCGAATCCGCCAGCTTTTCCCTTAATTTTTTTGCTTTTACGGGAAACAGGTACCAGAGCGTTCGGAAATTCACCTTTTTATCTTCCATATGAATATTAAGGTATCGGTTCAGAAAGAATGCAATTTTATCGAACAGTGAATAAGCCATTCGAAACGAAAGTTTTTCTTTCTCGACCGCCAGACCGTAGACCGGGCCGTCAAGGGTATCGAACAGGAGAACGTTTTCGTCTGAAAAATGCTTCTCCGCGCGACCGGCGCTTTCATAATAAAGCCACCTTGCCGAGACAAGCTCCTGCTTCAGCTGGTTATAATATCCGTGAAAGTAAGGCGTTTCTCCTTTTTTCATGACAATGGACGGGGTCGAGAGAATATCGGATGCGGCCGCCGGATACTCCCCGAGATCATTTAAAGGATTCAAAAACAACCGGTTCTTCAGGCACCATTTTTTATAATCAATCGCTTCGTCGCTTTCCCCGAGGGAAAATGAACTCAGGTCGATGCGAGCTTTTAATGCATCCGCGGACAAAACCTTCTTCAGTTCCTTCCGGTACCCCTCGAAAACCGGCCGGGCATGCGGCTCCACCCCCTTCTTGAGTGCAGATTCAAGGTCATCATAGGCATGCCGAAAAAATATAAGTGCATGCGCATCGTCATACAGGGAGTGGGCATAATGAACCAGACCGGCTCCCCTGTTTCCCCGTGCCATTGAAAAGTCCGGAATGAAATCCAGCGCCTTGTCCCAGTAGGCGACGGCTTCGACAAAGCGTCCGATCTGACTCAGGGTGCCGGCTAAATTCGTATAAATCGGACATGCCTGGCGTTTGAATCTCTGTTCGACATTATCTTTCTGAATCGCGATCACGGCGCGGCGAAGATGAATCAACTGGCTTTCGACCTCCGCCTGCTCCCATTTCCACAGGTCGGCCGGACCGGTGATCGATAATTTATGCAGGTTACCCCACGCATTGGCGATGTGGTAATGAAGAATCGCCGTCTGGTAAGCGGTTAATTTTCTTTCCCAAATCCTTTCCGAAAGAGCGATTGCCTGCCGGATCCCTTCAATTTTGCGGAGTTCAAAGGCATGATCGGTCAAAATTCCGATATGCTCGATGGCAAGATCCGCGGACATGCCGGACAAGTCTTTTATGGCAAAAAGTTTATAATAGGGATTCATCGGAATTCCATCCACCGGGCCGTGCGGAGATCTTATTTTGAAAGATTACGGGTTCAATGGCTAGGTTTGTATTTGTCGATCGGGTTTTTCGGATCCATCCGTATTCTCAGAACCCGTAAAAAGCCCGGCTCACAAGGTCTCCATCCAGTCGCAGAGGAGCCGGACGCCGAATCCGGTCCCGCCGACTCCGCAGTAGGCGGTTTCCTTCTTGTTATACGACGGCCCCGCAATATCGATATGCGCCCAGCGGGCGGCACCGGCAAACTCGGAGAGAAACAACGCGGCGGTGATCGCACCCCCCCACCGGCTGCTGCCGGTACTCTTAATATCGGCGAAATCGCTCTTCAGCAATTCTTTATAGTCATCCGGAAGCGGCATCCGCCAGCAGCGCTCATGCGTTGTCCTTCCGGAACGGATGATGTCTTCCGCCAGTTTTTCATCGGAAGAGAACACTCCCGCAATTTTTTCACCCAGCGCAACCACGCAGGCTCCGGTCAGCGTTGCCAGGTCGATCAGGATTTGCGGCTTGTACTCCTTGATCACATAGGACATCGCATCGATTAGAATCAACCGGCCTTCGGCATCCATATTGCCGATTTCAACGGTTTTTCCCTCGAAACTTTGAATAATGTCTCCCGGACGAAACGCACTCCCGGAAGGCATGTTTTCAACGATCGGAATGGCTCCGATCACCCGGATTCCCGGCTTCAGCCTGGCCATCGCGATCATGGCCGCCGCAACCGCGGCCCCGCCGGCCATATCGTCTTTCATATCGCCGAGAGATCCGGAGGGCTTCAGATTGATCCCTCCCGAGTCAAACGTAACGCCTTTACCGACAATCGCAACCGTCTTTTCGGAATGTTTCGGAGCATAATCCAGAAGCACCATTCGAGGCGGGCTCTGACTGCCGGATGCAACCGCTAGAATGGCACGGAGGTTTTTTTTTCTCAATTCTTTCTCGTCCATCACCCGGAATTCAAGGTTTTCTCGCGCAGCGTGCCGCACAATCGCTCTGGCAAAGGCTTCCGGTTTCTTGTCGTTGGACGGAGTGCTGACCCAATCCCTTGCCAGGATCGTACCCCCGCAAACCGTTTCCACCCGTGAGGTAAGATCGCGGTATTTTTCGACCTCGTCGGGTTTTACAAGAAAACCGATTTTGCCGAGCGGTCTGTTTTTTTTCTCGCTTTTATATTTTACGAACCGGTGATTTCCAAGAAAAGCGCCTTCCTGCATGGCCATGAGAACATCCCGCCTCCCCGGCTCCATTTTCTTATCAAAAGGAACGGCAATCAACACTTCGGAAAGATTCTTCCCGGCGCACTTTTTTGCAGCCTCCCCGCACACAGCCCGAAAGACCTCAAGATCCAGTTTTTCAAATTTTCCGAGACCCAGGAAAAGCACTCGGACCGCTTTGGCTTCCGGGGGATTGTAAACGGTTATTTCGTCCCCCTTTTCCCCTTTGAATTCTTTCCGCTTTTTGACCGCCCGGACCAGGGATCTCAGCACGGAATCGTCATACATTTGCCGGTCTTCACAAACCGGAATGACCAGTGTTTCTATTTTCGTCGTCTGTAAATCCGCGGATGTCAGGTGCAGCACCTTGTCGTTTCTCCTTTTTCGGTTCGCTTTATTTATTTCCAATCATATAAGTTTCATCGATTTAGTCAATGAAATTGTCTTTCGCCTTTCCATGTCACGGACTGGAAAATTAACCTTGACAATCCAAATTTTTTCATATTGTATAATATGCCTTTATAGGCATATTAATTTTTATCATCCTTATTTTTAATTTTTAAACATCATTCGAGGAACTTGTCTTATGGACACAGTGCATCATCATCAAAAGGAACTTGACGTTCGAATCGCCGATTATTCGCTGGATGAGTATCTGCATATGGTCAAGTCCTTTCACGGCAGCGTCGCCCCCGGAATGGCCATCGGGGGTTTTATGGTGGATCTGGCCCTTAAAAATCTTCCGGAGGGAGAGTTTTTCGACGCAATCTGCGAAACCCGGGCCTGTCTGCCGGACGCCATCCAGCTTCTGACCCCCTGCACCATAGGGAATGGATGGCTGAAGATAATGGACTTCGGCCGGTATGCGCTCAGCATGTTTGAAAAGTGGGAAGGAGAGGGAATCCGGGTGTTCATCGATTCCTCGAAAATTAAAACCTGGACGGAGATCAACAGCTGGTTTTTTAAACTCAAGCCGAAGAAAGAGCAGGATTATCAACTTCTGATGGAACAAATCAAGCAGGCCGGCTCGAGCCTCTGCAGCCTGCAAAAAATCAAAATCCGGTCCAAGTTATTGAACCCGAAGCTGCATGGCGACCGGATCGCGAGCTGTCCCTTATGCGGGGAAGCTTATCGATCCAAAGGCGGAGCCATCTGCCCTGCCTGTCAGGGGGAAACGCCTTATCAGTTATCGGAGGATTTGAAGGACGAGCCGATCGCCGAGCTTCATTTGAAATCAGTGCCCGTCGAGCGTTCCAAAGGTCTCCGGGCGCTTCACGACATGACTCAGGTCGTACCCGGAACATCGAAGGGCCCGATTTTTAAACGCGGTCAAACGCTGACGACCGGCGATATATGCCGCCTGCAGAAAATGGGCCGTCGAAATGTTTATGTGAACGAAGAAAATGAAATCGGCTCGGAATGGGTGCATGAAGATGAAGCCTCACTGGCTTTTGCGAAAGCAATGGCCGGTGAAGGGGTAAAGGTCGATGGAGATCCGCGGGAAGGAAAGGCCTCACTGGTCGCTGAAATCGATGGCCTGCTTGTAGTTGATGTTGACCGCATGGAGCAGTTCAACATGGTGCCGGGGGTCATGTGCGCCAGCCGCAAAAGCTGCCGCGTGGTGGACATTGGGCATTGCGTTGCCGGAACCCGAGCAATTCCGCTCTTCCTTCCCCAAAAAGATTTTCAGAAGGCACTGTCCATTCTCGAAGACGGACCGCTTTTTCGCGTGCTTCCGATGCACCGGGCCAAGGTGGGAATCCTGAGCACCGGCAGCGAGGTCTTCCAGGGCCTGATCGAAGACAAATTCATTCCGATCATTAAAACGAAAGTTGAAAAATTCGGCTGCAGCGTAATCCGGCACGGGATTGTACCGGATGATCGCGAATTCATCCGCCGGGAAATCAAAGAAATGATCCAGGCCGGGGTTGAAATTCTGGTGACCACGGCGGGCCTGTCCGTCGATCCGGACGATGTGACCCGACAGGGAATCAAAGATGCCGGCGCGACGGATATGCTTTATGGAGCGCCGATCTTGCCGGGAGCCATGACTCTGATGGCGAAAATCGATAAGGTTCAAGTGATGGGCGTTCCCGCCTGTGCGTTGTATTACAAGACCACCAGCTTTGATCTTCTCCTGCCGAGGGTATTGGCGGGCCTGACCATCACTCGTCGCGAACTGGCAAAGCTCGGACACGGGGCACTGTGCCTTGACTGCAAAACCTGCACCTTTCAAAAGTGCGCCTTCGGCGCCTGATCGGTATCGTACGAATTTTATTTTAGGGAAATCATATAAATAAACCGCATAAACCTCGGATCGTTAATCATGGACAATCACAAACCAATCGTCAGACTTCATTTATGGCTGGAAGAGAATAACGACGTATTCTTCGGCTTTGGACGAGCCCAATTGCTTGAAAATATAGCCAGATACGGATCGTTGAAAAAAGCCGCGGAAAGCCTGGGCATGTCCTATCGAGCGGCATGGGGAAAAATAAAAAAAACGGAAGCCGTGTTGGGATGTCAACTGCTCGCCAAAAGCGGCAGCAACCGCGAAGGATATCGACTCACGGCGTTCGGGAACGAGTTGAAGGACAAGTATTCCTTCTGGTTCAAGAAGGTGGAACAGGACGCGCTGAAAACCGCCGAAGAAATTTTTCCCTGGCTTTCAAAACCCTATCAGGACAAAAAGCCCGAGTAATACAGTCTCGACGGGAATCCGTTTTTTTACCTCGACACGCCGGAGAAATATCCGGATCCGAGGAGCGGTATCCGTTCCGGAGAAAAAAATAGGAGAAGAATATGAAACGCATGATCGTCATCGGACTATTGTTGGCCCTGGCCGGTTTCTATCCGAATACGGGATTTTCCGCCGACTCCTTGCTCGTATTTGCGGGGGCGGGACTGCGGGTGCCGTTGGATGAAATCGGCTCCCGATTCGCGGCGGAATCCGGAATCGAGGTCGTGTATGATTATGAGGGTAGCGGACGGTTGGGAAATAAAATCCTGGCGGGTCAAAAACCCGACCTTTTTATTCCCGGTGGGCTCAACTGGGCAAAGCTTCTTACGGAAAAAGGACACGTCACCCGATACCGGACCATCGCCTTCCACATCCCGGTGATTGTAACGCCGCTGAACACAAACAAGGTGAATCATCTGCGGGATTTTATGAGAAACGATATCCGACTGGCATTGGGAGATGCCGATGCCTGTGCGATCGGAAAAGCGGATACCATCATCTTTAAAAAAGCCGGACTGGATGAAACAAAAATGAATGTCGTTGCCCGGGGCGTGACGGTAAGCCAGCTTTTGGCCTGGATCGAAAACAAAAACGCGGATGCAAGTATCGTCTGGGAAGCCGATGCGCGAAAATCCAAAAAGATGCGGATGATTCCGATTCCGGAAGCGTTTAATCAAATTGAAGAGATACCGGTGTGTGAAATGACGAATCCGCCTCATCCCCAAGCGTCGGAAAAATACGCAAAGTTTTTGCTTGGCGAAGGGAAGAAAATATTCAAAGCGCACGGATTTACCATTACAGATACGGATTAAATGCCTGCACAAACGGACAAACCATTCCGTGTCAAATGGTTCCCACGACACAACCATTGCCGGAACCGCCCGATTGGTGAAGGAAGCGATTGTAATATAAAACGAAAGAATCGGCCCGGTAACAGCCAATGAAGCCCGTAACGGAAATCCTTCGTCTTTCCGAGCCGATCGGCTATGACGAGGCATACAGAGAATTTTTCCGGCAGACCGGTTTCCGTCGTTTCACCGGACGATTCAAGGAACGTAATGCGGATCACTCTGACACGAGGCCTTTTTTTTGACCTGTTCATTGCCTTGACCAGCGGCCTTTTTTTTTCGCTGATCGCCGTCGTTCTGTTTGCGATGGTGACAACCACCTCTTTGCATGAATTCTTTCATCAGCTCCGTTCGCCGGTTGTTTTTTCCGCAGTCTGGATCAGCCTCCAAACTTCTTTTGCCGTGGTTTTCCTGACTTTTTTTTTCGGCTTTCCGATCTCCTACCTGCTGGCCTTGAATCATTTTAAGGGAAAAGCAATCCTTGAAACGCTTCTGGACTTTCCTATCGTGATGCCGCCGCTGATTTCCGGCCTGGCGCTTTTAATTTTTTTAAGCGGCGACGGTTTGGCCGGTCGGATTCTGAACCATTGGAATATCAGCCTGATCTTCACGAAAAAAGGGATCATCCTCGCTCAATTGTTTGTCGCCGCCCCTTTTTTTATCAAAACGGCAAAAGAAAGTATCGGAGCGATTCCTAAAAACCTCCTGGCCGCTTCGGCGACCTTAAGCGCTTCGAAATTTTTTACGTTTCGGCGTTTGATATTGCCCTTAAGCAAAACCGGCATCCTGGCCGGGTTAATCATGGCCTGGGCGCGGGCTCTGGGAGAATTCGGCGCCACGGCCATGGTCGCCGGCTGCATCCCCCGGCAGACGGAAACCATTACCATTGCCATCTACATGCATGCCATGAGCGGAAATCTGGAAACATCAACGGCGCTTGCCCTTGTATTGATGGTATTTTCCTTTTGTTCGCTGTTGGTCTTTCGCGCCATTTTTAAAAAAAAGCGGGAAAATGGGTATTACGCTTGAAAATATAAGCAAGTCCTTCGGGAAACACGGGATACTGAAAAATCTGAGCCTGGCGGTCGCGGCGGGCGAATTTCACGTGATTCTGGGGCCCAGCGGGGAAGGCAAAAGCACGCTTCTGGCCATCGTCGCCGGACTGCTCCCGCCGGATGAGGGAAAGATTTTTATCGCCGCTCGGGAAGTCAACCGGGTTCCGGCACAAAAAAGAGGGATCGGATTCGTTTTTCAGGATTACGCCCTGTTTCCCCACCTTACCAGCTTTGAAAACATCGCCTATGGCTTGAGAACCGGATCGTTGAAAAAAAAGGAGATCCGGACAAGGGTTGACCGTTATCTGGAACTGGTCGGACTGGCCGACCACCAGAACAAGTATCCGGATATGCTGAGCGGCGGACAAAAGCAACGCATCGCTCTGGCGCGGGCACTGGCCACCGAACCCCGGGTACTCCTTTTGGATGAACCCCTGAGCAATCTGGATGCCTGCCTTCAGGAACAGTTGCGGACGGATCTGCGAATGATACAGCAAAAAACCGGCGTGACGACCCTGTATGTAACCCACAACCGGGCCGATGCAACGGCCCTGGCGGACCGGGTTTCCATTCTCCATCAGGGGCGCATTGAACGAACGGGTTCTCTGAAAGACATTTTTCGCGAACCCGAAACCCAGTTCGTGGCAGTATTTCTGGGGGTTACCAACATACTGAATGCCCGACTTTCGTCGCTCAATGAAAATACGGCGGAAGTTTGCGTCATTCATCCCGGCCTGAAGCAGAATTTAAAAATAAAGGTGAAAAAACATCCCGTGTTCCACCGGGAAAAAGAATTTTCTCTCTGCATTCATCCGGAAAAAATCAGACTCCGTGAAACGCCCGAGGGGGAAAACCGTTTTTTGGGCCGAATCGTGCGAATTGAAATCGACGGCGATACCCTGGAGGTAATGGTCGATATTTCCGGCGTCAAACTGAAAGCCGTCATGCCGAAAACTTCGGCTTTGCCGCTTGAAAAAACGGTATGGATCTGTTTCGAGGCCGATGCCCCGCACCCGGTTTGCGAAGGCTGTAACCGGCACCCGGATTATTTGAGAGACTGCCGATGCCGGATCGCCGGAAAATGACAGGTCACGGATCGACTCCCGCGGATTTTCCGAAGCTCGTTTCAAGACCGTAAAAATCCGTTCCGGACATTCGGTTGAATCATTTCTTCCAACCCAAGTTTTATTCCCCGATCTCTTCATGTTACCGATCGGATCGGTGCCGTTTACGAAAAGAATCGATCCGTCCTTCCGGTACTTTTTCCAGCGTCTTGTCATTTTTGAAAACGCAAGAGAGGGCAACCAGTAATGATCTATGTTTATTATAACATATTATAATTATTAGATTATTTGCCGAAAAAACATTGACAATGCAAATGGGTTATGCCAATTAAGATTCATAGTATCGAGTATAGAATCCGTAGTCCTATAAATTAGGTGCGGCCTTTTTCATTTTCCAAATTGCGGTAAACCAGGCATGTGGTTTTTAACCGAACCCGGCCGTTTTTCTGCATTCCGGGAGGAAACCCCTCCGGGATCGCG
>Ga0116141_10003121_pt1 | contig 14046 bp, 14 predicted proteins | sample AD_UKC097_MetaG_FD_89744 | JGI IMG/M metagenome (GOLD analysis project Ga0116141, IMG submission 89744) | Active sludge microbial communities of municipal wastewater-treating anaerobic digesters from USA - AD_UKC097_MetaG | ecosystem: Engineered > Bioreactor > Anaerobic > Digestate | place: USA...
CTGCGGCTGTGCGAGGAGGCCATGACTCATGGCTTTCATGCGGTGTGCGTGAATGCCCGATGGGTGCCGGTGGCTGCGGACCGCTTGCAGGGGACGGCGGTTGCCATCTGCGCGGTCGTGAGCTTCCCTCTCGGGGCCGATACGACCAAGATCAAGGTTGCACAGGCACAAGACGCCATTTATGCCGGCGCCGACGAGATCGACATGGTCGCGGACCTGGCGGCGATCATCGAAAGCGACGGCAAGTACCTGTTGCATCAACTGATATCGGTGCTCAGGACTTGTCGGGCGGTGCGTCCGCCGGTCCTGTTGAAGGTGATCCTCGAATCGGCGGCGTTGACGACCGAGCAGAAGGTCTTTGCCTGCCAGGTCGCGCAGCAGGCGGGCGTCGACTTCCTCAAGACCAGCACGGGTTTCCACCCGGCCGGCGGGGCCACGGTGGAGGACGTCGCGTTGATGAAGCAGACGGCCCCCCAATGCAGGATCAAGGCCTCCGGCGGGATCAAGACGGCTCAACAGGCGGTGGCGATGCTCGACGCGGGGGCCGAGCGAATCGGCACCTCTGCGGGCGTCGCAATCATGGAGGAACTCCGCGCGAATGGCCGAGGAATTTGTCAGTGAGCCGATCCAGCCGGTCGCCGGGACGTTCGACACGGCGGGAATGATCCGGGGCGAACCGGGACTGCCGCACCGATTCGTGTGGAGAGGCATGGAGTACACCGTTGCGGCCGTCCTGCAAGTCTGGAAAGAGGACGGTCCGTGTCAGCACGGCAGCGGCGAGATGTATCTCCGCAAGCACTGGTTCAAGATCGCCACCGAGCAGGGGCCGCAGATGACGCTCTGCTTCGAACGTCAGGCGAGGTCGAAACGACAGAACAAGATGAGGTGGTGGCTCTTCACCATCGATAGGGAGAAACCGGTTGACTGAAGACGGGTCCATTCCATGCAGGCTGCATCGCCGAAGGATCCGGACGGCGGCAGCCTTGCCCGCCCTCAGCGAGGTTTTCTCGCGACTGAGAAGCCCCTCCATTCTGGGGGCGAATCCGGCGGTAATCGAGGGCAACGGATTCAGCTACTGGGCGGCCGAGCCCCGCGACATCTTCGAATTCACAGCAGTGCAGACGAACCCCTTTGGGCGTCTTGAGGATGCCTTGACGCGATACAGGCTTGCGGATGGGGACGCGGATCCCTGCCCAACGGAGGCGTTGCCGGCGGGCATGTTCCGCGGCGGCTGGATCGGTTACTTCGCCTATGAGCTGGGGCAACATATCGAGCGGTTGCCCGAGCGAACCGTGGACGATCTTCGCCTACCCCTGATCCGGCTGTGTTTCCACGACCGATTCATCGCCTATGACCACCGGTCCGACGTATTCTGGCTCATGGCCCTGGAACTGCCCCGCGACCCGGAGAAGCCGCAGGACAAGATCGCTTGCCTCGAACACCTGTTGGACCAGGCCGAGTCAATCCGGCATGAGGAGCCCCCTCACACAAGTGTTGAGGATGTCGAGCTCGCCGGCATCCGCAGTAACATGAGTCGCGAGGCCTATCTTGACGCCGTGATGCAGATCAAGGACCACATCCGCGATGGAGACGTTTATCAGGTCAACTTCTCACACCGGATGGAGGTCCCCTTCCGGGGCCAGGCCGCTCAGCTCTTCCACTGGCAGAACCGCCACAACCCCAGCGGTTACGCTGCCTACATCGATGCAGGCGGCTTTCAGATCGTCAGCGCGTCGCCCGAGATGTTCGTCACGGTCCACAACGGCCTGATCCGGACCAAACCGATCAAAGGGACACGTCCCCGAATCGCCGACTCATGCCCGGATGCGTCGAGGTTCAACACCCGGCAATGCCACGATCTCCGGACCAGCGAGAAAGAGCAGGCGGAACTGAACATGATCGTGGATCTGGAACGCAACGACGTGGCGAAGATCTGCAAGCCGGGCACCCGCCGGGTGACTCAGCCGAGGACCATCGAGGCGTACCCAACGGTCTACCACGCCGTGGCGACCGTCGCAGGGCAGTTGCGGGACGATTTCACATTCTGCGACATCCTCAAGGCCATGTTCCCAGGGGGCTCCATAAGCGGCGCCCCCAAGATTCGCGCCATGGAGATCGTCGAGGAACTCGAACCGACTGCCCGAGGCGTCTACACCGGCGCCATGGGTTTCATCGGCCTCGACCGCAGCGCCTGCTTGAACATCGCCATCCGAACGATTATCATTGCCGGTGGTAGTGCGTTCGTGCAGGTCGGAGGCGGGATCGTGGCCGATTCGGACCCGCAGGCGGAGTGGGAAGAGACCTTGGTGAAGGCGCGGGCGTTGCTGGCAGGAATCAGGGCCGTGGAGCCGCGATGCGTGGCGCATCGCGCATGAGGCATCAGGCAGGTGGTAATGACTGGGAAAGTCTTCCTGAATGATAGACTGATTGAGACCGAGCAGGCCGGCGTTTCCGTCGCCGACAGTGGCCTGCTGTATGGCGCAGGTCTTTTCGAGACGATGCGCAGTCGCAACGGCATCGTGTTCCGCCTGCAGGATCATCTGGACCGCCTGTTCCTCAGCGCCGCCGCACTATCCATACCGCACTCGTACGACAAGGCGGGCATTAGCCGGGCCATCGACGAGTTGCTCCAGGCCAACGAACTGAAGGACGCACGCTTGCGGCTGACTCTGACCGGCGGCCCCCTGGCGGAATCGGAAGAGCAGAGGACTCCGACGCTGCTCATTACGGCGACGGAGTTCGGTCCCTATCCGGCCGAGTACTACCGGACGGGCGTCCTCGTCGTCCTGTGCCCCTTCCGACAGAACCCGACGGACCCGACGTGCGGGCACAAGACGACGAGTTACTATCCCCGGCTGCTGGCTCTGAACCAGGCGCATCTGAAGCGCGCCGCCGAGGCGCTGTGGTTCACGACCGACAGCCGATTGGCCGAGGGGTGTGTCAGCAATGTCTTCCTGGTGAAGGACTCGGTCCTGCAAACGCCGTCGGTCCAGACCCCCGTGCTTGCGGGCATCGCGAGAAAGACCGTGCTGCAACTGGCCCACGAGCTATCCATTGAAGGGGTCGAAAAGGACCTGTACATTGGTGACCTGCTCGAGGCCGACGAGGTCTTTCTGACGAACGTGATCATGGAGGTGCTGCCCGTGACCAATGTGGAGCAGCATCCGGTCGCCGAAGGCCGGGTCGGGCCTGTCACACAGAAGCTCCGCGAGGGTTTCGTGTGTGCGGTCGAGCAGGAATGCGGGAGACAAGAATGAAAGCGAAAGACATCGGGGCCGTGGTCGAGAAGATCGCCCCGCTGGGTCTGGCCCAGTCGTGGGACAACGTCGGGCTGCTCGTCGGCGACCCTGAGCGACCGATCAAGAACATCCTCCTGACGATCGACGTCACGCAGGCCGTCGTCGCCGAGGCAAAGGCCCTGAAAACGGATCTGATCCTGGCCTACCACCCGGTAATCTGGGACGGGCTCAAGCGAATCCGTCCGGACGACAAGTCCAGGAGCGTATACGAGCTGATCCGCTCGAACATCGCAGTCTTCTGCATCCACACGGCCCTGGACGCCGTCGGGGGCGGCGTCAACGACGGGCTGGCCGAGATCGTGGGCATCGACGGCCCCAAGCCCATTGGGGACTACGTGGAGTATTCCCCACAAGAGGCGTGCAAGCTCGTTGTCTTCGTCCCGGTCGATGCGCTGGCCCGCGTCGCCAATGCGGTTTTCGAGGCCGGCGCGGGTTGGATCGGCAACTACCGCAACTGCGGATTCCACGCCGACGGCACCGGCACATTCCTTCCCCTGGACGGCGCCAACCCGACCATCGGCGAGCGGGGCCGGCTGGAGAAGGTCCGGGAATGTCGATTCGAGACAATCGTGCCGGTGCCCCGCCTCCAGACGGTCGTCGAGGCGATGAAGAAGGCCCATCCCTACGAGATGCCGGCCTTTGACGTCATCAAGCTTTTCGATTATGCAAGCCGGTTCGGACTCGGTAGAATCGGCCCGCTGGCCAAGCCGGTGCGACTGAGCCGGATCATCGAACAGGTGAAACGCCGGACCGGGGCCAGGGCGGTCGGGCTCGTGGGCGATCCGAAACGCTTGGTGCGGAAGGCGGCGGTCTGTGCCGGCACGTGCGGCGAGATCCTCAATCTCGTCATCGCCGGCGGCGCCGACCTGTACCTGACGGGCGAGCTGAAACACCATCAGGCACTGGCGGCCCAGGAGGCCGGCCTGACCTGCGTTTGCCTGAGCCACACCGTGTCGGAACGGTTCATTCTGAAGAAGCTGGCCGGGCAGGTCAAGGAGTTGGCGGGCGAATTGAACGTCCGCGTCAGCAAGAAGGACGCCGACCCGTTTACGTGGAAGAGTGTTTGATGGACGACAACAGGGAAATGCCAAACGAAGAAAACCGGGCGACCCCGGATCGACCCAGCATGATCGAAGAGAAAACGGGTATTGCCGAGGAGGAGGCTGCGCAGGCTTACGACAAGGAGCAAGAGGCGGCCTCGGAAATGAATGAGGCAGCGCCCAAGGCAGTCGATGCCGCAGAGTCCCAGGGCAGTGAATCCCAACCGGCCGAGGCGGAACAGCCAGGCGAAGCATCAGAGATCGTCGCAGTCCCGGCTTCCGACGTTCAGACCTCAGATTCCGAGCAATCGCCGACCGTCGAGTCCGTGATCGAGGCGATTCTCTTCGCGACGGATGAGCCGCTGCCTGAGAGCAAGCTTGCAGGCATCGTGGAGACCACCGGCAAGCAGGTCCGCGAGAGCGTCGAGAATCTCAACGCCCGGTACGAGGCCAACGGCAACGCGTTCCGCATTGAGTAGATCGCCGGCGGCTACCAGATGCTCACACAGCCGATGTACAACCCCTGGCTCACGAAGATGGTCCGCGTCCGCAGCGACAACAAGCTCAGCCCCGCCGCGATGGAGACGCTGGCCATCATCGCCTACAAGCAGCCGATCATCCGGGCCGACATCGAGGCGATTCGCGGTGTCGCCGTCGGCGAGGTGATCCGCAGCCTGATGTACAAGGGCCTCGTCAAGATCGCCGGCCGGGCAGAAATCCTCGGCCGTCCCATGCTCTACGGCACCACCAAGAAATTCCTCGAAGTCTTTGGCCTCAACTCCATCAAGGACCTCCCCAAAGCCGAAGACCTCAAGAACCCCGGATAGAACAAGCTCCTCGGCTCACATGAAGCAACATGGCAAGACGCGCGACTTGCAGCCGACGATCTGCTGTCCACGCAAGGTTGCGGACCAACCAGATACCCATGTATGCGCATCTGCGGACGGCGGCTTGCCACGCACTCGTCAGGGATTCTGTTTGATATACGTACAGACCCCATTCACCATGTCGCGGACGCCGGCAAGGAGTTCGTTGAGATCCTCGCTGTCTATCTCGACGAAAGGCATATAGTCGTCCTGCTGTCTCTCTCGTTGAAAGCCCGATGCAAAGCCCTTGAGAACTCCTTCGGCAAGATGCCCGTGCGAATGAACTCCCTGTCAAAGAAGGCAATCACGGCGGAGTGCTTGGAGTACTCCAGACGCTTAGTCAGAAGAGCTGCAACAGCAGCATAGAAGGCCGCATAGTATAACCGGTTCGCCGTGCTTCGGAGTCGCCCGGCGGCCAGTAGAAACTCTGCATCTCTCAGGGCCTCACCAGCTCCATCCAAACGATACTGCACCAAAGCTTCGACGTCCGGCTCTCTCATGCGGCAATCTCAACGCCCTCTCGTCGAATGCTCTGAGCAAACGCGGAGAGCGACAGAGGACCCTGCTCAAATGCCTCCTGGCTGACGACCACCACAGAAATCACATAGCCTTCCTGCAGGCTCAACTCCCAGGCTCGATCCAGAATCTGTCGCCTGGCCCCCTGAGTCACCCTTCGTAACTCGACAAGTAGATCAAGGTCCGACCCGATATCTGCGTCGCCCCGAACGCGCGAACCATAGGCATAGACTCGGACAACCTCACTGCCCGGACCCAGTCCATCCATGAGCTTCCTCACCACTCGGCCGACGTCCTCGGTCATTGTCAAATCCTCTGTGTTGGCGCAATAGAACTGACGCTCACCATTCTATAGAAGGCATTTCGAATTCTGTCAACCTGATGGATCATCACAGCGAGCGGACGCGGTGATCTAATTCCCTGCCGCATCCTCGGGATTCCACCGTATCCAGGGCAATTCGGTAACGTTGGGATCGGCTGCATTCGCCGGTCTCGGGTGGTCTTTGTCGAAGACGTAGAGACTGGCCTTCGGCTCGATCACCACGAAATCCTCGTTGATGGAGCCGGTGTTGTCGATCACGTCGGCCAGGGACAAACCCAGGTGCTTCGAGAGGAACTTGTAGGTGCCGATGCGCTTCGAGCGGCCGTAGTCGTGGCCCTCCTCAGGCAGATGCAGGTACTCGACTTTGTCCGGGACGCCGAACAACTGGTAGACGTTGCGGATATAGGGGTACTCAACCTGGGGCGTGTTCTTCGTCCAGTCCTGGCCGTCGGAGATGAGCATTGATGGGCGCGGGGCCGCTGCCGCCGCGATCTCCACGTTGCTTGTCTCGTGGCCCTTGTGTTTGTGAATAGGCATGCCGCTCTCGCAGGTGCACCCGCCGAAGAAGTGCGCCGAGACCATGACCACCGGGATCGAGACCGCAATGCGGTCATCGACCGCCGTCAGCATGAAACTCTGAGTCCCGCCACCCGAGGCGCCGGTGACTGCGATCCGCTTCGGATCGACGTCTTTGAGAGACGTGAGGAAGTCCACCGCGCGAATACTATTCCAGAGCTGGAGCTTGAAGACCTTCGCCCGTCCGTGGTCCCAGCCGGCCTCGCGCCAATCGCCGTAGCCGACCATGTCGTAGGCGAAGACGACCGCTCCCATGCGAGCGAACGTGGCGCATCGCTTCTGCATGTCGGCCCGGAACCGACCTTCGTCATTGGGGTCGCTCCAGTGGCCGTGCGGACAGAGCACACCCGCGAACGGCGCCTTGCCTTTCGTCGGCCGGTACAGATTCCCCGTGACGAACACGCCCGGCAGGCTCTCGAAGGCCGCATTCTCGATGCTGTAGCCGTCGCGATCGCGCTTGCTGTGGATAATGGGGTTCAAGGGGCATTTCTTCGGCAGCGGCAACAGATCACCCCCGCGAAGGATCCCCTCGCGAATTCGCTGCGCCCTCTGCTGCCACTCGGCCTGTGTCGAATACATCGCGGCGAATCTGGCGAGCTGCTCCTTTGCCTGTTCCTCCGTTTGGCAGTTTCCGACGCACAGTTGTGGCTCCTCGACGGCAGCCTGCGCCGACCACGACAGCACCACGACGATCACAGCCACGGACTTCAGCATTTTCCGCATACCACGCCCCTACCCAACAGACACAAATCACCAGTTCGCCAACGGCCTGACTTCAACCGTCTCGACAACCTTCCCGTCACTCCATCGCGGCGAAAGAAGGACCGCCACGCACGCGCTCCCGCTGGCCTGAGGCAGCTTGACCATGAGCCGCCTGACGCCTTCGTTGCGGCGCTGCGGCGGCTCCTGCTCGGCCGATTCAACCGTGAAGACGCCGTCCTGTGGGCACAGCAGCCGTGCGGTCAATTCCTTGCCTCCCAGCTTCAACACCGCAACCGCCGGCACCCCGATCTCGATCTCGGCGTCGGTGGTCATGCCCCACGCCAATTCGCACGGCGTCCTGATTTCGAACTCATCCTGCACAAGGACCGCCCGTCTTCCCTCAACCATCATCAATCCGCGGCGGGCCGAATCTGCGAGTCCATTGTAGGCGCTCGTCAGCTCGACCACGACAACCGGCTGCGGCCTGTTGATCTCGGCCTTCACCACGGACGACTTCGCCAACGGGTCCTGGTCCCGGCCGCCGAGCATGACGACGTTGTGACTGGCTGAGGCCAGCCGGTAATACGACCATCGCTGACCACCCCGCCCACCGGCCCAATAGCCCGGCAGGTTGTAGTTCTCCGAACCCAGGTCGCGCGCCCAGCGAACACCCAGGGCATCCAACTCGAAGTTGCCCAGGTCCAGGTGCCCGTGATTGACCTGGTTGTAGCCCGCCTTGATGCCCGCGAATAGTGCATTCGGATCGTTCCACGCACTTCGAAGGGTGACCACCTCGACGGGGCCTCGGAAGTAGGCGTCGAGCTGCCGGCGGATCGCCCGGGCCGATGGCTCGGCCGCATACCAGACCAGGTGGGCGGCACTCGCGGATCGCTTGGCAATCTGCTCGTGCTCCGACCAGGCGTAGAGCGGATTGTGGAAGGTGCGGGCCAGCCAGAACATACAGGGCATCGGCCTGCGCGAGCTTCGCTCACCCACGTCCGCAAAGTTCAGATATAACCCCGTCGGACCGGTGGTGTAGACGGGAAAGGAGCCGGCCTTCCACAGACCGTCGGTTTCCACCAGGTCGAACGTGCTCCCCAACGCCGTGTCGAGCGCCGTCAGGCCGTAGGCGGTGTAGTGCGTCGCATAGCTCCAGTAGCCCGGGCCCTCGCCCCAGGCCCCATCCGGTCCGTAGCTCTTGATGGCACGAGGCAGGGACTTGATCGCCGCCGGGACGATGCGTTCGGCATAGTCCGGGTCCGTCTCGGCGATGGCCAGCGCCCCGATGACCATCCCGCCGTTGCAGACCTGGTTCCAGTTGTGCTCGCTCTGGACCCACCAGCCGTCCTTCTCGTAGACCTCCAGACCCGGCTTGAGTCCCATCTCGATCAGGGCAACGCGGATCCGGTCCCGCGTCGCCGGATCGAGGTACTCAAACAGCCAATCGTATCCCACCCCTACTGCGTGGGACATCTCCGCCATATCCAGAAAATGCGATGGGTTCCAATCCGGGAAGGTGCAGACCTGCATCAGGTTCTCTTTCGCCTTTGCGGCGTATCGCTCTTCGCCCGTCCAGCGGTAGGCCATCGCCAACGAGTAGATCCGCCGCAGGCAATCACGGCTGACACTCAGCAGCCGGGGCCCTTCCAGCCTGTGGACCAATGGCGAACGGTTCAGGCAGTCATTGGCGTCCCGCCGCACATCCAACACGCATTTCTGGAGGGCCGGGTCCTCCGAGTACGAGGCCCGCAGCCAGTTGAGATCGGCGTCCTTCAGCATCAGCCGGGGGTGACGGACTTCGAGCGACGACAGGATGGAGAACGGTTGTGAACCATCGGCCTGGCGGAGAAGACAGACAGTGAAGATCGAAACGACAAGCAGCGCAAGCCGGTGCCTCATGACATCTCCCGATTTACTATTTACGATTCACACTCTACGATGTAGTGTGTCAGTCGAGCCGGGCTGCAACCGAGCACATGAGAATAGTAAATCGTCAATGGGAAATAGTAAATGGCAAAGCTGAACAGGTATGTCTATCGCAGCAAGAGAGAGGTGGGCATCGCGGCAGCCAACTGTGCGGCCCAGGCGATCCGCAGCGCCATTCGCAACAACGGTCAGGCCAACATCATCCTGGCAACCGGGGCCAGCCAGTTCGAGATGCTCGAACAACTCGTGACCAGCCAGGGGATCGACTGGCTCAAGGTCGCCATGTTCCATCTGGATGAATACATCGGTCTCGGGGCGGATCATCCCGCCAGTTTCCGGCGCTATCTCAGGGAACGCTTCGTCGATCAGGTCGCCCCGATCCGAGCGGCGTACTTCGTCAAAGGCGACGCGGAGGACCCCGCCGAAGAGTGTCATCGGCTCGGCGTGCTGCTCAAGGCCCATCCGATCGACGTCGCCTGCATCGGCATCGGCGAGAACGGCCACCTGGCCTTCAACGACCCGCCTGCCGACTTCGAGACCGAGGAGGCGTACATCACCGTCCAGCTCGACGAGCAATGCCGCAAGCAGCAACTGGGCGAAGGCTGGTTCAAATCGATGGCCGAAATCCCTGCGCAGGCGATCTCGATGGGCATTCGGCAGATCCTCAAGAGCAGACAGCTCGTGGTCACCGTGCCGGACATGCGGAAGGCCCGGGCCGTCAAGGCCGCCCTGGAAGGACCGGTGACACCCGAATGCCCTGCCTCGATCCTGCAGCAGCACGAGAACTGTTCCCTCTTCCTCGACGAACACTCGGCCTCGCTGCTGTCCGAAGGATGATGCAAGGGTAGTATCCTCGCGCGGTCCGTCTCACAACTGGAAGGTGTGCAGGCCGCCGACGGGTGTGATGATCTCGGCCTTGGAAGGGAGGTTCCGGGGATGATAGTATTGTGTCTTGAGGTTCTCGATGAGGACCTCGGCACGTTCGGATTCCACGATGGCCACGATGCACCCGCCCATGCCCGCTCCGACTAAGCCGGCGCCCATCACGCCGGGCGTCGCCAGCGCGATATCGACAAGTTCGTCCATCTCGGCGAGGCTGACGCTGTACCCGCCCGGCTGGCGCCATAGGTGTGCCCCTTCGATCCGTTGAGGATCGCTCGATGTGAGGTCGCGGATCAAGGCATCGATCCGCTCATCCGGATAGCGGTTGTCGGTGGGCACCCGCCGTCCTTGCACCAATCTCGTCACACGGTCGCCGTCGTGAGAGAGGGTCATCAGTTCGCCGAAGCGTCTCACGTCGCCCGTCTTGAGGCACTCCGGAACCATGTCGGCACGGAGGCACTCGGCGACGCCGTAGATGCATACCTGGCGGATCGGATAGCCCTCGGCGGGCTCATCGTGACTCCGGAAGACGCGATGCATCTTGTCCCGATCCTCCGGCAGTTGCCGCAGCAACTCCGCCCGGCAGGCCGAAACAGGCAGAGACCGCATGATCCGGTGGATTTCGGTCTCCGGCACACCGAGCTTGTCCGGATTGGCGTCTCGCAGGTGTTCGAGTTTCTCCGCATATTGGGGGAATTGCTTCTTGATCAACATCAGGCCGAAGATATAGGCCGCCACCCGGCTGTTGAACGCGTTGCGGGCCCCCGCCTGTTTCTTTGCCTCGATCATGCTGTTGGCCAGTACGAGGCTGTAGCCGTCGGGGACCGGGACACTCTCGACGCCGGCCGCGAAGCCCTTCGCGTGGAGGATGGCACCAGGCTGGGCAAACACGATGGCGGCGTGGTCGCTGCTGCCCCCGCGCGTCCCGACGTACCATTCTCCGTAACCGCAATGCCGGACCATATCCGTGCGACTCACGTCCAGACCGTTCATTCGCACCACGGCCTCCGCCGTGGCGACGACGACAGCGGAGGAGGAGCTCAGCCCCACTGCGCGAGGGATATTGCCGCAGAAGACCATGTCCATCCCCCGCAGAGGCGGCGCAAACGTCCCCGTGTCCGTCGTGCGGACGTGCTGAAGATATAGAACCGCGGCACGGATGTAGTTCGACCACGTGACAGAGACGTCGCCTTTTCGCTTGTCGTACTCCGCATGACACCAGGCATCCCAGTCCGTGATCTTCGCCCCGGCGGGCAGGCACTCGCTGATCCGGAACTGCTCGTCCGCGAACAGATCCGACTCGACGTTTCGAGCGATTACATGATCGTCATGACGGGGCGACGCGACCAGCCACAGGTGGTTGACGGCCACCGGATTGACCGAGCCGCCTCGGTGGTCGATATGCGTGCCCAGAATATTCACCCGTCCTGACGACCGAATGACCAGCACTTCTCGGTCCATGCCACAGGCCTCGCCGTACGTGCACAGCGCCTGCATGCACATCCGGGCCGCCTGGGCATGCTCCGACTCGATGTTTGCACAGAGCGTCAGCAGCGTGCGATTGAAGTCGCTGCCAAAGTCCTGGGCCGCAGCGATCCACTCCCCCACCGGATGTAAAGGCGTCACTCGTGGAACCATCAATCCTCTTCGGCATTTACTATCTGTGCTTCATGGTTTACTATTGGACTGGTGCCGGGCGACGAAAGCGATGAGATCGTAAGTCGTCAATCGACAGTTGTAAACCGGAAAGATGCCTTCTCATGGAACAAAGCGGGGATGAAGTGCGAGCCAAACCGACAGAAATGCCGGGCCTGGTCGATCTCCAAGTCAATGGCTATCGAGGCGTGGATTTTTCCGGCGACGATCTGACGGTGGAGAGTCTTGCGCGGGCCTGCCGAGAGCTGCTGTCAACGGGGACCACGGTCTTTCTGCCCACCCTGATCACGAGCCCGGCCGAGATCTACGAGCGGAACCTGCCGATCATCGCCGAAGTGCTCGGCAGGGACGAGTTCCGAGGCCGCGTCCTCGGCATCCACCTGGAAGGGCCCTTCATCTCGCGGCAGGACGGGGCGCGTGGGGCGCACACGGCACAGTGGGTCAGGACTCCCGAACCTGCGTATCTGGATGAACTCATCCATTTGGCGGATGGCAAGGTTCGGCTCCTGACGATCGCAGCGGATCAGGAAGGCGCCGAAGAGCTGACGCGGCACGCAGTTGGGCGAGGAATCACCGTGTCTGTCGGTCACCACATGGCCACGGAGCGGGACCTGGAGCGGCTGGTCAAGGCGGGGGCCAAGGCCCTGACCCACCTGGGAAACGGGGTTCCCGCCCTACTGGACAGGCACAGCAATCCGGTCTGGGCCGGCCTGGCCAACGACGACCTCTGGGCGATGGTGATCGCGGATGGACACCATCTGCCGCCCGCCCTGCTCAAGACGATCCTCAGGGCCAAGGGCCCGGAAAGATGCATCGTGATCAGCGACGCATCCCCGCTGGCCGGATTGTCGCCGGGCACATATAGGTCGATGGGGGCAGATGTCGTCCTGGCCGAAAGCGGACGACTCTATAACCCCGCCACGGGATACATGGCCGGCTCCTCCGCGACGATGCCACAGTGCGCGGAGTATCTCCGCACGCTGGGTCTGCTCAACCACGACGATCTCGTGCGGGTGTGTTTCGCCAATCCGCTCCGCTTGATCGGATGTACCGCCGAGGGTATTGTCCTCGGAGGTAGATGATGACTTCTTATCGACAGTGACCGCTGTCAGGAGGATCTGTATGGCTCTCAATCCAAACGGCATCGCGAGGCTCATCACGGGTTGCCTGGTCGGCCTGCTGTTGGCGGTGGGTATCAGCAAGGGGCAGGACGCTGCCCTGACGTTCTTCGGCTGGTCGGATCAGCACGTGCAGACGGACGGCAACGGGGAGCACCTGATCCCGGCCATCGATGCCATGAACTCGCTGCCCGGCACGGCGTACCCGCAGACCATCGGCGGCGTGGTCGCCAAGCCTGCCTTCGTCTTCGGGTGCGGCGACATCACGGAGTGGCCCTCGGCCGCCGCGAAGAACACGTATGAGCAGCTCATCACCAAGCGACTGAAGTTCCCCACCTACGACATCGCGGGCAACCACGACATCGGCGGCCTGTCCCCCAGCGACACCGTCCTCAACTGGCTCATCCAAAGGCACAAGTTGCTCCGCTACACCTTCGAGAAATCGGGCGTGACGTTCATCGGTCTGTTCTCCGAATACGACGAGAGCCTGAACAACCCAGCCCAGCCCATCTCGAAGGCCGCCCTCGACTACCTGCGAAAGGCCCTTGCGACGGTCCCGAAGGATAGGCCGGTGGTCGTCGCCACCCACCTGTGCTTCGACGCCATTACCAACCGGGACGAGTTTGTGGACGCTTTCGGCGATGCGAACGTGATTTTCGTGCTCGGCGGCCACTATCACAAGGCCGTCGTGAGCAAGTACCGGGGAATCAACTTCGTGCAACTCCCCTCCCCCGCGCCCAAATCCGACGGCGAGTTCACGGTCCTGCGAATCACCAAGAACCGCCTCACCGCGATCCCCTTCAACTACCGCCAGAACCGCTGGGTGACCGAGAAAACCAAGCTCCTCGACACCCCCATCAAAGGCCCGACCAAAGCACTGCTGCAAGAACAAGCGACCACACCAATTCAGTGACGCTCTCTACCTGTTCTGCGCTGCCAGCCTCACTTCGTCGGCAATCGCCGCAATGCCGGCGGCGACGACGGCGGGGTCCTGGGCGTAGCTGACGCGGAGGCATTCGTTCGTGTGGGGCCAGGGCTCGTTCAGGCCGGGGAAGGAGCAATGGCCCGGGATGACGAGGACGTTTCGCTGTTTCAGCCGCTCGTAGAGCTGCTGACTCGTGATCGGCAGGTTCGGGAACCACA
>Ga0116141_10003126_pt1 | contig 14041 bp, 8 predicted proteins | sample AD_UKC097_MetaG_FD_89744 | JGI IMG/M metagenome (GOLD analysis project Ga0116141, IMG submission 89744) | Active sludge microbial communities of municipal wastewater-treating anaerobic digesters from USA - AD_UKC097_MetaG | ecosystem: Engineered > Bioreactor > Anaerobic > Digestate | place: USA...
CATCTTCCAAAGGCCAGGCGCCCCGAGGCGGTCCGGACGGTGGACTTTGCCGCCGCCTGGGTGTATCATAACCGGGCGTCGGGCGCCGTGGGCACGACGAAAGGAGCAACCGGGATGATGCGTTCTGCGCAAATCCGCCAGATGGGGCTGCTGGTCCTGATGCTATCAGACCTGTGCTGTGCGGCGAACCCCTTCTCCGGCGAGGATCGCCGGCAGGCCTTTCTGTGGGCCCTTGCGAAGGAAGATGAGAGCTACGATCCAGCCGCACGTATGCTCCGGGCCGAGTTCTCCTCGCCCGGTTACCACACGACGCTCCAGGGCGGAACCGTCCACCGCACCCGCGAGAGCCTCAAGTACGCGGTGGCCCTTCTCGATAGCGGCGACCCCGAGCGCCTCAGGCGGGCCGAGGCAGTGTTGAATCGCGTCATCGACTTGCAGGATCAGGACCCGAGCAGCCGAACGTACGGGATCTGGCCGTGGTTTCTCGAGGAGCCGCTCGACAGGATGTCGCCCCCGGACTGGAACTGGGCCGATTTCTGCGGCACCCAGCTTCTCCAGGTCGCCATCGACCACATGAGCCGCCTCTCGCCCGACGTGCAACAGAAGGTCAAGGATGCGATCGTGCACGCGGCTCGCTCGATTCAGCGGCGGGACGTCGGCCCGGGGTATACGAACATTGCCCTGATGGGCACCTATGTCACGCTCGTCGCCGGGGAGCGTTTTGGCCTGCGCGAGCTATCCGACTACGGCCGCGAACGCCTTCGCCGGTTCCACAAGTACACACAGCAGAGGGGCTCGTTCACCGAGTACAACAGCCCGACCTACACCTGCGTGGCCATCGAGGAAATCAGCCGCATGAGGCAGCATGTCCGCGACAGCGAATCGCTGGCCGTGCTGGCGGAGCTGAACGCGTTCGCCTGGAAGCACGTGGCCCGCCGCTTCCACCCGGCGACGAAGCAGTGGGCCGGTCCGCACAGCCGGTCCTATTCCACGCTTCTGGGCGAGAGGACGCTGGCCTTCATCGAACGCGCGACCAGCGACAAGGTCAAGTTCATGCCCGAGGCCACGGCCTGGGAAAGCCTCGACGCACTGCGCATCGACGTCCATTGCCCGAACGATCTCGACACGTACTTCACGACCCTCGACATCCCGCGCATCGAGGTGGAACCTTTCGCCATCAACAGCGACCGCGATGAGCACGACCTCATCGGCATCACGTATCTGCATCCGGATTTCACGTTGGGGAGCGTCAACATCGGCGATCTGTGGAACCAGCGTCGGCCGTTGGTGGCGTACTGGCGGACGCCCGCCGGCCCGGCGGCAGCGCGGGTTCGTTTCCTGCACGACGAGTACGACTATGCCGGTGCGAGTCTCTTCACCGTTCAGGACGCCGCCGATGCGTTGGGCGCCGTCCTGTTCGCCACCGACCGTGGCGACACGCACATCTCGCTCGACAGGATCGAGAACGCAACGATCCGGGCCAAGGACCTGCGTTTGCGTCTGGAGTTCGAGGGCGCCGTTGCCAGTCTGCAACTGCCCGAGAGACTGGAGCTGGGCGAGCCCTTGCGTTTCACCTCCGGTCCGATTGAAGGTGTATTCGGGGTCCATTCCGTCACCTTCGACGGTCTGCCCGTCCGTCTCGAGGCGCAGCGGCAGGGCGAGCGGGCGTGGATCGATCTGATCCTCTACCACGGCCGGGAGCGCGAGTTCAATTTCAACGAGATTCGCGAGGCGGCCATCGTGTTCACGCTCTCGATCATCCCGTCCTCCACGGCCTTTGGCGCAGCAGGGCCTTCCGTCTATTCAAGCATCGCCGCGGAACTGACGGTCGCGGACATTGAGTCGCCTCGCCAGACGTGGTATTCCCGGAGAACCAACAGCCAGACGCTGTCTATCACCATCCCGGTCCGGCCGTTGCCGACGGCCCGGCAGAAAGCCGCCTGCTCCGCCAAGGCCGGGGACATCGACCCGTGGGAATCCTCCATCTGAACCTGGGGGCACGCATTCCGGAGTTTTCCTCGCGAGCATCAGATTTTTGACGAGAAAAGTCTTGCACTGTTTCTGCCGATATGTATACTTGGATCAAGTATGGAAAACCGGTGCACAATTCGTCACATCCGCATCGACGGCCTGATCGGCCGGCTCGCCCTGATCCTGCGCCGCTAAGGCGCAAACAACGAGAGTACCACAACCCGTTCTGATTCCACCACTTACGTAAATCCGTAGCGTTCCGTCCGTCTTTACGGCATAATGACCCGCTACGACCCAATGATTGATTATGGATAATTGGCTATTGATGATTGGACTCTTGCGAAGCGGTTCCGCCCAGGAACGCCGCTCCAATCATCCATCATCAATCATCCTTTATCAACAGGAATGGAGAGCCAACGATGTCAGGTGAAAGAGTGTTGATTTTCGATACCACGCTCCGCGACGGCGAGCAGTCGCCGGGGGCGGCCATGTCGATCCCGCAGAAACTCGAGATTGCCCGGCAATTGGCCCTGCTCGGAGTCGATATCATCGAGGCGGGATTCCCGGTTTCCTCGCCCGCCCAGTTCGAGGCCACGAGGCTGGTGGCCGAGCAGGTCAAGGGTCCGACCATCGCCGCCCTGGCCCGCGCCAACTCGCTGGACATCGAGTCGGCAGGCAAGGCCATCGCTGGGGCCAAGAGGAAGCGAATCCATACGTTCATCGCGACCTCGCCGATCCACATGAAGTACAAGCTCAAGAAAGAGCCCGATCAGGTCCTCAAGATGGCGGTCGAGGCGATCCAATGCGCGAAGGCCTTCACGAACGACGTCGAGTTCTCGCCGGAGGACGCCTGTCGCAGCGAGGTCCCGTTCCTCATCGAAGTGCTGGCGGCGGTAATCGAGGCCGGTGCGACCACGTTGAATATTCCCGACACGGTCGGCTACGTGCTGCCGTATGAGTACGGACAGCTCATTGCGAAGCTCAAGAGCGATGTCCCGGGCATCGGCAAGTGCGTCCTCAGCACGCATTGCCACAACGATCTGGGCATGGCCGTCGCCAACTCGCTGGCCGGCGTTCGCAACGGGGCCAGGCAGGTCGAGTGCACCGTCAACGGGCTCGGCGAGCGGGCCGGCAACGCCGCGATGGAAGAGGTCGTCATGGCGATCCGGACGCGGCAGGACTTCTTCGGCGTCGAGGGCCTTTCCACGAACATCAACACGAAGGAGATCTTCCGCACGAGCCAGCTCGTCTCGCAGCTCACGGGCTTCGTGATCCAGCCCAACAAGGCGATCGTCGGCGCCAACGCCTTCGCGCACGAGTCGGGCATTCACGTGGACGGCATCCTCAAGGAGCGGACGACCTACGAGATCATGACGCCCGAGACGATCGGCCTGGTGGGCTCGCGGATGGTGCTCGGTCGCCACACCGGCCGGGCCGGCTTCGCCGACCGGTGCAAGCAGCTCGGCTACAAGCTCTCGAAGGATGAGCTCGAGCACGCGTACCAGCGGTTCGTCGAGATCGCCGACAAGAAGAAGGAGGTCTTCGACGCCGACGTGGCGGCCATCATCAACGATGAGATCCGCGTCGTGGAACAGATCTATGTGCTCGATTACCTGCACGTCGCCTCGGGCACCGGAACGCTGCCGACGGCGAGTGTGAAGATGCGGGTCAAGGGCGAGATGAAGATCGCCGTCGCGTATGGCGACGGGCCGGTCGATGCCGCCTACGAGGCGATGCGCGTGGCGATGGACCTGAGGCCCAAGCTCGAGGAGTACTCGATCCGCGCGATTACGGGGGGCACCGAGGCCCTCGGCGAAGCGACCGTCCGGATTCGTGAGGACGGCCGGGTCTTCATCGGCCGGGGCGTCTCGACGGACATCATCGAGGCCAGCGCCAAGGCCTACGTGGACGCGGTCAACCGTATGGTCGCCGCGCAGGAATTGCCGGAGCAGCCGTCGATGAAGGCCGAACTGTAACCAGCAGCAGAGTTGGAAATCCGAATATCGAAATCCGAAATCCGAAACAAACCCGAATGACTGAAAACCAAAATCCAAAACAGTACGATCTGGAGGACCGGACGTATGCGTTTGCACTGGATGTTCGTGGGTTTGTGAAGCGTTTGAAACGGACAATAGCCAATGTCGAGGACGGCAGGCAGCTCATCAAGGCCTCAGGTTCCGTCGGGGCCAACTATATCGAGGCCAATGAGGCCTTGAGCAGGAAGGATTTCCTGATGCGGATCCGGATCTGCCGGAAGGAAGCCAAAGAGTCGCGATACTGGCTTCGGCTTGTGGATACGTCGGAGGATCAGAAGCTGGAAGATCGTCGGCAGCGACTGCTTCAGGAAGCTACGGAGTTGACGAGCATCTTCGGTGCGATTGTGCGCCGGAGTGAGTGATTTTTCGGTCATTAGGGTTTTGGATTTGTTTCGGATTTCGAAATTCGGATTTCGAGTTTACGACCAATGAGGTAACGACAGATGGGAATGACGATCACGGAGAAGATCTTGGCGCGGGCCGCGGGCCAGAAGACGGTCGTGCCGGGACAGTTGGTGGACGCGAGTGTCGATTTGGTGATGTGTCACGATGTGACGACGCCGCCGGCGATCTCGATGCTGGTGGAAAAGGGGATCGACCGGGTGTTCGATCCGGACCGGATCGTGGTGACGCCGGACCACTTCCAGCCGCCCAAGGACGTCAAGAGCGCCGAGCTGCACAAGCGGCTGGACGAATGGGCCAAGCGCCACAAGATCAAGCACTACTACAAGCTGGGCCGGGCCGGCGTCTGCCATGCGCTGTTGCCGGAGCAGGGCCATATCCGGCCGGGCGAGGTGATTGTGGGCGGCGATTCACACACGTGCACCTACGGCGCCCTGGCGGCGTTCAGCACGGGGATCGGCTCGACCGACCTGGCGGCGGCCGTCGCGACGGGCAAGCTCTGGTTCAAGATCCCGGCCTCGATGAAGTTCGTGCTCAACGGCGAGCTGCCGCCTGGGGTCTACAGCAAGGACGTGATGCTCAACGTGATCGGGCGGATCGGCACCGACGGCGCGCTCTACCGCGCGATGGAGTTCGTGGGGCCCGCATTGCAGGAGATGACGATGGAGGCCCGCATGACCATGACGAACATGGCCATCGAGGCCGGGGCCAAGAACGGCATCATCGGGTTCGACGAAGTGACCCAAGCGTACCTGGACGGTCGCCTGAAGGACGCCAGCAAGTACACCGTGTTCGAGTCGGACGCCGACGCGCAGTATGTCGTGACGGAGGAGTTCGATTGCTCGGCGATGGAGCCGACGGTGGCCCTGCCGCACCTGCCCAGCAACGCGGTGCCCATCGGCGAGTGCGCGGGCAAGGCGATGGACCAGGCCTATATCGGCAGTTGTACGAACGGCCGGATCGAGGACCTTCGCATCGCCGCCGACATCATAGAAGGCAAACAAGCCGCGATCCGCACGATCGTCGTACCGGCGACGCCGGAGGTTTGGAAGCAGGCGCAGGACGAGGGTCTGTTCAACGTCTTCTACGACGCCGGCTGCGTGATCTCGGCGCCGACGTGCGGCGCGTGTCTCGGCGGTTTTATGGGTGTCCTGGCCGCTGGCGAAAAGTGCATCAGCACGACGAATCGCAACTTCGTCGGCCGGATGGGCAGTCCCAAGAGCGAAGTCTACCTGGCCAGCCCCGCGACCGTCGCCGCCAGTGCGGTCGAAGGCAAGCTGGCCGACCCGAGGAAATACCTTTAAGAAAACACGAATATCGAAATCCGAAATCCGAAACAAATTCAAATGACCGAAGGTCAAAACCCCAAACGGTTCGATCTGGAGGATCGCACGTTTGCCTTCGCACGTGATGTGCGAGAGTTCGTGAAGGAGCTGAAACAAACACTGGCCAATGCTGAGGATGGCAAGCAGTTGATCAGAGCATCGGGTTCCGTCGGGGCCAATTACATTGAGGCCAACGAGGCCCTGAGCAAGAAGGACTTTCTGATGCGGATCCGGATATGCCGGAAGGAATCCAAAGAGGGCCGCTATTGGCTCAGGCTTGTCGATACCTGCGGCGATCAGAGGCAGGAGTCTCGCAGGCGAGAGTTGATACAGGAAGCCACTGAGTTGATGAGCATCTTCGGTTCGATTGTGCGTAAGGGCGAATAGCGTTTCGAGCATTTGGTTTTTGGAGATTCGGATTTGTTTCGGATTTCGAAATTCGGATTTCGGACTTGAGAACGAGGATACTATGGCAAAGGTACACGTATACAAACGCGATCATGTCAACACCGACGAGATCATCCCCGCTCGGTATTTGAACACGGACAACGAGGCGGAGCTGGCGAAGCATTGTCTGGAGGATCTGGACAAGGACTTTGTGAAGAAGGCCAAGCCGGGCGACGTGATCGTTGCGGGCGACGACTTCGGGTGCGGGTCCAGCCGGGAGCATGCGGTCTGGGCGATTCGCGGGGCGAAGGTGCGGACCGTGATCGCACGGTCGTTCGCGAGGATCTTCTATCGCAACGCGATCAACTGCGGGTTCTACCTGATCGAGTCGGCCGAGGCAGTGGACCAGATCGCCGACGGCGACGAGGTCGAGATCGACTACGACGCCGGCGTGATCCGGGACAAGACGAATGGCAAGCAGATCAAGTTTATGCCGCTGCCGGACTTCGCCCTGGAGATCATCCGCGACGGCGGACTGCTCGATCATGTCATGAAGAAAAGTGCGTGACACTACAAAGGCCGGGTCGATGAACGGGCATTGCCTTACCAGACGGGAGTTCCTTCAGGCCGCCGGGACAACGGCGGTCCTGGGATTCTGCGCCCCCATGGGCCTCGGCCAACCGAGGACGGGGCGCCGCAAGCCGAGCTTCGTGTTCTTCCTGATCGACGACCTCGGCTGGAAGGACTTGGGATGCTACGGCAGCACGTTCTACGAAACGCCCAACGTAGATCGGCTTGCGGCGCAGGGCATGCGGTTTACGAATGCCTATGCGGCCTGTCCCGTCTGCTCGCCCACGCGGGCGAGCATCATGACGGGCAAACACCCCGCGCGACTCGGAATTACGGACTGGATCGGCGCTCCGCAGAGACCCACGACTTACCGCGAAGGTATGCCGCTGGAGGAAGTGACCATCGCCGAGGCGCTCAAAGAAGCCGGCTATGCGACGGGCTTCATTGGCAAATGGCACCTGGCGACCCGCGATGCGGACCGGGCGATGTACTATCCGGACCGACAAGGCTTCGATATCAACGTCGGCGGAGACCATTCCGGCGCGCCGCCAACCTACTTCTATCCATACAGCAAGGGCAATCGCAGCCTGGAGACGATGCCGGCCGGCGGTGAGGAAGGGGAGTACCTGACGGATCGGCTCACCGACGAATCGCTCACGTTCATCGAGGCCAACAAGGACCGGCCGTTCCTGCTGTACCTGTCGCACTACGCGGTGCACACGCCGCTCGAATCGAAGAAGGGCCTCGCCGAGAAGTACGAGACCAAGGCGAAAGGTCTTCCCGAGCGCCAAGGCCCGCACGCCGAGCCGGTCTACGGCCCATACGAGACCCGGCTCGTTCAGGATCACGCGGTCTACGCCGGCATGGTGCAGAGCGTCGACGAGAGCGTCGGGCGAGTCCTGAACAAGCTGGCCGAGCTCGGACTCGAGCAGGACACCATCGTGATCTTCATGTCCGACAACGGCGGGCTGTCCACCGTCCGACGGGAGGGCCCAACCTGCAACCTGCCCCTGCGGGCGGGCAAGGGCTGGCTCTATGAAGGTGGCATTCGCGAACCGATGGTCATCAAGTGGCCCGGTGTTGTGACGCCGGGCAGCGAATGTCACAAGCCGGTTGTCAGCACGGATTTCTATCCGACCATGTTGGAAATGGCGGGCCTGCCACTGAAGCCGCAGCAGCATGTCGATGGCCTCAGCCTTGTTCCACTGCTCAAAGGCACCGGGACGGCGAGACACGAGGCGTTGTATTGGCACTATCCGCACTATCACGGCAGCGGCAACCGCCCCAGCGGCGCGGTCCGGGCGGGTGACTACAAACTGATCGAATGGTACGAGGACGGCAAAGTCGAGTTGTACAATCTCAAGGAGGATCTCGGCGAGAAGAACGACCTGGCCGCGACGATGCCCGGCAAGGCGGTCGAACTGAAACGGATGCTCCGGGCTTGGCGTGACCAGGTGGGCGCAAAGATGCCCGAAGGCGAGCCCCGCGAGGATTTCGAGACGTGGCGACAGGCGAGGGACGGAAAGGATCGCTCATGAAGCGACGTGACTTCCTCAAGGCAGTGGGAGCCGGAGCGACCCTGTGGTTCTCCGGATGCGGCGGCATGTCGAGGCTCGTGGCGCAAGATCGCAAGAGGCCGAGCTTCGTGTTCTTCCTCGTGGACGATCTCGGCTGGAAGGACCTCGGTTGTTACGGCAGCACGTTCTACGAGACACCGAATGTGGACAGGCTGGCCGCCAGCGGCGTGCGATTCACGAGTGCATACGCGGCCTGTCCCGTCTGTTCGCCGACGCGAGCGAGCATCATGACGGGCAAGTACCCCGCGCGACTGGCGACAACCGACTACTTCGGGGCGCCGCAGCCCGACACCGTCGACAAGCATTGGACGAAAGACAAGCCGCTGCTGCCGGCTCGTTACGAGGATCGGCTGCCACTGAAGGAAGTGACGATCGCCGAGGCGCTGAAGGAGGATGGCTACGCGACCTTCTTCGCGGGCAAATGGCACCTCGGGCCCGAGGGATTCTGGCCGGAGGACCAGGGCTTCGACATCAACAAAGGCGGCATCGAGCGCGGCGGGCCCTACGGCGGCAAGAAGTACTTTTCGCCCTATGGCAACCCCCGCCTGCCTGACGGCCCGGACGGCGAGCATCTGCCCGACCGGCTGGCGACTGAAACCTGCAAATTCATCGAGGACAACAAGGACCGGCCCTTCTTAGCCTACCTGGCGTTCTACTCGGTTCACACGCCTCTGATGGCCCGCGAGGACCTCAAGGCCAAGTACGAGAAGAAAGCGGAGCGGGTCGATCATGATGGTCCAGCCTGGGGACAGGAGGGCGACCGGAAGGTCCGGCTGGTGCAGGACCACGCCGTCTATGCGGGGATGGTCGAGGCGATGGATCAGGCAGTGGGCAAGGTGCTCGATGCGCTGGACCGTCTGGACCTGGCGAAGGACACGGTCGTCTTCTTCATGTCGGACAACGGCGGGCTCTCGACCTCCGAAGGGCACCCGACGTGTAATTTGCCGCTGCGGGCTGGCAAGGGCTGGCTCTACGAGGGCGGCATCCGCGAGCCGATGATCGTCCGCTGGCCCGGCGTGGCCAAAGCCGGCAGCACGTGCGAGGAGCCCGTAATCAGCACGGATTTCTACCCGACGATGCTGGAGATGGCGGGCTTGCCGCTGAGGCCGCAGCAGCATCTGGATGGCCGGAGCATGTCGCCGCGGTTGAAACAGGCCGGCAAGCAGGAGCGCCGCGCCCTCTACTGGCATTACCCGCACTACGGCAACCAGGGCGGCTCGCCCGGCGGGGCCGTTCGTGTAGGCGACTACAAGCTGATCGAATTCTATGAAGACAGTCGCGTGGAATTGTATAATCTGCGGGCCGATCTCGGCGAGCAGCACGACCTGGCGGCGACGATGCCCGACAAGGCGGCCGAGTTGCGGCGAATGCTGCACGAGTGGCGCAGGGAGGTCAGGGCCCGGATGCCGACCCCGAATCCGAATGTGAGGAAGTAACGCTGGCGATCAAGGGCGGGACTCACGCATGAGAACTACAAGACAGAAGGGGTTGAGATGGCTGGAGGGCAAACTCGGGCGGCTGCTACCGCCTTGCATTGCGGTATCGAAGTTCTTTCCACCAGAAGAATCCTGGACCGGTAAGGAGACTTGGTGGTTTGACTTGTCCGTCAGGAAAGGAAGACGACTTCCACGGGAGAACTATCACCTTTTGGGGGAGTTTTGCGCTTTAGGGCCTCCGGCATGATACACAAGCAGGATGATTCGCTTGAAGGAGTGCGAAGCACCCTTGCTGCTGGTGGCTCCAATGCGGCAAACTCCCGCCGCGACGCGGCGAAATCCGGGTCGGTCCGTAATCCGCCAATTGCTTGTGTGTGTGCGACGTCCAAGGCCTTAGCAAAGCCGAGATAGATGGGGTGTGCCCCGCATATCGTTTTCAGAGTAGATTGTGAGAGAGTGACCAAGAAAGGAAAATCGTTCGATGGCAAAGACGTACAAGATTGCAGTGATGCCCGGGGATGGGACGGGGCCGGAAGTGACGGCCGAGGCCGTCAAGGTGTTGAACGCGGCGGCCGACAAGTTCAAATTCAAAGTGGACCCGACCACGTTCGATTTCGGCGGCGAGCGGTACAAACGCACGGGCGAGACGCTGCCCGACAGCGCGGTCGAAGAGCTTCGCAAATTCGACGCGATCCTGCTCGGCGCGATCGGCCACCCGGACGTGGCGCCCGGGATCCTCGAGAAGGGCATCCTGCTCAAGGCCCGATTCGAGCTGGATCAGTACATCAACCTGCGTCCGGTCAAGCTGTATCCCGGCGTCGAGACGCCATTGAAGAACAAGGGTCCCGAGGACATCGATTTCGTCGTGGTTCGGGAGAACTCGGGCGACGCCTACACCGGCACCGGCGGCGTCACGATGAAGGGCACGCCCCAGGAGGTCGCCGTCCAGTCGGCGGTCTATTCGCGGTTCCAGGTGGATCGCTGTCTGAAGTACGCCTTCGAGTACGCAAAAAAGCACGGCAAGAAGGCCCGCGGCCGGGGCGAGAAGAACACGCTGGCCCTGAGCGGCAAGACCAACGTCCTGACGTATATCTACGGCCTGTGGGAGCGGGCCTTCCATGAGATGGGCCAGGCCCAGTATCCCGACATCGCCCGCGAGTACTACCACGTCGACGCGACCACGATGTGGTTCGTGAAGAACCCCGAATGGTTCGACGTAATCGTCACGGGCAACCTGTTCGGCGACATCATCACGGACCTCGGCGCCATGATCCAGGGCGGGATGGGCATTGCGGCCGGCGGCAACATCAATCCCGACGCCGGCGGCGTCAGCATGTTCGAGCCCATCGGCGGCAGCGCCCCGAAGTACACGGGCAAAGGTGTCATCAATCCGCTGGCGGCGATCTGCGCGGCCCAGATGATGCTCGCGCACCTCGGCCAGGAGAAAGCGGCCGCCGCCATGGAGCAGGCGGTGATGTACGTCACCGCCAACAAGATGAAATCGATGGCGGCCGGCAAGATGGGCTACTCGACCAGCGAGGTCGGCGACCTCGTCGCGACCAAAGTCGCGGAGTAGTGATACGAAGGGATAGGTTCCGGGCGGCAGCTTGCTTGTAGTGACTCCGTAAGGCGTTTCTCATGCCCTTACGGGCACGCGACGAACGGGCTGTCGCCCGGCTGTTTCAAGGGACGATGGGGTCCCATCAACTATCGGGTCCAAGTGAGGGGAACAATGGAACGGGTAGTCGGAGTCTGCATCGCTCTATGATTGACGAGTGCGGCGACGTTGTCTGCGGAGGGGCCGCAATGGAACATCCGGGACATGCCTCGCGAATCGGTGACGGTTATTGCTCATCGCGGCGCCGGATACCTTGCGCCGGAGAACACGATGGAGGCGCTTGAACTGACCTGGAGCATGGGCGGTATTCCGGAAGTGGACGTCCGAACCACCCGAGACGAGGTTCTCATGATGTTCCATGACAACGACTTTGCCCGAGTTCTTCCGGGCGCGTCCGAGGCGATGAAGAAGACACGCCTGGAAGACCTGACCTATGAGGAGGCTCGACGACTCGATATCGGGGCCTTTCGCGGCAGCCAGTTTGCCGGTCAGAGGATTGTCAGTCTGGGGGAAATCTGCGACGCGTTGCGCCAGGATCGCTGGCGTCGGGTGTATGTCGATGTCAAGAACGTCGATTTTGAACTTCTGGCAAGACAGACGGAGGGGCTTCACGAACAGATTGTGCTGGCAACCGGCAAAGATGAAGAAGCTCAACGGTGGATGAAGATCTCACCGCTCTCCGGAACGCTGTTGTGGATGGGTCTCGGACAGGCGACCGATGCGGATATCGAGAAACGGTTCAAGACACTCCGCGAGTCCAATTTCGACGGCGTGACGCATCTTCAAATTCACGTCAAGTTCGATGAAGACGGAACGATCAGGCCCTCGGAGGAGTGTCTCAGGAGAGCGGGAAACGAACTGCGGCGGCACAATATTGAGTTTCAGACGATGCCCTGGGACGCCAAGGAAGACAGAGTCGAGTACTACAAGCGTCTTCTCGATCTCGGCACGGCTGGACTCGGAACCGACAGGCCGGACATCGCGATGAAGGCGCTTGATGAGTACTACGCCAATCCGCCCGCGGGCGTCTGGAATGTGCGAGACCACATTCCATTCGAGAAGGTCATCGTTCAGGCTCATCGCGGTTACGGAAACGCTGCCCCTGAGGGCTCTCTGGAGTCGTTCGAGAGGGCCTGGAAGCTGAACATGGTTCCGGAAGCGGACCTCCGCATGACCAAGGACGGAGTCATCGTGTCGTTTCACGACAACAATCTCGCCCGAATTTTGCCCGAGGGCCCGGCGGAACTGAAGAAGAAGGGGATCAAGGACCTGACATTTGAGGAAACGCAGCAACTCGACATCGGAAGGTACCGCGGCGAGAGGTTCGCCGGCCAGAAGATCATCAGCCTGGCCAAGATGATCGACGTTCTGCGCGCTCATCCGGAACGCATGCTCTACATCGATATCAAAGAAATCGACTTCCATGTCCTGGCTCAACAGACGATGGGGCATCATCCGCAACTGATCGTCGCGTCGACGAAATACAGTGAACTCAAGGAGTGGAAACGGGTCGCTCCCCGTTCCAAGACGCTGCACTGGATGGGCGGGACACAGGCCGACCTGGAAAAGCGGCTGGCCGCGTTGCGGGAAGTGAAGTTCGCGGACATCGACCAGCTTCAGATCCACGTCCGCATCGGCGACGACGGCGAGATTTCTCCGAGCGAGGCGTTTCTCAGAAGGATCGGCGACGAACTCCGCCAATACGGCGTCTTGTTTCAGACGCTTTCCTGGACTCAAGGGGACAAGCCTGAAACCTATCGCCGACTCCTCGACCTCGGCTGCGCCAGCTTCGCGACCGACTATCCCGAAGAGACGATGAACGCCATCAAGGCGTACTATGACGAAGGCGGGCGGATCACGCTGGACTCTCTGCTCGAAGAGATGATCGACCGGGATCGCGTGGCTCGCTTCCCCGAGCCGCTGTACCGGTCGCTCCAGGCGTCCAGCTACAATCGCGAGTCCGTTCACCGGGACAAGCCCGGCTGGTTTGCCGACAGCGACGGGCTCGGTTTCATCCGCACCGAGACTGCCGGCGGCAAGACCGAGTGGGTCGTCATGGAACACGAGGGGCCGGGCTGCGTCACGCGGATCTGGACCCCATTCTTCTATTACGACTTCAACGAACGGGTCGGTCCGAACGTGAGGGTCTATCTGGATGGAGCCGAGACGCCGGTGATCGACGAGAGCCTGATCAGGCTGGTGACCGCCCAAGGTTTCATCAAGCCTCCCTTCGCGGCCTTCACCGCGCGGGCGGGCGATCTCTACCTGCCGATCCCTTTCGCCAAGAGTTGTAGGATCACGATGACGGGCAGGCCCTTCTACCACATCATCAACTACCGCGCCTATCCGGCGGGCACGGCCGTCGAGACCTTTACCATGGCCGGCTGCCAGGCCGCCAACCGCGAGAAGATCGGCACGATTCTCTATGCAGCGTCCGACTCCAGGCCGGGTCGGCCGCTGAGCATGCACAAGGATATCGAGCCCGGCGAGAGTGGCGAGATTGTGTTGCCCGCCGGCCCGGCTGCCGTGCGGGAGATCACCATGAGGCTCAATAACGTGACAGACAACACCTTCCTGCGTTCCACTGTGTTGACGATGGCCGCCGATGGCGAGCAGACCATCTGGTGCCCCGTCGGGGACTTCTTCTGTTGCGCTGACTCGCTGCATCCCTTCCGGACGTGGGAGCGAGCCGTCTCCGAGGACGGCACGATGGCATGCC
>Ga0116141_10003130_pt1 | contig 14032 bp, 10 predicted proteins | sample AD_UKC097_MetaG_FD_89744 | JGI IMG/M metagenome (GOLD analysis project Ga0116141, IMG submission 89744) | Active sludge microbial communities of municipal wastewater-treating anaerobic digesters from USA - AD_UKC097_MetaG | ecosystem: Engineered > Bioreactor > Anaerobic > Digestate | place: USA...
AGCGCGCGGGCCGCATCGCTGCGGCCCAGGCCGCAGCCGATCGCGATCGCGTCGACGTCGTCGAAGGCGCGCGCGGCATCGCGGGTCATCAGCTGCGGCTGGCTCGGATCGAACACCGGCGCGTCGGGCGAGGCCACGAATACTTTGCCGGCGCCCGCGGCCTGCGCGCCGCGCGCGGCCAGCAGTGCCGCACCGGTCATGCCCTGGGCGCCGCCGATCACGAGCACGCTGCCGAAGCTGCCCTTGTGGCTGTCGCGCGTGCGCGGGCGCAGCAGCGCGCGGGCTTCGGCGCGTCCGAACAGCACGCCGGTGTCGTGCGTCTGCGGGACCGGCGCGGCGGCGAGGGGTGCGCCGGTCACTGGCGAGGAGGGGGGCGAAGCGGACGAGGAAGGCGACGGGGCAGACGAGGACGGTGAGGAAGCGGACGCGGCGGCGTCCGGCAGCGGACCGTCGGTGCCGAGCGCCGCGACGACGACCCGGCCGGCGCAGTCGACGCCGGCCGCGGTGTGCAGTCCCGGTTTGTCGGCGATCATCGTCACCGTGCAGGTCGCGCGCACGACCGCGCCGGAAGCGCCACCGACCACCGCGCCGGTATCCGCGTCCAGGCCGCTGGGAACGTCGACGGCGACCACCTCCAGCCGGGCTGCGTTCAGCAGGCCGATCGCATCGGCCGCGGCCCCCTGGAGCGGCCGACCGAGCCCGATGCCGAACAGTCCGTCGATCACCAGCGGCCGCTGCGCGAGCCAGTCGGGCAGCGCCGCGATCGGGTCCAGCGGGGCACCGGAGGCATCCCAGCGCGCCCGCACGCGGGCCGCGTCCTCCGCGGCCGGCAGCGCCGTGCTCAGCGCGAGTGCCCGCACCGGAAACCCGCGCGCGCGCAGCAGGCCCAGCGCCAGCAGCGCGTCACCGCCGTTGTTGCCCGGCCCGACCAGGCCGACGATCGGCGTGGCGCGCGGCAGACGGCGCGCGATGCGCACGGCCTCGTCGGCCACGGCGCTCGCCGCCCGCTGCATCAGGGCGCCTGGCGGGGTCGCCCCCAGCCAGGCGTGTTCGAGGGACCGGATCGCGCCAACGCGCAGCAGTCGGCTCATGGCGGTTCAGCGGTAGCGTTCGAGGGTCAGCCCGTCGAGCGGGATCTCGGGCGTGCGTCCGACCACGACGTCGGCCACCACGCGCCCGCTGCCGCAGGCCATCGCCCAGCCCGTCGAGCCGTGCCCCAGGTTGAGGAACAGGCCGTCCACCGGCGTGGGGCCCAGCAGCGGCGCGCCGTCGGGCAGCATCGGCCGCGCCCCCACCCAGAACTGCGCATCGGAGTAGCGCCCGGCGCCGGGAAACCAGTCGGAGGCGACGCGCATCAGCGTGCGCAGCGCGGCGTCGCGCAGCGTCAGCCGCGGGCTGCCGAGCTCGGCGGTGCCCGCGATCCGGATGCGGTTGGCGAACGGCGTGATGGCCGTCTTGTAGGCCTCGTCCATCAGGGCGCGCCGCGGCCCGATCGCCAGCGGATCGAGCATCACGGTCGCGGAGTAGCCCTTGACCGGGTACAGCGGGATGCGGATGCCGCAGGCCGACAGCAGCGGCACGCTGCCGACCGCCGCCGCCATGACCACGGCATCGGCTTCGTAGCGATGACCGCGCGCCATGATGCCCGTGGCTCGGCCGCCTTCGACGACCAGTGCGTCGACCGGCGTGTTGAAGCGGAAGCGCACGCCGGCGTCCTCGGCTGCCCGGCGCAGCGCCTGCGCGAACAGCGGGCAGTTGCCCGCCTCGTCCTCGGGCAGCAGGATGCCGCCCGCCAGCGGCGCGGACTGCGACAGCCCGGGCTCCAGCTCGTGGCACTCGGCGGGCTCGAGCATGCGGTAGGGCACGGCCGCCGCGTCGAGCAGGTCGCGTGCCGGCGCGGTCATCTCCACGTCGCGCTGCGCGCGCAGCAGCTGCAGATACCCCTGCGACTGCTCGTACTGGATCGACAGCTGGTCGCGCAGCCGGTGCAGCTGGTCGCGGCTGTAGAACGCCACGCTGCATGCGGGACTTGTTCTCGCGGTAGCGCTCGAGCCGGCACTCGCCGAGCCAGCGCAGCACCCAGCGCCACAGCGCCGGGTTCAGCGACGGCCGGAACAGCACCGGGGCTTCCGCCGCGAACAGGTACGACAGCACCTTGCGCGGCATGCCGGGCGCGGCCCACGGCGTCACGTACCCGGGGGCGATGACGCCGGCATTGCCGAAGCTCGCTTCCTGGGCGACGCCCGCCCGCTGCTCGACGACGGCGACGTTCACCCCCTGCTGACGCAGGTACCACGCGGTGGTGACGCCGATCACGCCGGCGCCGATCACGATGACGTTCAAGACGCCTGCCCGCCCACGAGGTGCTCCGACGTGTCCAGGGCCATCACGTCCGCGCTCATCGCCGCATCTGCGACGGCAGCCACGTGACGATCTCCGGGAACAGGTAGACGAGCAGCACGGCCACCACCATCAGCACGAAGGTGGGGAAGGTCACCTTGGCGATCCAGGGCAGCTGGTGGCGGGTCATCCCCTGGATCACGAACAGGTTGAAGCCCACCGGCGGCGTGATCTGCGCCATCTCCACCACCAGCACGATGAAGATGCCGAACCAGAGGAGATCGATGCCGGCCTTCTGCACGGTCGGCAGCAGCACGCCCATCGTCAGCACGACCATCGAGATGCCGTCGAGGAAGCAGCCGAGCAGGATGTAGAACGCGGCCAGCGCCACGATCAGCCAGAACTTCGTGAGGCCCAGCGACGAGATCCATTCCGCCAGGTGCCGCGGCAGCCCGATGTAGCCCATGGCCAGCGTGAGGAACGCGGCACCCGACAGGATCAGGGCGATCATGCAGTACAGGCGGGTGGCGCCGAACAGCGACTCGCGGAACGTCTTCCAGCTCATCGAGCCCTGCACCGCCGACAGCACGAGAGCCCCGACGACACCCAGCGCGGCCGCCTCGGTCGCGGTCGCCACGCCGGCGTAGATGGAGCCCAGCACCGCGGCGATCAGCAGCACGATCGGGATCAGGCTGCGCGACGCGCGCAGCTTCTCCAGCAGCGGCAGTTCGCGGTCCGGCGGCGGGATGCGCGCCGGGTTCAGCAGCGACCAGACGATGATGTAGCCCATGAAGAGCAGGGCGAGCAGGATCCCGGGCAGCACGCCGGCGATGAACAGCTGGGCGATCGACACCTCGGCCGTCACCCCGTAGACGATCATGATGATGGAGGGCGGGATCAGCAGCCCCAGCGTGCCGGATCCGGCCAGCGTGCCGATGACCATGTTCTCGGGGTAGCCGCGCCGGCCGAGCTCGGGCAGGGTCATCTTGCCGATCGTCGCGCACGTGGCCGCCGACGAACCCGACACCGCCGCGAAGATCGCGCAGCCGAGCACGTTCGTGTGCAGCAGGCGCCCGGGCAGCCGGTTCATCCAGGGGGCCAGCCCGCGGAACATGTCCTCGGACAGGCGGGTGCGGAACAGGATCTCGCCCATCCACAGGAACAGCGGCAGCGCGGTCAGGGTCCAGCTGGAGGCGGAGCCCCAGATCGTCACCGCCATCGCGTCGCCGGCCGGGCGGTTGGTGAACAGCTGCATGCCGATCCAGGCGACGCCCGACAGGGTGAGGCCGATCCAGACGCCGCTGCCGAGCAGCGCGAAGAGCGCAACGATGAGAAGCGCCGTGACGGCGAGGTCGCCCATGATCTACTCGTTGCGCAGCGGCTCGCCGCCGGCATCCGGCGCTGCGACGCGCCGGATGCCCCGCAGCTCGAGCACGAACTCGTCGACGAAGGCGACGAACAATACGACCGCACCGACCGCGAACGACAGCTGCGGAAGCCACAGCGGCGTGGCGTCGTTGCCCGTGGAGATGTCGTTGAACTCGCGCGACTGCAGCACCAGCCGCACGGCGAACCAGGCCAGCGCGCCGGCGAGGAAGGCGGCGGCGAGCAGCGACCAGAGCTCGAGCATCCGGCGCGCCCGCCCGGTGAGCGCCTGCACCAGCAGGGTCACGCGGATGTGCTCGTTGCGCTTGAGCGTGTGTGCCATCGCCAGGAAGCCGGCCGCGGCCATCAGGTAGCCGGCGTAGGCGTCGGTGCCGGGCACGTGGACCGACAGCTGGCGGCTGACGATCGACGTCAGCACCATGCCCAGCACCCCGACCATGCACGTCGCGGCCAGCCACGCGGCCGCGTCGTACATGCCGTCCAGGAATCGACGCATCGACGCCCGGCCTTACATCTTGCGATAGGCGTCGACGAGCGCCTGGCCGTCGGGTCCGGACTTCTTCAGCCAGTCGCCCAGCATCGTGTCGCCGACCTTCTTCAGGTCGGCCTTCAGCTGGGCCGGCGGCTCGACCACGGTCATGCCGTTCTTGCGCAGCAGGTCGATGTAGACGCCGTTCTTCTCCTGCGACACCTTCCAGCCCCGCGTCTCGGCCTCGGCGCCGGCCTTCAGCAGGCCTTCCTGCGTGGCCTTGTCGAGCGCGTCGAAGGCCTTGCGGTTCACGATCACCGCGTTCTTGGGCAGCCAGGCCTGGGTGTCGTACCAGCGCTTGATGTGCTCGTACGTCTTGGTGTCGACGCCGGTCGCGCCCGACGACATGTAGGAGTCGATCACCCCGGTGGCCATCGCCTGCGTGAGCTCGGCCGCCTGGATCGTGACCGGCTGCGCGCCCACGAGCTCGGCGATCTTCGCGGTCGCCGGGCTGTACGCACGCCACTTCAGGCCCTTCATGTCGGCGGCGCTGTTGAGCGTGCGGTTCGTGAAGATGCCCTGCGGGGGCCACGGCACCGAGTACAGCAGCATCATGCCCTGCGCGGCGAGCTTCTTCTCGAGCAGCGGCTTCTGCGCGCGGTACAGCTTCATCGCATCCGCATAGCCGGTGGCGAGGAACGGCACGCCGTCGGCTTCGTAGATCGGGTCCTCGTTGGCGAAGTTCACCAGCAGGATCTCGCCGAGCTGCGCCTGGCCGCCCTGCACGGCACGCTTGATCTCGGGCGCCTTGAACAGCGACGCGTTCGCGTGCACGGTGATCTTCAGCTTGCCGCCGGTGGCACGGTCGACGTCCGCGGCGAACTGCACCAGGTTCTCGGTGTGGAAGTTCGACGCCGCATAGGCAGCGGGCAGATCCCACTTGGTCTGTGCGTGGGCGGCGGACGCGGCGATGGCCGACAGCGCGAGGGCCAGGCGAAGCAGTTTCATCGGGTTCTCCGTGGACGAACGGGGTTGGGTGCGGCGGCAGGGGCGAGGCGGACACGGCGATGCCGGGGGGAAGCAGGCCGTGTCCGGCATCGCCGCCGGGAAGCGCAAGTGTAGGGCTTGCGCGGGCGACGCGTGGGCACCGCGCGCGTTCCGGAGCGCGCGCGCGGGGCGACTGTTGCGACGACGCCGCAACGCAGATAAATTATCGACGTTTCGTTGATATCGAAGAGGCCGACATGCCCACGTCACGCGGTGCCGCGAGCCACGCCCAGGGGCCGCGCAACGACCTGCGCATCCTGTCGTCGGCCCATCTGGGGCAGGGGCCCTGGGCGGCGCTGTCGGAATTCGAGTTCGGCCTGATCGTGGCCGGCAACGCCTTCGGGCGCTGGGTGGTGCGCTGCATGGCGGCGGCAGGCATGCCCGATCTCACCCTCACCGACGTGCTGGTGCTGCACCACGTGCACCATCGCGGCAAGCCCAAGAAACTGGCGGACGTGTGCTTCACGCTGAACTACGAGGACAGCCACGTCGTCAACTACGCGCTGAAGAAGCTGCGCGGCCTCGGGCTGCTGCAGGCGACCAAGCAGGGCAAGGAGGTCTTCTACGCGACGACCGACCGGGCGCGCACCCTGGTCGAGCAGTACCAGCAGGTGCGCGACCGGTGCCTGCTGCCCGGAATGGACGCGCAGGCGACCGACGCCGAACAGCTCGCCCACACCGCGCAACTGCTGCGCAGCCTGTCCGGCCTCTACGACCAGGCGGCGCGCGCGGCGACCTCGCTTTGAACGAAGGACACCCATGACCACTTCCCGCTGGCAGTTCTGGATCGACCGGGGCGGCACGTTCACCGACATCGTCGGCCGCCGACCCGACGGCAGCCTCGTCACCGCCAAGCTGCTGTCCGAGAACCCGGAGCAGTACCCCGACGCCGCCGTCGAAGGCATCCGGCGCCTGCTCGGGCTGCCGGCGGGCGTGGCGGTCACGCCCGACTTGGTCGAGGTGGTCAAGATGGGGACCACGGTCGCCACCAACGCGCTGCTCGAGCGCAAGGGCGAACCGCTCGCGCTGATGGTCACGCGCGGCTTCCGCGACGCGCTGCGCATCGCGTATCAGAACCGGCCGCGGCTGTTCGATCGCCGCATCGTGCTGCCCGAGCTCCTCTATTCGCACGTGATCGAGGTCGACGAGCGCATCGCGGCCGACGGCAGCGTCGTCGCGCCGCTCGACGAGGCCGCGGCGCGCGCGGCACTGCAGGAGGCCTACGACCGCGGTCTGCGGGCCGTTGCGATCGTACTGATGCACGCCTATCGCCATCCGGACCACGAGCGCCGCCTGGCCGCCCTGGCGCGGGCGATCGGCTTTCCGCAGGTGTCGGTGTCGCACGAGGTGTCGCCGCTGATCAAGTTCGTCGCACGCGGCGACACGACCGTCGTCGACGCCTATCTGTCGCCAGTGCTGCGCCGCTACGTCGACCGGGTGGCGGCGGCCATGCCGGGGGTGCGCCTGCAGTTCATGCAGTCCAGCGGCGGACTGACCGATGCGCACGCGTTCCAGGGCAAGGACTCGATCCTGTCGGGCCCGGCCGGCGGCATCGTCGGCATGGCGCGGGTGAGCGAGCGCGCCGGCTACGCGAAGGTGATCGGCTTCGACATGGGGGGCACGTCCACCGACGTGTCGCACTATGCCGGCGAGTTCGAGCGCGCGTTCGACACGCTGGTGGCGGGGGTGCGCCTGCGCGCGCCGATGATGAGCATCCACACGGTGGCGGCCGGCGGCGGCTCGATCCTGCACTTCGACGGCGCGCGGTTCCGGGTCGGACCCGACTCCGCGGGCGCCAACCCGGGGCCGGCCTGCTACCGGCGCGGCGGGCCGCTCACCGTGACCGACGCCAACGTGATGCTGGGCAAGATCCAGGCCGACTGGTTCCCGCGCGTGTTCGGTCCGCATGCCGACCAGCCGCTCGACACCGAAGTCGTACGCGCACGCTTCGCCGCGCTGGCCGACGAGGTGAACCGCGCGACCGGCCGGCAGATGAGCCCGGAGCAGGTGGCCCAGGGCTTCGTCGACATCGCGGTCGCCAACATGGCCAACGCGATCAAGAAGATCTCGGTGCAGCGCGGCTACGACATCACGCAGTACACGCTGACCACGTTCGGCGGCGCCGGCGGGCAGCACGCCTGCCTGGTCGCCGACGCCCTGGCGATGCCGCGCGTGCTGGCGCACCCGCTGGCCGGCGTGCTGTCGGCCTATGGAATGGGGCTGGCCGAACAGACGTCGATGCGGGAGCGCTCGATCGAGCACCGGCTCGACGACGCCGGGCTCGCGCTGGCGCGCAGCACGCTCGACACCCTCGAGGCGACGGCGCGCGACGACCTGATCCGGCAGGGCGCGCCGGCGGCGGACATCGTCATGCGCCGCCGGCTGCAGCTGCGCTACGAGGGCACCGACACGGCGCTGCCCGTCGACTGGCCGGCGCAGGGCGATCTCGCCGCGCAGCTGCGTGCGCAGTTCGAGGCCGGCTACCGGCAGCGGTTCGCGTTCCTGCTCGAAGGGCGCGCACTGGTCGTCGACTCGGCGGTCGTCGAGGCGGTCAGTGGGGGCGGCGATGGCGCCCGGGATGCGGACGCGACCGCGGGCGGCGCGCTGCGCACCGGCACGCGCGCCGATGCGGGCGGCGCGGCGCCGTGCGATGGCGCAGCGGCCGCGCGCGGGCAGGTGCGCTTCTTCGCCGAGGACCGCTGGCACGACGCCACGCTGTACCTGCGCGATGCGCTGCCCGCCGGCGCCGTCATCGACGGGCCCGCGGTGATCGCGGAGGCCAACGCCACGACCGTGATCGAACCCGGCTGGCGCGCCCGCATGAGCGACGGCCTCGATCTGGTGCTCGAGCGCGCTCGGCCGCGCCCCCGTGCGCATGCGATCGGCACGCACGCCGACCCGGTGCTGCTGGAGATCTTCAACAACCTGTTCATGTCGATCGCCGAGCAGATGGGCTACCGGCTGCAGAACACCGCGCACTCGGTCAACATCAAGGAGCGGCTCGACTTCTCCTGCGCGGTGTTCGACGCCGAAGGCAACCTCGTGGCCAATGCGCCGCACATGCCGGTGCACCTGGGCTCGATGGGCGCGAGCGTGCAGGCCGTGATCCGCGCGAACGCCGCGCCGGCGGGCCCCGGGCTGAAGCCGGGCGACGTCTACGTGCTGAACGATCCCTACGCCGGCGGCACGCACCTGCCCGACGTCACCGTGATCACCCCCGTGTTCGACGAGCGCCCGGACAGCCCGCGCCGCGGCGAGATCCTGTTCTACGTCGGCTCGCGCGGCCATCATGCCGACATCGGCGGCATCACGCCGGGGTCGATGCCGCCCGACAGCCGCGAGATCGACGACGAAGGCGTGCTGATCACGAACTTCCAGCTCGTCGAAGGCGGGCGCATGCGCGAGGCCGAGCTGCGCGCGCTGCTGACCGGCGCCCGCTATCCGGCGCGCAACGTCGACCAGAACCTGGCCGACCTGCGCGCGCAGATCGCCGCCAACGAGAAGGGCCGCGAGGAGCTGATGCGCATGGTCGGGCACTTCGGCCTGGACGTGGTCGAAGCCTACATGCGGCACGTGCAGGACAATGCCGAGGAGTCGGTGCGGCGGGTGATCAGCGCGCTGTCCGACGGGCGCTTCGAGCTGCCGCTGGACAACGGCGCGACGATCCGCGTGGCGATCACCGTGGACCGGGCGCGGCGCGAGGCGCGCGTCGACTTCACCGGCACGAGTGCGCAGCAGCCCAACAACTTCAACGCGCCGCGCGCCGTCACCACGGCCGCCGTGCTGTACGTGTTCCGCACCCTGGTCGACGACGAGATCCCGATGAACGCGGGCTGCCTGAAGCCGCTGCAGCTGATCGTTCCGGAAGGCTCGATGCTCGACCCGCGGCACCCCGCCGCGGTGGTGGCCGGCAACGTCGAGACCTCGACCTGCATCACCAACTGCCTGTACGGTGCGCTGGGCGTGCTGGCAAGCAGCCAGCCCACGGTCAACAACTTCACCTTCGGCAACGACCGCTACCAGTACTACGAGACGATCTCGGGCGGCTCGGGGGCGGGCGGCACGTTCGACGCCGAGGGGACGCTGACCGGCGGCTTCGACGGCACCTCGGTCGTGCAGACGCACATGACGAACTCGCGGCTCACCGATCCGGAGGTGCTGGAGCTGCGCTTCCCGGTCCGGCTCGACAGCTACGCGATCCGCAGCGGCTCGGGCGGCGCGGGCCGCTGGCGTGGGGGCGACGGCGGCGTGCGCCGCATCCGCTTCCTCGAGGCGATGACCGCGTCGATCCTGTCGAACGGCCGCGTGCATCCCGCGTTCGGCCTGCGCGGCGGGCAGGCGGGTGCCCCGGGCCGCGACCGGGTCGAGCGCGCCGATGGGCGGGTGGAGCACCTGAAGCACGCCGACCGCGCCGAGCTGATGCCGGGAGACGTGTTCGTCGTCGAGACGCCGGGCGGTGGCGGGTTCGGCGCCTGACGCGGCGCTGCGGCACCGCCGGGCGCCGATCGGGGTGTTCGACTCCGGCGTCGGCGGGCTGTCGGTGCTGCGCGCGATCCGCGACGCGCTGCCCGCCGTCGACCTGATCTACGTGGCCGATTCGGGCTCCGCGCCGTGGGGCGACCGGCCGGAATCGTTCATCGCGGCGCGCTCGGTCGCCCTGCTCGACACGCTCCGGGCCGAAGGCGCCGAGGCGGTGGTGGTCGCGTGCAACACGGCCACGGTGGTGGCCGTGGAGACGCTGCGGGCCTGCAGCCCGGTGCCGATCGTTGCGATCGAACCTGCGATCAAGCCGGCGGTGCAGGCCACGCGCTCCGGCGTGGTCGGTGTGCTGGCCACGCGGCGCACGATCGAGAGCGTCTCGGTCGCGCGCCTGTGCGCGCGGTATGGCGGTCAGGCGCGGATCCTGCTGCAGGCCTGTCCCGGCCTGGTGGAGCGCGTTGAGCAGGGCGCGCTGGAGGACACGGTCACGCGCGCACTGCTGGCCGGCTTCGTGGCGCCGCTGCTGGACGCGGGCGCGGACACGCTGGTGCTCGGCTGCACGCACTATCCGTTCCTGTCGCCACTCCTGCGCGAGATCGCCGGGCCGGACGTGCACATCGTCGATCCGGCCCAGGCCGTGGCGCGCCAGCTGATGCGGCGCCTGGGCCTCGACCCGGACGGTGCGCCCAGACCGGCATTGCCCGCAGGCCGCGAGCGCTTCCTGACCAGTGCACCGCTCGACGAGGCGACCCGCGTGATGTCGGCGCTGTGGGGCAGGGCGGTGCGGGTGGAGCCGCTGGTGCTGCGGACCCTCAGCTGAGTCCGCTGACCGGCAGCGCCGCGCCGTGCACGGCGCGCGCGGCGTCCGAGGCCAGGAACAGCATCACCTGCGCGAGGTCTTCGGTCGCGACCCAGCGGGACGGGTCGGCATCCGGCATCGCGGCACGGTTGTCGGGCGTGTCGATAATGCTGGGCAGCACGCAGTTGACGTTGATGCCGCGCTCGCGCAGCTCGGCGGCCATCGTCTCGGTCAGGCGGACCACGACCGACTTCGAGGCGACGTAGGCCCCCATCGACCCGGCTCCCGCGAGCGCGGCCCGGGCGGCGACGTTCACGATCGCCCCCCGCCCGTTGCGCAGCATCGCGGGCACGACGGCGCGCGCCATGTGCACGACGCTGCGCGCGTTCAGGTCGAACAGGAAGTTCCAGGTGTCGTCGCCGGTCTCGTGCACCGCCTCGCCCATCCGGAATCCGCCCGCCACGTTGCACAGCACGTCGATGCGTCCGAAGCGCTGGAGCGCGCCCGCCACCACCGCATCGACCTCGGCCTGCACCCGCAGGTCGGCGGCCGCCAGCCACTGCCGCGCACTGTCGTCGCCGAAGGCGGCGGTCAGTGCCTCGCGCCGCACGTCGATCAGCACCAGCCGATCGCCCGCCGCCGCGAACGCCGCCGCCACCGCCCGCCCCAATGCCCCGGCCGCACCGGTCACCACCACCACCCGTCCTGCTGTGCTCATGCGCATCCTCCTGATCGTTGCCGCGATACTACGCGGCGCGTGCCACGGGCGTCGGCCCGACCGGCACGCCACGGGCGTCGGCGCGAACGGCATGCCACGGGTATCGGCGCGACCGGCACGCGATTGCGTCCGAGCGACGGCGCCACACGCCGCTGCCGAACGGTCGATCCGGCCCGCCGCCGCGGCCCCGGCCGCCGGCGGTCGCTGCTTATCATTGCTGCACCCGGGCGGGCGTCCGGGGCGAACGCCCGATCGCGATGCGCGTGCGCATCGACCCCCCCGGTCCGCGGGCGCGTGTTCAAGGTCCTTCGCGGAGTCGGGTCCGTGCTGCGCAACCTGCTCGTCGTGCTGATCGTCGTGACCGCAGGGCTGGGCGCCGTGCCGGCGACCGTCCGTGCCGACGGGTGCGCCGCCGCCCCCGAGGTCGATCCGGCCGACGAAGGCGCGACCGTCCAGCGCCTGCGCCGGATGTACGTCGACGGCCGCTACGCGGCGCTCGACGCCGTGCTGGACTGCCTTGCGGGCAGCAGCGCGCGGTTCCGGTCCGGCCGCACCGGCGCGGGCGTCGCCTTCCAGGTGCTGCGTCAGCAGCTGCCCGGGCCGCCGGTGGAGCAGGTGGAGTTCGAGCGCGTGCGCCGCTGGCTGGACGAGCGCCCCACGTCGGTGTTCGCGGAATTCGCCGCGCTCCGGCTGATGTACGTGGAGGCCTGGCAGCTGCGGGGCATGAAGCCCGATGCGCTCACGCCCGACGAGGCGCGTGCGGTGTTCCAGCAGCGACTCGAGCAGGCCGAAGGGGCGCTGAGGCATGCCGCGCCGGCGCTCGGCGCAACGCCGATCTGGCACAGCCTGATGTTCGCGATCGCGCTCGATGCACGTCGGCCCGGCACGGATCCGGCCGCGGTTTTCGCGCAGGCGGTGCGTCGCTGGCCCCGGCACTACGACTTCTACGAGGCCGCGCTGAGCCGGATGGTGCCGCGCTGGGGCGGGTCGTGGTCGGTGGTCGATTCGGCGATCCGCCGCTGGACCGCCCGGCTGGCGGCGAGCGAAGGCGAATCGCTCTATGCACGGCTGTATGCGAGCGTCTTCGCCGGCGAGGGCGAGGATCCGCACGCTTCGCGGATCGACTGGCGCCGCCTGCGCCGCGGGTTCGACGACCTCGTGCGTCGTTATCCCGACCCCCTGCACGTGAACGCCGCCGCGAGCTTCGCCTGCCTGCACCGGGACGCCGCGTGGTACCGCGCTGCGCTCGCCCGGGTGGATCCGTCCGACGTCCGCCGCGACGCATGGGTGGGCGGAACGAGTCCCGAAGCCTGCGCCCCCCTGCTGGCCGCCACGCGCCCCTGAGCGCACCGGCGGCGCACGCGCGGACCACGGTCGTCGGTCCGTGCCGCCGCGTGTCGGCACCGGCTTGAACCGCCCCGCGCGCCTCGTAGCATCGCCTGACGGTCCGTGCAGGACCCCCCATGGCATCCGCGGTCACGCGCCCTGCGGCACGCGCGACGACGCGACGCCTCCGATTCGAACTTCTGAAGCGACGACGCGTGATGACGTACAGAACGCGTGCGGTACTCGTGACGATGGCCGCGGCGGCGACGGCCGCGCACGGCCAGGGCATCTACCGATCGATCGGACCCGACGGCAAGGTCACCTATTCGGACGTGCCCGATGCCGGCGCCGCGAAGATGTCGTCCGGGGGCCGGGCCGCGCCGCCCGCATCGACCGCGCCGCCCGCGGGTGCCGCAGCCGGGACGGCGAGCGGCGGCACGGCCCGCGCCGACCACGCCGGCAGCGCCGCGCGTGCCGGCGGTGTGCCCGGCATCGGCACGGCTGCGGCCACGGCCGCGGCGGCCGGCGGCACGTACGCGTCGGGGCCCGCCACGAACGAGGGGGCCGCTTCGCCGTCCACCGGGCGGACCGGGCCGAAACAGGCCGGCGTGCGCAGCGCGTCCGGCGCCGGCCTGCAGCCGCCCGACGATGCGACCACGCGGGCCATGGTCGGGGCGCTGGGCTACGCGGTGCTGATCGAACGCACGCAGGCGGTGTGCGCACAGGCGTCGCCCGACGCGCAGGGGCGCTACGCCCAGGTCGCCGAGGCCTGGCGCAAGCGCAACGAGGCCGCGCTGGAGCACGGTCGTCGCACGCTGGAGACCGGGTTCACCAGCGAGCAGCGGCGGCTGATCGAGCTCGACCTGCGGATCAAGGCCGATTCGGGGCTGTCCAAGGTCACCGCCGCACAGCCCGCCCAGCGCATCGCCTGGTGCGAGCGCTCGTTCGACGAGATCTCGAAGGGCGCGCTCGACCGCAGGGGCCCACCGGTCTCGGCGGGTCCGTCGGCCGGCGCCGCACTGGCCGACGCGCGCGGGCGCTGATGCCCGCGCGGGTGACGCCCGAGCGAATCCGTCGACGGCATGCCGCGCGGCCTGGGCGTGACCTCCACGCGCGCGGCGTCCGCGCGTGTGGTGTCCACGCGGGTGACGGACCCTAGTCGACGCTGACCCCGGAGCGCTCCACCAGTGTCTTCCAGCGCTGCTGCTCGGTGCGCAGGAAGGCGCCGAATTCGTCCACGGTGCTTGGCCGCGGCAAGGCGCCGATCGCCTGCATCCGGGCGGCGAACTCCGGCTCGCGCAGGGCCCGCACCACTTCCGCGTTGATGCGCTCGCGCAGCGACGCGGGGGTGCCCGTCGGCGCCGACAGCGCGATCCAGGCCACCGCCTCGAACCCGGGGTAGCCCGACTCGGCGATCGTCGGCACCTCGGGGAACGCCGCCAGCCGCGCCTTGGTGCCGGCCGCGATC
>Ga0116141_10003132_pt1 | contig 14027 bp, 10 predicted proteins | sample AD_UKC097_MetaG_FD_89744 | JGI IMG/M metagenome (GOLD analysis project Ga0116141, IMG submission 89744) | Active sludge microbial communities of municipal wastewater-treating anaerobic digesters from USA - AD_UKC097_MetaG | ecosystem: Engineered > Bioreactor > Anaerobic > Digestate | place: USA...
TGGGGCTGGACCCGGGCATCCGCACCGGCGTCAAGGTGGCCGTGGTCGATGCCACCGGCAAGCTGCTCGACACCGCCACGGTGTACCCGCACGAGCCGCGCCGCCAGTGGGACGCCTCGCTCGCCGAACTGGGCGCGCTGTGCCTGAAGCACGGCGTGAACCTCATCGCCATCGGCAACGGCACCGCCTCGCGCGAAACCGACAGGCTGGCCGGCGAGCTGATCCGCAAGCTGCCCGAGCTTTCTATCGGCAAGATCGTGGTCAGCGAGGCCGGCGCCTCGGTGTATTCGGCCTCCGAGCTGGCCGCCAGGGAGTTTCCGGCGCTGGACGTATCGCTGCGCGGCGCGGTGTCCATCGCCCGGCGATTGCAGGATCCGCTGGCCGAACTGGTCAAGATCGACCCCAAGTCCATCGGCGTGGGCCAGTACCAGCACGATGTGAACCAGGTGAAGCTGGCGCGCGCGCTCGATGCGCGGGTCGAGGACTGCGTGAACGCGGTGGGCGTGGACGTGAACACGGCTTCCGCGCCGCTGCTCGCGCGCGTGGCGGGCCTGTCGGCCAGCGTGGCCGAGAACGTGGTGAAGCACCGCGATGCCAACGGACCCTTCCCCAGCCGCCGTGCCCTGCTCAAGGTGCCGCGCCTGGGCGACAAGGCCTTCGAGCAGTGCGCCGGCTTCCTGCGCATCGCCGATGGCGAGAACCCGCTCGACGCCTCGTCCGTACACCCGGAGGCCTATCCCTTGGTGCAGAAGATCCTCGACGCCGCCGGGCGTGAAGTGAAGGCGGTGATCGGCGATCTCGGCTTCCTGCGTTCACTCAAGCCCCAGCAGTTCACCGATGAAAAATTCGGCCTGCCGACGGTGCGCGACATCGTGCGCGAACTGGAAAAACCCGGACGCGACCCGCGCCCCGAGTTCAAGACTGCCGCTTTCGCCGAAGGCGTGGAGGACATCCGCGACCTCAAGCCCGGCATGGTGCTGGAGGGCGTGGTGTCCAACGTCGCCGCCTTCGGCGCCTTCGTCGACCTGGGCGTGCACCAGGACGGCCTAGTGCACGTCTCGGCGCTGTCGGAAAAGTTCGTGAAAGATCCGCGCGAGGTGGTGAAGGCCGGCGACATCGTCAAGGTGAAGGTGATGGAGGTGGACATCCCGCGCCAGCGCATCGGGCTGTCGATGCGGCTTTCCGACGAGCCGGGGCAGGTGCGCGGCGGGCGACCCGGCGAATCCCGCGAGCCTGCGCGTGGCGGTGCGCGACCGGATCGGGGCGGAAACGCGCGTCCGGTGCCGCAGGGCTCGCGCAGTGCCGCGCCCGTGGCGGGTTCCGCACTGGCCGACGCCTTCGCCCGCGCGCGGGGCAAGTGAGCGCGACGGTGCCGACGCTCCTCCTGCATCCCGATCACGACCCGCGCCCCGAACCGCCCGAGGCGCCGCTGCCCTCGGACTGCTGCGACAGCGGCTGCGATCCCTGCGTGCACGACACCTACGCCGAGGAGCTTGCGTACTACCGCGAGCAGCTCGCTGCGTGGATCAAGCGGCATCCCGAGGCGGCGGACCTTCCGTCGGGGGCGTAGCCCCGACCTGCGGGTCGAGGCGGGGGATGGCTTTCCGTCGGGGGCGTAGCCCCGCCCTGCGCGGCTGACATTGGCGTGGCGGCGTGCCGGGGCATACGGTGTGGAGTAGGTCGGCCCTACGCGGTCGACGTGCCGAGCTGCGGCATAGCACGAATTTTTCGCGCGCGGTCAGTCGAACCGCAGGTGCTTGACCGACTTGCCGCGACGACGGATCAGCTTGAGCGATTCGATGCCGACCTGGATGTGGCGCTCGACGAAGTGGGTGGTGACCACGGCGTCGCTGGCTTCGGTCTTGACGCCTTCGGGGATCATCGGCTGGTCGGACACCAGCAGCAGGGCGCCGGAGGGGATCGAGTTGGCGAAGCCGGCGGCGAAGATGGTGGCGGTTTCCATGTCGATGGCCATGCAGCGCAGGGTGCGCAGGTATTCCTTGAACTTGTCGTCGTGCTCCCAGACGCGCCGGTTGGTGGTGTAGACGGTGCCGGTCCAGTAGTCGTAGCCGAGGTCGCGGATGGTGGTGGACACCACGCGCTGCAGGGCGAACGCGGGAAGTGCCGGCACTTCCGGGGGCAGGTAGTCGTCGGAGGTGCCTTCGCCACGGATGGCGGCGATGGGCAGGATCAGGTCGCCGAGCTGGTTCTTCTTCTTGAGCCCGCCGGTCTTGCCGAGGAACAGCACGGCCTTGGGTTCGATGGCCGAGAGCAGGTCCATCAGGGTGGCGGCATTGGGACTGCCCATGCCGAAGTTGATCATGCTGATGCCATCGACCGTGCAGCTGGGCATGGGGCGGTCGCGCCCGACGACTTCGCCGCCGGTCATGCGGGCGAACTGGTCCAGATAGCCGCCGAAGTTGGTGAGCAGGATGTGTTCGCCGAACTGGTCGAGCGGCACGCCGGTGTAGCGCGGCAGCCAGTTGTTGACGATGTCGTGTTTTTCTTTCATGGGAATATTCCGGCAGGAGGCCGGCGGCACCGCGCCGGCGGGAGTCATTCGTTCACAAGGCCGGGAGATTCTAGCCGCACGCCCCCGAACCGCGCGCTACTGCCAGAGCGCGGCGATGCGGCGGGCGAGGGCGTAGGGCTCCGGATCGTTGCGGTTGGTGAGCAGCACCACGGTCAGGCGCTGTGCCGGCCAGCGAAGGATGACGTTGCGAAAGCCGATGGTTTCGCCCGAATGCCACTGCATGTCGTCCTGGATGCGCCAGCCGAAACCGTAGAAGGCCACATCCGGCTCGTCGGTGGCCGTGGCCGGGGTGACGGCAAGGCTGCGCCACGGCTCGTGCAGCAGGCGCTCGTCGTACAGCGCCGCGTCCCAGCGCGCGAGGTCGTCGATCGAGGCGTAGATGCCGCCATCGCCGAGCACCGCGCTGGTGGTGCTCTGGTCGGTGCGCTGCCAGCGCCCGTCGACGCGGCTGTAGCCGAAGGCGCGTTCGCTCACCCGGCTTCGCCCTTCTTCGAAGGCCACCGATTTCATGTGGAGCGGGGTGAAGATGCGCTCGCGCAGGAAATCGGCGTAACGCTGCCCGCTGGCGCGCTCCACGATCAGGGCCAGCAGCGCGTAGCCGCTGTTGCTGTAGCGGTATCCGGTGCCGGCAGCGAAGTAGCCGCCGCTTTCCCGCGCCAGCAGGGCCAGCACGTCGGCATCTTGTACTTGCCGGGCGTCAGCCGGGTCCATCAGATCCTCGTAATCGAGCAGGCCGCTGGTGTGGCTGAGCAGGTGGCGCAGGGTGATGGCCTCGGTCGAGGCCGGAAGCTCCGGCAGCCAGCGCCGCGCCGGATCCTCGATCGAGAGCGCGCCGTCCTGCGCCAGCAGGAGCACGGCGGTGGCGGTGAACTGCTTGCTGACCGAGGCCAGGCGGAAGGAGGTGGCGGGCGTCACCGCGCGGCCGGTTTCCAGTTCGGCCAGTCCAAAACCCCGGCGCACGAGGGCCTGCCCCTCGCGCACGACCAGCAGCGCCGCGCCGGGCGCGTTTCCCTGATAGTCGGCCAGCAGCGCCTCGGTGCGCGCCGCCGGATCGCGCGCCGCGCTCACGTCGGGCCTGGAGGGCTGGCAGGCGGCCAGCAGCAGCGTGGCGAAGCACGGCCATGCGAGTCGGATGAGTGCGAACATGCGGACATTCCACGACTTTCCCGGGGGACAGGCGGCGAGCCTACACCGCTCCGGATGCGGCGCGCACGGCAGCCCTTTGCGGCAAACGCCGTAACCGGAAAAGGTAGGCGAAAGCGCGCGCCTCTGGCAGGATGGCCCTGCGCGATGCGTTCTTCCGGCTCGCAATCCCGGATTCCAGCGCGCACAATTTTGCCGTTGCCTTGTAGAGACTGGCTCATGAGCAGCCGATTCTTCATCACCCTGCCCGATCCCTCCGCCGCGCGCGGCAGCGATTCAGGCCTTTCCTTCACCGCGCATGGCGCCGAAGCCTTTGCGCGCGAGCTGCTCGATGCGCTGGCCTCGCCTGCGCTGTTCGAGCGCTGGCGCGCGCAGCAGGAAGATCCGGACGGCGTGGACCCGCATCTGGGCGAAATCGATCCGCAGGCGCAGGTGCGCGCCCACCAGACCGACCTTGCGATCGATCTGGAAGTGGATACCTCATTGCCCGGCGCGATCCTGCGCCAGCGCCTGCGCTGGCTGGCGGGCAGCGCCTGGCAGCTTCGCGACGTGAGCGGAACCTGACGGGGCGTCGCTGCGGCCGGGGTGGCGGCAGCGTCGGCGAAAACCCCACGGAGCCGCCACGGACATGGCGGCAGGAACGGAAGGAAACGGGGGAAGAATGGGAATCCTTGATCGGTTGAGCAAGCTGTTCGGCAAAGGCGATTCCGGGCAGTCGACGGTTCGGGCCGTGCACACGCAGGACGAAGAAGCGCCGGACTCCGCATCGGCCGCGCTGTCGGATCCTCCCGGTGCCGCGCTGTCCGGCCCGCCCGGCGGGCGCGAGCGGCGCCACAACGACCGCCCGCCGGCCGCCGAAGGCGTCCGCGTCCTGGTGGTGGACGACTCGCCCACCATCGTGCTGATGCTGCGACGCATGCTGGCGCAGAACGGCTACGAAGCAAGCGAAGCTTCAGACGCCGAAACCGGGCTGGAAATCGCCAGAAACACCCTGCCGCACCTGATCTTCCTGGACATCGTCCTGCCCGGAATGAACGGCTTCGAGGCGCTGCGCCGGCTGCGCCGCGATCCGGTGACGCGCGGCATCCCGGTCGTGATGATTTCCGGCAACGAACTTGCGACCGAGCAGTTCTACGCCCAGCGCATCGGCGCGGACGACTTCATGAAGAAACCCTTCTCGCGCTCGGAAGTGTTCATGCGCATCGAGAAGATGCTCGGGCCGGACCGCATTCCGCACCGCCAGACCGCGTCCACCGGCGCCTGACGCACCTGCGCAACGCGGGGCCGGAGGAGGGGCCGGCCCCGCGCGCCGGGCGGCAATCAGCCTGCGCCGACGCGCCCTTCCCGATCGCTGCGGATCTGCGCATCGACCGCGGCGATCGCGGTCATGTTCACCACGCGCCGCACCGTGGCCGCCGGCGTGAGGATGTGCGCCGAACCGTTGACGCCCATCAGGATCGGCCCCAGGCCCACGCCGTCGGTCATGGAGCGCACCAGGTTGTAGGCGGTGTTGGCGGTGCTGAGGTCCGGGAAGGCGAACAGGTTGGCGCGCCCCTTGAGGCGCGAACCCGGCAGCAGGCGTTCGCGCACCGCCGGATCGAGCGCGGCGTCGACCTGCATTTCGCCGTCGGCTTCGAGGTTGGGCGCGCGCTTGCGGATCAGGGCGAGGGCGTCGCGCATCTTCTGCGCGCCGGCGTCGTCGCGGCTGCCGAAGTTGGAGTGCGAGATCAGCGCCAGCTTGGGTTCGATGCCGAACAGCTTGAGCCGCAGCGTGGCCTGCAGCGCGGCCTCGGCAATCATCTCGGCGCTGGGATCGACCTGCACGTGGGTATCGACGAAGAAGAACACGCCCTTGTCGTTGATGACCACGGACAGCGCGGCAGTGCGCGCCACGCCCGGGTCGCGGCCCAGCACGTTGAGGATGTAGGCCAGCTTTTTCTGGTAGCGCCCGACGATGCCGCAGAGCATCGCATCGGCCTCGCCGCGCCGAATCATCAGCGCCGCGATCACGGTCGCGCGCGAGCGCACCACCGCCTTGGCGGCGGCCGGCGTGACGCCATGGCGCGCCATGATTTCGTGGTAGAGCTGCCAGTACTCGTTGAAGCGCGGGTCGTCATCGATGTTGGTGAGATCGAAGTGCTCGCCGGCGCGGATGCGCAGCCCGAGGCGCTGGATGCGCGCCTCGATCACCGCGGGGCGGCCGATCAGGATCGGCCGCGCCAGGCCCTCGTCCACCACGGTCTGCACCGCGCGCAGCACGGTTTCCTCCTCGCCCTCGGCGTAGACCACGCGCTGCACGTCGCTGCGCGCCTGCGAGAACACCGGCTTCATCGCCATGCCGCTGCGGAACACGAACTGGTTGAGCTTGTCGCGGTACGCGGCGAAGTCCTCGATCGGGCGCGTGGCCACGCCCGAGGCCATGGCGGCGCGCGCCACGGCGGGCGCCAGCATTTCCATCAGGCGCGGGTCGAAGGGGCGCGGAATCAGGTACTCGCGCCCGAAGCTCGGAACATCATCGCCATAGGCCGCGCCGAGGTCGCTGGCCTCGATACGCGCCAGCGCGGCGATGGCATGCACGCAGGCGAGCTTCATTTCCTCGGTGATGGTGGTCGCACCCACGTCCAGCGCGCCGCGGAAGATGTACGGGAAGCACAGCGCGTTGTTGACCTGGTTGGGGTAGTCCGAACGGCCGGTGGCTACGATCGCATCGGCGCGCACCGCGTGCGCGTCTTCCGGGAGGATTTCCGGATAGGGGTTGGCCAGCGCCAGGATGATCGGGTTCGCGGCCATGGTCGCGACCATCTCGGGCTTGAGCACGCCACCGGCAGAAAGCCCAAGGAAGATGTCCGCGCCTTCGATGATCTCGCCCAGCGAACGCTTGTCGGTGTCGCGCGCGTAGCGCGCCTTGTCCGGGTCCAGGTGCGGGCGGCCGGCGTAGAGCACGCCCTCGCGGTCCACCGCAAGGATGTTTTCCGGCTTCATGCCCAGCGCCACCAGCATGTCCAGGCAGGCGATGCCGGCCGCGCCGGCGCCGGACGTGGCGAGCTTGACGTCCTCGATGCGCTTGCCCGCCACCAGCAGGGCGTTGACCACCGCTGCGCCGACGATGATCGCGGTGCCGTGCTGGTCGTCGTGGAACACCGGAATCTTCATGCGCTCGCGCAGCTTGCGTTCGATGATGAAGCACTCCGGCGCCTTGATGTCCTCCAGATTGATGCCGCCGAAGGTGGGTTCGAGACTGGCGATGATGTCCACCAGCTTGTCGGGATCGTGCTCGTCGATCTCCAGATCGAACACGTCGATGCCGGCGAACTTCTGGAACAGCACGCCCTTGCCTTCCATCACCGGCTTGCCTGCCAGCGGGCCGATGTTGCCCAGTCCCAGCACCGCGGTGCCGTTGCTGATCACCGCCACGAGGTTGGCGCGCGCGGTCAGCTCGGAAGCTGCCGCCGGGTTCTCGACGATTTCCTCGCAGGCGTGGGCCACGCCCGGCGAATAGGCCAGCGCCAGATCGCGCTGGGTGACCATGGCCTTGGTCGGCGTCACCTTGATCTTGCCGGGCGGATCCTGGCGGTGGTAGTCGAGGGCGGCCTGACGGAAGGCGTCTTTGCTGGACATGGGCAGACTCGGAAAGGGAGTAGGCAAGGAACCGGATTCTAGCGCGCGCGTGGCGCAGGTTCGCGGCCGGAATCGCAACGATCCCGCGCCAAGTCATCCGCCAGCGCGTTTGGCCGAATTGAACGACAATGCCCTCCGGGCGGGATCGGACCTGGAGTGGCGGTGAGAAAAACCGGCAGTTTGGACGGATGGCGCGGCACTGTGGCGCTGGCCGTTGCGCTGTTTGCGGCACAGGCTGCGCTGTGGATCAATCCCGGCTATTTCAGCCACGACGAGCTGCAGTGGGGCGCTCGCGCCGCAGTCGGGAGTGGCCGGTCGCTTCCGTTTCTCTCCTTCACCGACTGGCACACCTTCCAGTTCCGTCCGCTGACCTTCAACCTCTGGCTGCTGCTGTCGCAGTCGCTGTTCGATTCGCCGCGGCTGTTCCACGCGCTGTTCGCGGCGCTGGGCGCCGCCAATGCGCTGCTGCTGGTCAAGGTGCTGCGCGCCGCAGGCTGCCGCCGCGCGGTGGCGTTCGGCGCGGCGCTGGCCTTCACGTTCAGTCCCAGCGCCGCCTGGGTACACGGATGGGTGGGCTGTCTGGCCGATCTGCTGTGGGTGGGGCTGGGTCTGGCGCTGGTCGTCTTCCTGCAGCACTGCGCGGCGGCGGAAACTCGTGATTCCGACGCGCGCTCCACGCCCGGCCCGGCGGGCACCTGGGCGATCGCCGCGGTCGCGGCGCTGCTCACCGCGCTGGCGCTGCTGTCCAAGGAAGCCGCGCTCTCGATTCCTGCCCTGCTCGGGTTGGCCGCCGTGCTGCTGCGCCCGCCGCGCGTCTGGCGCTTGGCCGCGTTCGCCAGCGGCGCGGTGGCGGTTCTCTATCTGGCCCTGCGGCTGGAGACGCTGACCGCGCCGGACGCCGCGTCCAGCTATGCCGTGCAGTTCGGTGCGCTGCCGCTGCGGCTGGGCGAATACGCGCTGTTTCCCTGGGCCTTGGGCATGCAGGAAGTCGCCGCGATGGCGCGGGCCGATCCCGCCAAATGGCTGCGGCTGGCGCTGGCGCCGCTGGCAGTCGCGCTGTGCCTGTGGCGCGCCGGACCACGCTTCCTGCTGGCCGGCGCGGCCGGCAGCGTGCTGGCGCTGGGGCCGGTGCTGGTGCTGCCGACTTCCGCAAACCAGTACGGCTACGGATTGGCCGCCCTTGCCTGCGGCGTCGCGGCGCTGGCCTGGAGCCGGCTGGGGCGAGCGGGAAAGCTCACCCTGGCGCTGCTGGCCCTCGTTGCGGCGGTACACGGTCTCCAGATCCAGAACCGGATGCTCGAGATAGGCCGCCTGCAGTCCGTTTTCTCGCCTTCGCTGGCGGCGCAGGCGCAGGCGCAGCCGCAGGGACCGATCCGGCTCTGGCCCGTGCGGGAAGATCACGCCTACGCCTACGCCCGCCTGAGCCACGAAGTACCGAGCTGGCGCGGCGTCGCGCTCGGCGCGCGGGTTTCCCTGGCCGAACGCGCCGAGCAGGCCACCCACCGGATCGCGCCCGACGGCCGGGTGCATCCGATCCAGGCACTTCCATGAACCATCCCATCGATATTGCAGAACGCCTGGCTCCGCTGGGCTGGCGCGCCGATCTTCCGGCGGCGCGGACCTGGGCGGAAAACCCCGCCGGCCGCGCGGCGCGCGTGAGCGAGCAGCACCGCACCGGCTTTCGCGTCTGCGACGGCGAACGGGAATTCGCGGTGCAGTCGCCCGCACCGTGGACGCGCTCCGGTTATCCCGCCGAGCTTCGCGCCGTGGTGGGCGATTTCGTGCGGCTGGAAGCCGGCTGCGATCAGATCGTCGAGGTGCTGCCGCGCAGCAGCCTGTTCCGCCGCGCCGCCGCCGGCGAGCACCTCAAGGTGCAGCCGATCGCCGCCAACATCGACACCGTGCTCGTGGTCACCGGACTGGACGGCGACTTCAACCCGCGCCGGCTGGAACGCTATCTGGTGCTGGTTAGCGCCAGCGGCGCGGCGCCGGTGGTGGTGCTGACCAAGATCGATCGCTGCGAAGAAGCCGATGCGCTGCGCGCCCGTCTGGCCGACATCGAAGGCGGCGGCGTGCCGGTGGTGGCCATCAACGCCAAGGACGCCGACAGCGCGGCCGCGCTCGCGCCCTGGCTCGGTGGCGGCCGCACCGTGGTGCTGGTGGGTTCCTCGGGCGCCGGGAAGTCCACCCTCACCAACACCTTGCTGGGGCGCAGCCGGATGCGCACCGCCGCGGTGCGCGAGCGCGACTCGCGCGGCCGCCACACCACCACCCACCGCGCCCTGATGACCCTGCCGCTGGGCGCCTGCCTGATCGACACGCCCGGAATGCGCGAGCTCAAGCTCACCGGCGAGGAAGACGTGGCCGATCAGGTGTTCGAGGACATCGAGCAGCTCGCCGCAGGCTGCCGCTTCCGCGACTGCCGCCACGACGCCGAGCCCGGCTGCGCGGTGCGCGCGGCACTCGAGACCGGCGTGCTGGACCCTGGCCGATTCAACAACCACCGCAAATTGCAGGACGAACGGGCGGCCGCCGCGAAAGTGCTGGCGGCACGCCAGAACGCACCGCAGGGGCGCCCGCGCGGGCCGCGCCGCTAGCGCGCCGGATCAGCCTTCCGCGGAAGCGTGGCGCACCAGCAGCACGTCGGTCGCCGCGGTTTCCAGGATGCGCCGCGCAATCGAGCCGATCAGGATGTCGAACAGCGCGCTGCGTCCGTGGGTACCCAGCACGAGCAGGTCGGCCTCGTGGTCGCGGGCGTATTCGTAGACCAGCCGCACCGGTTCGCCCTGTTCGACGTGGAGACGGACGTGCTCGCGCTGCGCCGGAGCCAGATCGGCCTGGGCCAGGAAGGCGGCGCCTTCGGCCAGCGCAGCCTTGCGCCCTTGCGCCGCCGCATTCTGCGCCTCCGGATCCATCATCCCGAGGAAAGGCACCTCGAAGGCGCTGAACACCGTGTGCTGCACGTCGGGGAACAGGCCTGCGGCGCACTCCAGCGCACCGCGCGCCGAGGCAGAGTAATCGCTGGCCAGGACGATGTTGCGGTATTCGCCGCGGGTGCGGTCGCGCACCACCAGCACCGGCACCTTCGCGTGACGCGCCAGCCAGTCGACGCTGGAGCCGAGCACCGTGCGCCCGAGTGATTCGCTGCGCGCGATGCCGGTGACGATCAATCCCGCGCCTTCCTCGTCCGCCACCCGCGCCAGGGTTTCGTTGACCTTGCCCTCCTCCACCCGCACCACGATTTCCACGTCGGTCGCGGCCGCATCGCGGCGCAGCTGGCGCAGCGTTCTTTCCACCGGACCGCTGCCGTCACCGCCCCAGGACGGGGTCGGCGCGGCGCGCACGCGGGTTTCCGACAGGGCTCCCGGATCGACCACCGTCACCGCGACCAGGCGTGCCTGCCACTGCCGCGCGAGCTGGACGGCGCGATCCAGGGCGCGGTCGCAGCGTGCGGAAAGATCGGTGGCCAGAAGAATGGTGGCGGGAAATCGGCGGGGGGCGTCGGTGCTCATGGGCGGGTTCCGGTTCCATGCGGGGGGAAGCGGGCGATTATCCCAGTCGCCCGCACAAGGTCCAGTTTCTCCCATTGCACCGAATCGCGCTTGACCGCGGTCAATCCCCGAGCCCCTGCCACAACGCGGGGCGAGGTGCTAGCGTTCGCGCGCCAACCGCACGATCACGACCATTCAAGGAATCCCTCCCATGCCTGCACAGCAGCGCCGCACCAAGATCCTCGCCACGCTCGGCCCGGCCACCGACGCGCCCGGCGCGCTGGAGGCGCTGGTCGCCGCCGGCGTGGACGCGGTGCGGATCAATTTTTCCCACGGCAGCCGCGCCGACCACGCCGCGCGGGTGGATCGCATCCGCACGGCGGCGCGCGCGGCCGGGCGCGAGGTCGGCATCCTCGCCGACCTGCAGGGCCCCAAGATCCGCATCGAACGCTTCGCGCAGGGCAAGGTGATGCTCCGGGCCGGCGCGCGCTTCACCCTGCACGCCCGCGCCGACGCATCTCCCGGCGACGAGTGCGGCGTGGGCGTGTCCTACCTCGGACTGGTCCACGACGTCGCCGCCGGCGACGTGCTGCTGCTCGACGACGGGCTGGTGTCGCTGCGGGTGGATGCCATCGAGGGCAGCGCCATCCGCACCACGGTGATCAACGACGGCGCGCTGTCCGACCGCAAGGGTCTGAACCGGCAGGGCGGCGGGCTGTCGCTGGATGCGCTCACCGACAAGGACCGCGCCGACATCCGGCTGGCGGCGGAACTGGGGGTGGACTTCCTCGCGGTGTCGTTCTGCCGCAGCGCGGCCGACATCGAAGAGGCGCGTCGGCTGGCGCGCGAAGCCGGCAGCTCGGCGCATCTGGTGGCCAAGATCGAGCGCGCCGAGGCGATCGAGCGGCTCGGCGAGATCATCGATGTCAGCGACGTGGTGATGGTGGCGCGCGGCGATCTGGGCGTGGAGATCGGCGACGCCGAACTGCCCGGCCTGCAGAAGAAGATCATCCGCGAATCGCTCGACCGCGGCCGCGTGGTGATCACCGCCACCCAGATGCTGCAGTCGATGGTGGATTCGCCCATTCCCACCCGCGCCGAGGTGCTGGACGTGGCCAACGCGGTGATCGACGGCACCGATGCGGTGATGCTGAGCGCGGAAACCGCCGCCGGCAGCCATCCGGTCAAGGCGGTCGAGGCCATGGCGCGCATCTGCCTGGGAGCCGAACGCCAGTTCGAGCACGACACCGATTTCGAGGAAGCCCCGCGCGGCCTGTCGCGTACCGACCAGGCCATCGCGCTGGCGGCCATGTACCTCACCGAGCACATCCAGGTGCGCGCCATCCTTGCGCTGACCGAATCGGGCGGCACCGCACAGCACCTCTCGCGTTTCCGCTCCAATGCGCCGATCTACGGACTATCCCGCCACGAAGACGCGCGCCGCCGCATGGCGCTGATGCGCGGGGTCTATCCGATCGACTTCGACAGCGGCGAGAACCCGCCGCGGCAGGCCGCACGCCACGCGGTGGCGGCACTGTTCGCGCACGGCGCGCTGAGCCAGGGCGATCGCGTGCTCATCACCAGCGGCGACCACATGGGCCACCTGGGCACCACCAACACCCTGCGGCTGCTGGGCGTGGGTGCCAAGGGCGAAGCCGAGGGGCTGGGCACGCTGTAGCGGCGCCGCTTCCACTCCCTTCAGCGCAGCGCGGCAAAGCCGCGCGGCGCGGCGCTGCGCCCCTGCGGCACGAGCGGCAGGTCGGCGGGAACCGGCAGGAAAATCGCCTGCCCTTCTTCATTGCCCAGCACCAGCGTCGCCGCGTCCGGGTGCGGGAGTTGCGCCAGCGCGCCGACGTGGTCCAGCGCGGTCGATTCAAGGAAGCCGGCCTCCAGCGTGAATCCCCCTTCTTGCCGCCGCGCCAGCCGCAGGTGCAGCAGCGCGGCCCTGCACCCCAGCCACGCGCCGCGACCGCTGTCATCGCCTGCGGCGGCATGGCACTCGTGGCCGATCCGGGGCAGGTCGGCCAGCTCGCCCGAGCGGCGGTCGTGGATGGCCAGCCGTCCCGGGCGCACCCCCAGCACCAGCACCGCCTCCAGCGCGGGCAGGTCCACCATGCGGTAGCCGACGTGTGCCGCGAAGGGTGCGCTGCCCAGCGCCCATTCGTCACCCGCTCGCACAAGGCGCAGGACGCGGTGGTTCCAGGTGCCGACCAGCAGCTCCGAATCATCCGGCGCGGCCCAGAGCGCGTGCAGTTCCAGCCGCGGATGGACGCGCGCCCGCAGCGCGATGTTTTCGACAGATTCCAGTTCGGGCCAGCGCCAGCGCCGCAGGCTGCCGTCGGATGAGGCGGTCCAGAGCGAAGCACCCAAGGCGATCTGATTGATCAGGAAATCGTGCCCGCGCACGCGCCACAGCGTTTCCAGCTCCGGCAACCGCCATGCCGCAAGGGTGCGATCGTCGGATGCGCTGATGAGTCGTCCGTCGTGCACGCGAAGATCGGGCACGCCGGCATCGTGCAGGCGGCGGTGCAGCGGCGCGACGCCCGGGGCCAGTCGCGCCACCATCGACGCGCTGCCGCCGAGATACGCGTACCCCCCGGCCGTGGTGATCGCCCACACCGGACCCACGCCAGCATCCACGGGCGCGAACTCCTCACCGAAGGCGTAGCGGCGCAGCACGCCGTCGCCGCCGGCAATCAGGTGCGTGGCGCCGCGGAACAGCCAGTCGCCGCCTTCCGCCAGCAGCGACTGCACCGGCTCGCCGCCGCGCCATTCCCACAGCCGCAGGCCGCGCCCGTCGATCGAGGCCAGGCGCGGACCGTCGTCGAACCAGACCAGCCCGGTTGCGGTTTCCGGCAGGCGCGACTCAAGCGCACCGTCGGCCAGTCCGTGGATCGAGATGCCGTTCTCGGTCGCCAGCGCCAGCCGACCGAGCGACTCGTCCAGCGCCAGCGCATTGACGCGGAACTCCGGAAGCTCGCGCTCCCAGCGCAGTTCGCGCGTCGCCAGATCCAGAACCTGCAGGCGGCCGCGCGGCCCGGCCAGCGCGGCGCTGGATGCGCCCAACGCGACGCGGGTGTCGGGTGCGGTCGCGCGCTCCATCCAGCGCTGCGCGCGGCCGTCGGAAACGCGGAAAATCGTCACCTTCGCGGCCTCGGTCCGGGCCAGCCATTCGCCGTCCTCGCCCATCGCCCAGGCGGCACCTTCCGGCGCATCCAGCGTCGCGTCGGCTTTCGCCACCA
>Ga0116141_10003134_pt1 | contig 14022 bp, 15 predicted proteins | sample AD_UKC097_MetaG_FD_89744 | JGI IMG/M metagenome (GOLD analysis project Ga0116141, IMG submission 89744) | Active sludge microbial communities of municipal wastewater-treating anaerobic digesters from USA - AD_UKC097_MetaG | ecosystem: Engineered > Bioreactor > Anaerobic > Digestate | place: USA...
CGGCTTCGACCAGTTCGTGGTCGTAGATCCGGCCATAGTCAGGTCCGGTGACCGCGCGCAGTTCTAGCCTGCCATTGTCGGTTTCCAGAGTCTTGATCTGCTCGGCCCGGTTTGAGGTCAGGCCGTACTGCAGGTTGATCGCGGCAAGCGGCGCGGGAAGCTGACGCAGATAGGCGGCGGGTGCGCCGACCTGACTGGCGAGCTGGCCGAAGCTCCAGTGGGTCGGCTGAACCGGCGCATCGGCGCCGGGCAGAATCAATGCCAGTCGCTCGGGATCGTTGCGGTTCGCCTCAACGTGGATGAGCGCGGTCTCGACCACGCGGGTCCGGCTCCGCTCGGAACGTCCGCGCACTGAGCTCGCAAGCTCGTTCAGCGACAGAAATCGCTCGTCATCGGGTCGCGAGAACCATTCCGACGACACCCGACCCACACTTGAGCCGCGTGAGACATCGACCTTGTAGCCGCCGCGCACATCGCGCCGCGCATCGAGAGCCTGCATGTTCATGGGGAAATCTCCATGACGGGCGGCCGGGAGCCTCTCTCTCGACCCTCATCCCGTCACGGCGAAGCCCGCCACCCTCTCACTCTCAGCTTCGTCTTTTCATCGCCGCTGTAGCGAGAGCGGCCAGCGGGGTTGCTCCAACAGAAAACCGCACCCTGAAAGGAGGCGGCCATTGCACACTTGCTCGTGCAGGCGGAAAGCGGGGACCTGTCGGATTTCCATGCCTGCGCGTGAAGCCATGTCCGTCGGTTCAGAGTGCGTGCGGGGCCATTTTCGCGAAACGCGGCGCCCTCAGGAGCAGGGCCGTAGGGCCTGCGGGACAGAGCGCGTCACCAGCCCCGCTCCGAATCTCGGGGCGTTGCGGGGTGCCCCCGCTTGAAGGGGTAGGCCGAGATGCGCAGCAACTCGGCCTCAGGGGAAAACTTTCCCCAAAAAATATTGTCTGTCGTTCGGTGGTATACCGGTGGGATACTGACCCAGTGCCAGCGAAAATGGCGACCCGAAGGTCGACATAAATCTTTGATTTCTGCTGTAAAACTGGAGCGGGCGAAGGGATTCGAACCCTCGACCCCAACCTTGGCAAGGTTGTGCTCTACCCCTGAGCTACGCCCGCTCTGACGTTTGCGGCCTGCTGCGCTGTGGCGGCGGGCCGGGGTGAGGCGGCCAACTAGCAGCGACCCCGCAGCTTGCCAAGGGGAAAAATCACCTCTTTTTCAACTGGCGCTTTATCCCTTCACAAACTGCGAGAAAGGCCCACATTGGGCCGCGAACACCGCCCATTTTTCCGGAGTACACCCCCTTGGCAAGCCTAGGCCTGAACCTCGAGGAACAGAAAGCCGTCGACCGGTTCCGCAAGACCGTGGTCGAACCCTCGATGACCCAGCTGGTGATTCTCGACTTCTGGGCCGAATGGTGCGGACCGTGCAAATCGCTCGCTCCGGTGCTGGAGCGGGTCGCGGCGGACTATGCCGACAAGGGCGTGGTGCTGGCCAAGATCAACGTCGACGAGGAACAGTTCATCGCCGCGCAATTCCAGGTGCGTTCGATCCCGACGGTCTATGCCATGTTCCAGGGCCAGCCGGTGGCCGACCTCACCCAGGCGCGCAGCGACGGGCAGCTGAAGGCGATGCTCGACCAGCTGCTCGCCAAGCTGCCGATCCACCCGGGCGAAGCTGCAGCGCAGGACATTGCCCCGCTGCTGGCGATGGGTGAGGAAGTGCTGGCATCGGGCGATGCGGGCCGGGCGGCGGGCATCTATGCCCAGATCGTTGAGATGGCTCCGCATGACGCGGCGGCGCAGGGCGGCCTGGTTCGCGCGCTGAGCGCGGCGGGCGAGTTCGAGGCGGCCGACGCGGCACTGGCCGCCCTGCCCCCGGAACTGGCCCGTGACGCCGAAGTGCAGCGCGCCCGCGCCGCGCTGGAACTGGCCCGCAACAAGCCCGAGGGTTCCCAGCTTGCCGAGCTGCGCGAGGCGGCTGCGGGCGGGGACATGGCCGCGCGGCTTGCCTATGCCGAGGCCGCCTTTGCCGCCGGGGAGCGCGATACGGCAGCCGATGTGCTGCTGGCGATGATCGCCGAGGACCGCGCCTGGCAGGACGGGGCGGCACGCGCCAAGCTGCTGCAGATGTTCGAGGCGGTCGGGCTGGAAGACCCCTGGGTCGCGGCCATGCGGCGGCGCCTGTCGCTGATCCTGTTCGGCTAGGCAGGCAGGCCACACGTGCGTATCTCGCTCTTTCCCTTGTCAGGCGCGATCCTGTTTCCGGGGCTGCAATTGCCGCTGCACATCTTCGAGCCGCGCTACCGCGCGCTGGTGAAGGATGCGCTGGCGCGCGACCGGCGGATCGGCATGATCCAGCCGCAGCGGCCCGAGGAGGGCGCCCCGCTCTACCGGATCGGCTGCATCGGCAAGATCGGCGAGGTCGAGGCACTTGAGGATGGCCGCTTCAACCTGGTGCTGGAAGGCGAATCGCGCTTTCGCCTGCTGCGCGAACTTGATGCGGCCACCCCGTTTCGGCAGGCCGAGGGCGAGCTGATCGACAACGAGGACGGCCCCGCCCTCTCCCCGATCGAGCGCGCCGGGTTCGAGCGCGAGGCGCGGCGCTTTGCCGATGCGCAGGGCTATTCGGTGAACTGGGACGCGGTGACGCGGCTGGACGACGAATCGCTGATCGATGGGGTCAGCCAGATCGCCCCGTTCGATCCCGCCGCCAAGCAGGCCCTGCTGGAAGCGCCGACGCTGACGGCACGCTGCGAATTGCTGGTCCAGCTGATGCAGTTCTTCGGCCGCCGCGACGGCGACGATGACCGCGTCACGTTGCAGTAAGCACGGCCTTCACCCCGTCGATCACGTATTGCGCGGCCAGCGCCGCCAGCAGCACGCCCAGAAGCCGGGTGATCACCGCCTCTACCCGGGTGCCCAGCACGCGCATCAGCGGCCCGGCGGCAGCGAGAGCGGCCAGGGTGAGCGCCATGACCGCGATCAGCGCGCCCAGCACGACCAGGGTTTCTTCCGTGCCCTTGGCCCGCGCGGTCAGCAGCATGATCGTGGCGATCGAGCCGGGACCGGCGATCATCGGCATGGCCATCGGGAAGACGGAAACGTCCTCCACCTCGGGCGTGTGGCGCAGCTTCTCGGCGCGTTCCTCGCGCCGCTGGGTGCGCTTTTCGAACACCATGTCCATGGCGATCACGAACAGCATGATCCCGCCCGCGATCCGGAAGGAATTGAGCTCAATGTGGAGCGCGCCCAGCAGATCCTCGCCGAACAGGGCAAAGACCAGCAGGATCGCGAGCGCGATGGCGCAGGCGCGCGCAGCCATGGCGCTGGCCTGCCGCGCCGTGGCGCCCTTGACGAGGCCGGCATAGATAGGCGCGCAGCCGGGCGGATCGATCACCACGAACAGGGTGACGAAGGCCGACAGGAACAGTTCGATCATTTGGCCTCGGGCGCGGGAACGTCGAGGACCTGGACCGGGGTGAGCTTGCCATCCTGCATCAGCTCTACCGCGAAGCGCCGCGCGCCGCTGGGTTCCACTGCGACATTCCAGGTCAGCGTACCGTCATCGGACTTGCCGGAGCGCTGGGCGGGATCGAACACGGGGGCCGCCGGCTTGCCCTTGGGCTTCGGCGGTGCGCGCCAGCCCTTGAAGCCGGGCGGGCAATCGCCGACCTTGGCGACGATCATGTCGGGCGCATCGAGCGGCATCGGCAGGGCCTCGCCCATGTCGACCGCCCACTTGTACTTGCCGTCGCGCTGACGCGCCCAGACGGTGGTGAAATAGCCGCTTGCCGCGCCGTTCTGCCAGGCGCCGCGCGTGACGGCCAGACTGCCGTCGCAGCTCGACCAGACCTGGTGCGGCTGCCAGGTGACGGCCTTGGCGGGATCGGCCTTATCCTTCAGGTGCTGCTGGGCAAGCACCATCTGCGGCACGAACATCACCGCATCGGGCAGGGCGGCGGCGCGAAACGCGGTCCACTGGCCCTTTTCCTGGGCCAGCTTGGCAAAGGCGATCTCGGCGGCGATCACCGCGCTGGGATCGGCAAAGCGGCGCGGATCCGGGCGCTTCTGGGCCGAAGCCGGAACCACCAGGGCAGCCGCGAGCACGGCGGTCAGGACAAGTCTTTTCATGGGCGCGATACTAGAGCGCCCCGTCCTCCAGCGCCACCCCCGCAATGCGGTGCGCCGCGACCAGGGCATTGCGCAGCAGCACGGCAATGGTCATCGGCCCGACCCCGCCAGGAACCGGGGTGATCGCGCCGGCGACCGGCAGGGCATCGGCATAGTCGACATCGCCGACCAGCCGGCCCTTGGCCTGCCCCTCGGCGGGGGGCAGGCGGTTGATGCCCACGTCGATCACGCAGGCGTCGGGCTTCAGCCAGTCGCCCTTGACCATTTCCGGGCGGCCCACGGCGGCGACGACGATGTCGGCGCGGCGGACCACCTCGGGCAGGTTCTTCGTGCGCGAATGGGCAATGGTGACGGTGCAGTTCTCGGCCAGCAGCAGCTGCGCCATCGGCTTGCCGACCAGGATCGAGCGCCCGATCACCACCGCGTCCTTGCCGGAAAGATCACCGAGCCGGTCCTTGAGCAGCATCAGCGAACCAAGCGGCGTGCAGGGGACAAGGCCGGGCAAGCCCAGCGCAAGCCGGCCGGTGCTGATCGGGGTCAGCCCGTCGACGTCCTTGTCCGGGCTGATCCGCGCGACCACCGCCTGCTCGTCGAGGTGCTTCGGGAGCGGCAGCTGAACGAGGATGCCGTCGACCATCGGGTCGGCATTCAGCCGGTCGATCAGCGCCAGCAGGCTATCCTGATCGTAGTCTTCCGGCAGGCGGTGTTCGAAGCTGGCCATGCCGCACTCGACGGTCGCCTTGCCCTTGGAGGCGACATAGACCTTGCTCGCCGGATCCTCGCCCACCAGCACGACGGCGAGCCCGGCCTTGCGGCCCGCGCTCTGCTCGAAAGTGGCGGCATATTCCGCGACGCGGGCGCGCAGCGTGGCGGCAAAGGCTTTCCCGTCGATGATTGCGGCCTGGCTCATGGCAGATGGGTTCCGATGTAGCTGAAGATGATGGTGACGATGCGGATCAGGAGCAGCAGCACGATCGGCGAGAAGTCGATCCCGCCAGTATCGGGCATATGGCGCTGGATCGGCCGCAGCATCGGATTGAGGATCGAATCCAGCCCGTGGATCAGCGAGGAAACGACCTGGTTGTGATAATCGACCACGTTGAAGGCCACCAGCAGCCCCAGGACGAAGCGGACGATCACCACCGTGGAAATCACGTTGGCGAGCAGCAGCAGAATGGGGATGATTACCTGGTTGATCATGCGTTCGTTCCTCCGGTCGGGGCGTGTGCTATTAGACTAGAACACTTGCCCGCCGCAACCGGTACTCCGGGGCAATTTAGTAAGTCTTGCTTACTATTATGTCCAGTAAGTTTAGTGTCGCTCAGGGCTCCAGCGTGGAGCTTTCGATATGCCAGCGCAGCTGTTCCAGCGTAGCGCCGGGGACATCGTTGGCCCGCCGCAGCACGACCTCGCCCGACAGGCGCCGCGCGCCATCGGTGATGGTGACAGGCGCGGTGTAGTAGGACGAACCCGCCGCGCCCTCCTGCTGCCCGGGGCCGACTTCCACCACCGGGTCGTTCAGCCGGTTCCAGGCGGCGCGGAACTGATCGCGGGTCATGCCGCTCGCCTCGCCATGCTCGCCCCAATAGGCGAAGGCCGTGTCCCAGTCGCGCAGCGAGACGGCCCTGGCCCAGTCGACCAGCACCTTTGCCGGATCGCGCGAGACCGAGGGCGCGGCCGCAGGGCTGGCCGGAACGCTCGGCGCAGGGGTTGCCGATGAAGCTGCGGTCGGCCTGGCCGGCGGCTCGGGCGCGGTGCTCTCGCTCTTCCCGCAGGCGGCCAGCAGGCCCAGCACCGCAAGCGGCGCCACCAGAAGCCTGGGGCGCCTCACGCGCGGATCAGCGTGCCCGCCCCGCGCGAGGTGAACACTTCGAGCAGCATGGCGTGCGGCACTCGCCCGTCGAGCACGACCGCCGCCTCGCACCCGGCCTCGACCGCGTGGACGCAGGTTTCGAGCTTGGGGATCATCCCGCCGCTGATCGTCCCGTCGCTGCGCAGCCGTTCGATATCGGCGGGGCGCAGGTCGGTAAGCAGTTGCTTGTTCTTGTCCAGCACGCCCGGAACGTCGGTCAGCAGGAACAGCCGCGCCGCGCCCAGCGCCGCGGCGATGGCCCCGGCCATGGTATCGGCGTTGATGTTGTAGGTTTCCCCGTCCTCGCCGGGGGCGATCGGGGCGATCACCGGAATCATCCCCGCCGCGCAGGCCGTTTCGAGGATGCTGGTATCGACATGGGTCGGATCGCCAACGAAGCCGAGATCGACCACCTGTTCGATCTGGCTGTCGGGATCGCGGCTGGTGCGCTGCACCTTGGTCGCTCTGACCAGCCCGCCGTCCTTGCCGGAGATGCCCAGCGCCTTGCCGCCGGCCTTGCCGATCCAGCCGACGATTTCCTTGTTGATCGCGCCCGAGAGGACCATTTCGGCCACTTCGGCGGTGGCCTTGTCGGTCACCCGCAGCCCGTCGATGAAGCGGCTTTCGACGCCCAGCTTCTTCAGCATGGCGCCGATCTGCGGCCCGCCGCCGTGGACCACCACCGGGTTGATGCCCACCGCCTTCAGCAGCACCACGTCCTCGGCAAAGTCATGCGCCAGTTCGGGATCGCCCATCGCATGGCCGCCGTATTTCACCACGAAGGTCTGCCCGGCATAGCGCTGGAGGTAAGGCAGGGCCTCGACCAGGGTTTCGGCCTTGGCGAGCATCGCCTGGTGATGGGGGTCTTGCGGGCTGGACATGATGCTCGCCTTTAGACCCCTTGGCCGCGAATTGAAGCCCCTTTAGGCCGCCTGCCCGTCCAGCCGCCGCCCCAGCTTGACGAAGACCCAGATCAGCGGCGGGACCATGATCGTGGACAGCACCAGCTTGGAAATGATCTGGCCTTCCATGATCTGCATCAGCGGCATGTCCAGCCCGTAGAAGCTGATCGTGATGAACAGCACCGTATCGACCACCTGCGAAAGCAGGCTGGCGATCCACGCGCGCAGGATCAGCGCCTTGCCCGACCCGCCCGCGATTCGGCTGAACAGATAGACGTTGAGCGTCTGCGAAGTGCCGTAGGAGATCAGCCCGGCGAACTGCATCCGCACCCCCTGCCCCAGCAGGCGCGAGAACGCCTCCTGATCGGTCCAGAACGGCGCGGGCGGGACCACGCGGATGACGATGGTGAGCAGCACCATCGAGACGATCAGCGGGACAAAGCCATAGCGCACCAGCCGGTTCGCCGTGTCCTGCCCGAACAGTTCGGACACCGCGCTGGACATCACCACCAGCAGCAGGAAGGCGAAGATCCCGCTTTCCACCGCCAGATCGCCCAGGATCGGCCAGTGGCCGAGCGAGGCGAGCTTGGTGCCCATGACGCCGGCCAGGACGCAGAGACCGCCATAAAGCAGCGAAAAGATGAACAGCGAACGCGGCATGGTGATCTGCCGGGGGGAAGTCTGGTCCTGCATGGACAAAGCCTAGCGAGCGGCGCGCCATCGCGAAAGTACCCGGCGGCATTTCCTCCCCAGCCCGGAACGCGGGGGGATTTGACTGTCGGCATGAAGGCGTTACCACCGGCGCCGCACCATTCAAGCGGGGGAACCGGTCGCAATGCATATCGTCAAGAGCCTGCTGGGCATGGCCCTGATCCTGCTCGTCGCCTGGCTGCTCTCGTCCGACCGCAAGGCGATCCGCCTGCGCGTGGTCGGCGCGGCCTTTGCGCTGCAGGCGGGATTTGCCGCGCTGGTTCTCTATACCCCCTGGGGTAACCGCGCGCTGAAAGCGGTGTCGGACGGCGTCTCCGCCCTGCTCGGCTATGCCGGCAAGGGCACCGAATTCCTGTTCGGCAGCCTCGCCTCGGACCCGCTGGGCCAGAACTTCGCGATCCAGGCCCTGCCGGTGATCATCTTCTTCGCCGCGCTGATCGCGATCCTCTACCACGTCGGGATCATGCAGCTGGTGATCAAGTGGATCGGCGGCGCGCTGGAAAAGATCACCGGGATCAGCAAGGTCGAAAGCCTTTCGGCCGCCAGCAACATCTTCGTCGGCCAGTCGGAAAGCCCGCTGGTGATCCGCCCCTATCTTGCCGCGCTCACCCCTTCGCAGCTGTTCTGCCTGATGAGCGTGGGCATGGCCGGCGTCGCGGGCACGATCCTGGCCGCCTATGCCGGGATGGGCATCCGCATCGACTACCTCGTCGCTGCGGCCTTCATGTCGGCGCCGGGCGGGATCGTCATGGCCAAGATCATCATGCCCGACCCCAGGGGCGAGACACTGGTCGAGCCGGACGAGGTCGCGCTGGACGATCATGGCGAGGAACGCCCCGCCAACATCATCATGGCCGCCGCGCAGGGCGCGCAGACCGGCGTGAAGCTGGCGGTGGCCGTCGGCGCGATGGTGCTGGCCTTCGTGGCGCTGGTTGCGCTGGCGAACGGCATCTTCGGTTCGATTGGCGGTCTGTTCGGGCGGCCCGACCTGTCGTTCCAGATGGTGCTGGGCTACGTCTTCGCGCCGGTGTTCTGGCTGCTTGGCGCGACCGACTGGACCGAAGCGATGCGCGCGGGCGGGTTTTTCGGCACCAAACTGGTGCTGAACGAATTCGTCGCCTTCATCGAACTCGGCCAGGTCAAGGATCTCAGCGCCAATACCGTCGCGGTCATCACCTTCGCGCTGTGCGGCTTCGCCAATTTCAGCTCGATCGCGATCCAGCTGGCGGTGACCGGCAGCCTGGCCCCCAACCAGCGCCCGCTGCTGGCCAAGCTGGGGATCAAGGCGCTGGTCGCGGGCAGCCTCTCCAACCTGATGAGCGCGGCGCTGGCGGGCCTGTTCCTCAGCTTGTAATTGCTCCGATACGGAGGGAAACCTAGGTATTTCCTCCAATGGTAACAACGGCATGGGCGCGGCAGGCACGCGGCCATGCCGCTACTGTCGATTCTGTCCGCCGCCGCCCTCACCCTGTGCTCCGCCAGCCCGCGCGACAATTGCGTGGTCGATGGCGACACCTTCTGGCTCGGGGGCGAGAAGATCCGCCTGTCCGACATCAACGCCCCCGAAACCCTCGGCGCCGCCTGCCCTGGCGAACGCGCGCTGGGCGAGCGGGCCAAGGCGCGGCTGCTGGTGCTGCTCAACCAGGGCCGGTTCGCGCTGGAAGTGCCGCCGCGCGCCACCGACAGGTACGGCCGCGCCCTGCGCATCGCCACGCGCCATGGCCGCAGCCTGGGCGCGCAGCTGGTGAGCGAAGGGCTGGCCGAACCCTGGCGCGGCCGCCGCAGCGACTGGTGCGCGCTGCTTGCGGGGGACGGCGCCTCCCACTAGCCCGTCGACGACGCCGCGAATCAATCGACGGCGCGAGAATGGAGAGACACGCATGCTGCTGATCGAAGGCTGGCTGAAGCTGGGCACCGGGGAATTCGCCAAGATGAAGGATGCCGCCAAGGCGGTGGTCGCGGCCACTCTGGCCGAGGACGGATGCCTGCACTATTCCTTCGCGCAGGACGTGACCGATCCCGACCTGATCCGCATTTCCGAACGCTGGCGCGACCAGGAAGCACTGGGCGCACACATGCAGAGCGCGCACTTCGGTGAATTCCAGAAGGCGATGGCCGCAGCCAGGGTCGAAGGCGCGGACCTGCGGCTCTATAACGCCGAGGAAGTCCGCAAGCTGATGTGAGGCATCAAGAACTCAGGCGGAATCAGATGCCCGCGTACCACTGGTAGCCGCGGGCATCCTCCCACGATCCACCCTTGCCGCCGTAAAGGCCGGACAGGCTGTCGCGCAGCTCGATCCGCATGACGAACTTGGCGTGCTTGTAGCCCAGCTGGCGCTCCACCCGCAGCCGCAGCGGCGCGCCGTGGGCGATGGGCAGCGGCCGCCCGTTCATCCGCCAGGCCAGGATCGTCTGCGGGTGGAAGGCGTCGATCAGGTCGATCGATTCGTAGAACGGCTGCCCTTCCAGCGTGTCGGCGCAGTGGAACACCACGTAGCGCGCCGCGGGCAGCAGCCCGGCCATGGCGAGCACCGTCGACAGCTGCGGCCCCTGCCATTTGCCGATCGCGCTCCAGCCCTCGACGCAGTCGTGGCGGGTGATCTGCTCGCGCTGCGGCATGGTCTTGAGGGAAGAGAGCGGCAGGGCCAGCGGGCGCTGCACCAGCCCGCCGACCTGCAGCTGCCATTCGGCAAAGCCGCTGGCCGCGTGGCGGTTGTAGACCGGGTCCGCGACCGAAACCGAACCGTTGGCGCGGAACACGGGCGACATGTCGCGCTCGGCAAATTCGCGGGCCAAGGCATCGCCGACCAGCAGCCGCTGCGCGCGCATGGTCAATTCCTCGGCTCCGGCCAGCCTGCCGCGCACCGCCGGATCGGCGTTGAGCGCATCGCAGCCGCCCAGCAGCAGCCCGCCCGCGCCGGCCGCGCCCATGCCCAGCAGCTTGCGGCGGTTGACGATCATGCCTGCCCCTCCCCTTCCGCCGGAATCCGCTGCCAGCCGGTGACCATCGCCCGCAGCTGGCCGAGCGGCCCGGATGCCAGCACCATCGCGATATGGACCGCGAAGAACGCGGCCAGCAGCGCCATGCCGATGAAATGGAGCGAACGGGCGCTCTGCCGCCCGCCCAGCAGGTCGACCAGACCGGGGTAGCCGGCATCGATCGCGGGCGACATGCCCAGCCCGGTCAGCACCATGCCCGGCAGCAGCACCAGCAGCACCGCGCCATAGGTCAGCTTCTGAAACGTGTTGTAACCTGCCTCTGGCGCGAAGCGCAGCCGCGCATGGGCCGCTGCCTCGCGCAGCAGGTGCGCCGGGGCCAGCTCGTGCAGCCCAGGCGCGATCCGCCGCCGCAGGTGGCCGCTCAACCCGGCCCAGACAAGATAGCCGGCCACCAGCGCCGCAAAGGCCCAGGCAAAGGCCAGATGCCACAGCCGCGCATCGGCCAGGCTGTAGAACGAGGGCAGGGTGATCCAGCCCGGAAAGGGAATCCCGTCGCCCCCCGACCAGTCGAGCCAGGCCGGGTCGGGGTTGGCGCCGTAATGCCCCCAGTAGAGCCGGGGATGGGCATTGAAGATCATCAGCCCGCTCATCAGCATGATCGCCATCGTGGCCACGTTGGCCCAGTGCCACAACCGGGTGGCAAGCGAATGGCGATGGACCTTGCGCATACTGGCTGACCCGGCGGACTTTCCCACGCCGCTGGCGGCACGCGCGGCGACGAACTGTTGTTTCATTGCGGCGCAAGCTAAATTGGTTTCATCAGAAAGGAAGCGCAATTCGCGCCCCGGATTCGCGATTGCGGCGAGCCAAGCCGCGTGGCAAGCGGACCCGGCGCGGCGGCCCGCCCGCCCGAGAACCCGAGCCCGATGCCCGCCATCCTGAAGTCCAGCCGTCATCACCCCGCCGCGCCGTTCATCGCGGTAACGCTGGGCATCGCGCTGTTCAGCGTGATGGACGGCCTGATGAAAAGCGCCTCGCTGGCGGTCGGCGCCTACAACGCCATGCTGTTCCGGTCCCTGATCGGCACCGTGATCATGGCCCCGGTGTGGAAGCTGTCGGGCGGCCAGTGGCCGGGCCGCGAAGGGATGAAGCTCCACGCCCTGCGCGGCGCGATCAGCGGGGCGATGGCGACCAGCTTCTTCTGGGGGCTGGTCCATGTCCCAATGGCAGAGGGCATCGCCCTGTCGTTCATCGCCCCCTTGATCGCGCTCTATCTCGCCGCCGTGCTGCTGAAAGAGCAGATCGGGCGCGGCGCCATCCTCGCCTCGCTGCTCGGCCTTGCCGGGGTGGCGGTGATCGCGGCGGCGCGGCTGGGCGAGGAACGCATCGGCGAGAACGCCGCCTGGGGGATCGCGGCGATCCTGTTCTCCGCCGTGCTCTATGCCTTCAACCTGATCCTCCAGCGCAAGCAGGCGCTGATGGCGGGGCCAGCCGAAGTCGCGCTGTTCCAGACGGTGTTCGTCGGCCTGTTCCTGGCCCTCGCCGCGCCGTGGTGGGCGGTGATGCCATCGCCGCGCGCGCTGGCCGACATCGGCGCGGGGGCGCTGCTGGCGATGATCTCGCTGATGGTGATTTCATGGGGTTATGGCCGGGCCGAGGCGCAGGCCCTGCTGCCAATCGAATACAGCGCCTTCATCTGGGCCGCGCTGACCGGCTGGGTGATGTTCGGCGAGCCGGTGACCGGCGCGACCGTGGCCGGAGTGGTGCTGATCGTTGCTGGTTGCCTCATCGCGGCGCGGCGGGCGCAATAACCCACGCCGAAAAGCCCTCCCCCTCGAGGGGGAGGGTTGGGTGGGGGTGATTGGGCGCTGGGGGTGATTGGGCGCCGGCGCCGATCCCCCAACCCAACCCCTCCCCGGCGGGGAGGGGCGATTCCACCCGGGCCACGGCATTTTACCCCCTCCTCCCCTTGACGCGGGGCGGATTCCCGCGCATCGGCGGCGCCGACAGAACGGTCCTGCTGCACCCGCGAAGGGGCGTGCGCGCGGCGGGGTTCCACAACGGAGGCAACACCCATGACCCAGGTCGGACAGGACACACTCGGCACCCGCTCCACGCTCAGCGTCGGCGGCAAGGACTACGCCTATTACTCGCTGAAGAAGGCCGCCGCGAAGCTCGGCGACGTCAGCCGCCTGCCCTTCTCGATGAAGGTGCTGCTGGAAAACCTGCTGCGCTTCGAGGACGGCGGCTTCACCGTTTCGGCCGATGACGTGAAGGCGGTGATCGACTGGCAGAAGAACCCCAGCGAATCGTCGAACGAGATCCAGTACCGCCCGGCCCGCGTCCTGCTGCAGGACTTCACCGGCGTGCCCTGCGTGGTCGACCTTGCCGCGATGCGCGATGCCATCGCCACGCTGGGCGGCGATACCTCGCGGATCAACCCGCTGGTCCCCGTGAACCTCGTGATCGACCACTCGGTGATGGTCGACGAGTTTGGCCACCCCAAGGCCTTCGAGGAAAACGTCGAGATCGAATACCACCGCAACATGGAGCGCTACGACTTCCTCAAGTGGGGGTCGAAGAGCCTTGCCAACTTCTACGCCGTGCCCCCGGGCACCGGCATCTGCCACCAGGTCAACCTTGAGAACATCGCCCAGACGGTGTGGACCTCGCAGGACCAGAACGGCGCAACCGTTGCCTATCCCGACACCTGCGTCGGCACCGACAGCCACACCACCATGGTCAATGGCCTGGGCGTGCTGGGCTGGGGCGTCGGCGGGATCGAGGCCGAGGCCGCGATGCTCGGCCAGCCGGTTTCGATGCTGATCCCGGAAGTCGTCGGCTTCAAGCTGACCGGCGAGCTGAAGGAAGGCGTCACCGCCACCGACCTGGTGCTGACCTGCACCAACCTGCTGCGCAAGCATGGCGTGGTCGGCCGCTTCGTCGAATACTTTGGCCCGGGCCTGGCCGGCCTGACCCTGGCCGACCGCGCGACCCTGGCCAACATGGCCCCGGAATACGGCGCGACCTGCGGCTTCTTCGGGATCGACGACAAGACGCTGGACTACCTGCGCCTGACCGGCCGCGAGGAATCGCAGATCGCCCTGGTCGAGGCCTATGCCAAGGAGCAGGGCTTCTGGATCGACCCCTCGGTTGAGCCGATCTTCTCCTCGACCCTCGAACTCGACCTCGGCACCGTGGTCCCCAGCCTTGCCGGCCCCAAGCGCCCGCAGGACCGCGTCTCGCTGCCGGAAGTCGACGATGTCTTCGCAAAGGACATGGCCGAGACCTACAAGAAGGCCAACACCCGCGTGCCGGTCGAAGGCAAGGACCATGACATCGGCGACGGCGACGTGGTGATCGCCGCGATCACCAGCTGCACCAACACCTCGAACCCGGGCGTGCTGGTTGCCGCCGGCCTCGTCGCCAAGAAGGCGGACGAGCTGGGCCTGAAGCCCAAGCCGTGGGTCAAGACCTCGCTGGCGCC
>Ga0116141_10003135_pt1 | contig 14022 bp, 13 predicted proteins | sample AD_UKC097_MetaG_FD_89744 | JGI IMG/M metagenome (GOLD analysis project Ga0116141, IMG submission 89744) | Active sludge microbial communities of municipal wastewater-treating anaerobic digesters from USA - AD_UKC097_MetaG | ecosystem: Engineered > Bioreactor > Anaerobic > Digestate | place: USA...
CCGGCCAAGAGCACAAGCGGGTCAACGTGGATTTCCCTCTGTGGATGGTTCGCCTACTGGACAAGGAAGCGCGGCGTCTCGGCGTCCCCAGGCAATCCATCATCAAGGTCTGGATTGCTGAGCGGCTGGAAAAGGCGTCCTGACTCTCTCCGCGAGCGGCCCGATAAAGGCAGCGGTTTTCGACCATCGCGACACGCTCCAACGGACTCGAGAGCGACCTGTATCGGAGGCAACCCCGCCGATAGAACGTACCACTCTATTATCGGACACTCACGCAGTTGGCCCGTCTCCGATGCGATCTGGGCCACGCTGGACTGCGGACCGGACGATCCGCCAGATCAACGACCATGCCCAGGGTTTCGCGGTCCCCTATGGGCCGATATTCGGCCGTCTTAGCAGGGGTTCGGTCGAGGATCGTCCGTCATGTCACCGCGTTGCAGCCGCCTTGGATGCGCTTTTCTTTTTTCTTGACTCCCGGCCGGGCAAAGGCGATAATATGGCTAAATTGGCAGTTTTGGGAGATACTCTCGTTAACCAAGGAGTTTTGTTATGCCTCCAGGCAAAAGACGGCAAAGCAATGCCATGCTCTACACCCTCATCACGTTTGTCGGGCTCTTCGTGGCGGCCGCGACGGTTGCGGTGATCTACTACGTCCGGGCCGAAGAACTCCGCACCACCCGTGATAGCCTGCAGGGGGAGATGGATGCGCTGGTGAGCCGGGAGGAGGCCAGGAATGTCAACGGCATCGTGGGTACCAAGCTGCCCGGGCACAGCATGCTCGGAACCCTGGCCGAGTACCAGAACGACCTGGTCTTGCTCGTCAAGGGCGCGCCTGTGCCGGCGACGACGGCCGAGGTGAAGGCCGCCAGCACGGCCAGGCTGATCGACCCCCTGCTGGAGCGCGCGAGGAACTTCATCGCCCTGCCGACCCCGCCGGCCCCGGCGGACGCCAACGCGGTCGATCCCAACAATCCAGAGGAACCCGAGGAGGCCAAGCCCGTCCGGGTAGCTTTGGTCGATCTCATCGGTGCGCTACTGACCAAGCTCGAGCAGACCACCAATCAGCGAGACGCCACCGAGGAGCAGTTGACGACGCTTCGCGGGCGCTACGATGACGCCATCAAGACCATGCAGGAGACCGAACAGACTCTGACGGCCAAGGTCGATGAGTATTACCAGCAGGTCCAACAGATCAAGACCGACTACAACGACCTGCGGGTCCTCGTGCAGCAGAACTCCGACGAACGGGCCAAGACCCTGCTCGATCAGCTCGAACAGACTCGAGCGGAGGCCAGGCAGTCGAACCAGGATCTGCTCAAGACACAGGCGGAGCTGACCGTTGCCCAAGGCCGGCTCCAGGGCGCCCTGGCCGCGGTCAAGGAGATCAAGCCCGCTCCCGACCAGGAGTCCACCGCCTTCAAGCCCGACGGCCAGGTGATCCTGGTGGACGAGTCGGCAGGCATCATCCACATCAATCTCGGCTCGGAAGACCGCATCTACCGAGGCTTGACCTTCTCCGTATATGACAAGGGCGCGGGCATCCCCCGCGACGGCAAGCCCAAGGCCGAGGTCGAGGTGCTGGCGGTGAATTCCCGGGTCTCGACGGCCCGAATTCTGAATTCTGAACGGAAGAACCCGATCCACGAGGGCGATTGGGTTGCGAATCTCATTTGGGATGCCGATCGAAAGAACCACTTTGTCATCGCCGGCGAGTTCGATCTGGACCGGAACGGGGAGATGGACTATGACGGCCCGCAGAAGATCGCGGCCTTGATCGAGAAATGGGGTGGCACGATCATGCAGAGCGTCACCGCCGACACGGACTACGTGATCCTCGGGACCGAGCCTCAAGTCCCCGCCGAGCCCACGCTCGCCCAGCAATCGGAGGACCCCATGGCGATGGACCGGTACAATGCCCTCCGCCGGGCGAATGACCGATACCAGCAGGTTCGCCAGCAGGCCGAATCCTTGTGGGTCCCGATCTACAACTACGACCGGTTCCTCTCCTTCACCGGCTACGCGAGCATGGTGGACAAGGCCGGCGCCTTCTGAGTCATTGATCTCCCGCGCCTGACGCGGGCGACAGCATTCAAGGCTACCGTGACTGCCACGCGAAGATCGTGGCGGTCGTGGCAGCCTTGACCATTTCATTCGGGCGGCGCGACTCCAATGTCGGCCACGTAGACCTCGCCCGTGTAGCGACTTGCCGCGGGGGACGCCAGAAAGCCTTTCTTGACGGCCACGAAGGTCACAGTCCACGCGGCCCGGATCGCGGCTCCCAGGGGTGTGCCCGTGTCGCAATCGAGGCCGGAAGGGATATCCACGGCGAGGATTGGCCGCCCGAGGGCATTGAGGGCCTCGACGATCGCCCGATACTCTCGCCGGAGCTCTCCTCGCAACCCCGTACCGAAGAGGGCATCCACGATCAGGGTCGCCTCGCGTCCGAGAGCCTGAACACGACCACCAGCTTCCTCGCCGCCCGGATCCACGCACTCGACGTGATGGCCGAGCCGCTCCAGGACGGCGAGGTTGATCCGGGCATCACCCTGGACCTTCGATGGGGCGCCGCAGAGAACGACTCGCGTCGGAATGCCTGCATTGAGCAGATGCCGGGCGATCACGTACCCGTCGCCGCCGTTGTTGCCCACACCGCAGAAGATGCAGACGTTCGGATCGGCAACGCCCGCGAGTTTCTGCATCGCCAGCTCGGCACAACTGCGACCCGCGTTCTCCATGAGCAGGACGCCCGGCACGCCGATCTCCTGGATCGCCCAGGCATCCACCTGCCGAACCTCCTCGCGACTCATCACTCGAAACCGCTTGTCCGCCGTATACTTCTCCATCTGTCAAACTCCCCTGCGTTCCGATCCGCGGCCGCCATCCAGGGGCTGCCGCTCAGCAAGGAATGCTACTCCCCGATCCTACGGAACTCAATAGCCCACGAGAATTGACGCTGGGCGACAGCCCTGCTACAATGCGCCCTGACGTGGTGACGATGACAGGTGGCGTCCTTCCGACAACATCTTTCATGGACAACAGACTGAACCGGCTTCCCGTATTGCGCGGGCCCGGATGGGAATCGATGCGGTGATACGAATACTACTGACCAATGACGACGGGATTTTCGCCCCCGGCCTGGCGGCGATCTACAAGCGGCTCGTCGAACTCGGCGACGTGACGGTCGTGGCCCCGATGGACTGCTGGTCCGGCGCCAGCCACACCATTACGTTCGCCGAACCCCTGGCGTGTACCAAGGTGACGATGGAGGGCCTGTTCACGGGCTTCGGCGTGCGGGGCTCGCCCGCCGACTGCGTGAAGCTGGCCGCCATGCAACTGATCGACAGGCCGTTCGACCTGGTCGTCGCCGGGATCAATTGCGGGGCCAACGTGGGCATCAACGTCTACTACTCGGGAACGGTTGCGGCGGCCATGGAAGCCGCCTTCCTGCGAATCCCGTCGGCGGCGATCAGCGTGGCCGCCGAGAAGGAAACCGACTTCAACAAGGCGGCGGAGCACGGGATTGCCGTGCTCAAGAAGCTCCTGCCTCTGCAAGTCGGCGACGTGATGAATATCAACATCCCGCGTCTGTCCCTCGGGCGACCTCGCGGCGTCCGCGTGGTCCCGCAGGCTACATCGGGTTTTCACGAATACTACGTGCCGCATGGCGAAGCCGGCGACGAGATGACGTACCTCCTGGCCGGCGGGGCGCACCGCGAAGAGAAGGAGCCCACCGACACGACGACGCTGGCCGAGGGTTTCATCACCGTCACTCCGCTGAAGCCCGATATGACCGACCATAAGCGAATCGTCTCATTGCAGACGCAGCTCAACCATGACGATGGAGATGTGTGATTGTTGGTGTTTGACTGCACCTGTTTCAAATCATCCATCAACAATCATCAATCAACAATGCCAAGGGGGTTCTTATGCCAGAGCAGAACGCAAGCCAGATCTGTATCGTGACGGTCACGGGCAAAGACCGCGTCGGCATCATCGCGAGGCTGGCCACGGCTATGGCCAAGGCCAACATCAACATCGTCGACGTGAATCAGAAGATCATGGAGGACTATTTCGTCATGACGATGGCGGCCGATATCGGCCAGGCCATCCTCGACATGGGCCAGATCAAGAAGCAGCTCGACCGCATTGGCCGGCAGATGGCCCTGAAAATCACCATCCAGGACGAGAGCATTTTCAAAGCAATGCATCGGGTGTAGGGAGTTTGGAGTTGGGAGTGTGAAGTTTGAAGCAAGAGCCGGCATTACGAAGTGCGAAGCCTCTGGCTTCAAACGTCAAACTTCACACTTCGAACTTCTTTGGCCGTGTCTGGAAATCAGGGGTTTGAATCATGCGGGTATCCGTCGAAGAGGTCTTCGAAACCGTGGGCATGACGCTGGATCATCACTTCGATATCCGGACCGTCACGCTCGGCATCAACCTGAAGGACTGCATCGACCGCAATCTCGATTGGCTCATCAAGCAGGCCCAGGCGAGAATCGTGGAGAAAGGCCAGTTGCTGAACCACTGCGCCAACGCCCTGGAACAGAAGTACGGCATCCCCATCACGAACCGGCGGATCTCCATCACGCCGGCGTCGCTGCTGCTGGAGCCGTTGCCCCGCAAGACGATCACGGCGGTCAAGTTCGCCAGAGCGCTCGATGCCGCCGTCAAGAAGGCAGATATCGACTTCCTGGGCGGGTTCGGCGCAATGGTCCAGAAGGGCGCAACGGCGGCCGAGGAGAACCTCATCGAGTCGATCCCGGAGGCCCTGTCCGAGACGGATCGCATCTGCGGGTTTCTGAACCTCGCCTCGACCCTGGCCGGCATCAATATGAACGCAGTGGTCAAGGTCGGCCATGTCATCAGCGACCTCGCTCACCGTTCGGAGAAGGGCATCGGCTGTGCCAAACTCGCCGTGTTTGCCAACGTTCCCGAAGACAGCCCCTTCATGGCCGGAGCACATCACGGGATTGGCGAGCCCGACTACTCGCTCAATATCGGCATTTCCGGCCCGGGGGTCGTTCGTAATGTAGTTGCGCAGAACCCCGATTGCGATCTCACACAACTGTCAGAAGTCATCAAGCGAACCGTCTTCAAGATCACCCGCGCCGGCGAACTGATCGGACGGGAGCTGGCGGGCCTGATGAAGGTCGATTTCGGCATCGTGGATATCTCCCTGGCCCCCACCACCGTGACGGGCGACTCGGTCGCGGAGATCATCGAAGCGATGGGCGTCGGCCGGATGGGCTGCCCCGGCTCGACCGCCGCCCTGGCCCTGCTGATCGACGCGGTGAAGAAAGGTGGCGCAATGGCCTCAGGCAACGTCGGCGGGCTCTCCGGCACGTTCATCCCGGTCAGCGAAGACACCGGGATGATCCGCGCCGTCCGCTCGGGCACGCTGAGCTTGGACAAGCTCGAAGCCCTGACGAGCGTCTGCTCCGTCGGTCTGGACATGTTCGCGGTGCCGGGCGATACGGCCCCGGAGATCATCTCCTCTATCATCGCGGACGAACTGTCCATCGGCGTCGCCAACAACAAGACGACGAGCGTGCGGATCGTGCCGGTCCCCGGCGCCAAGCCGGGAAGCATCGTTCATTTCGGCGGCTTGCTCGGATCAGCCCCCGTCATGAAGGTGACGACCAAGCACTCATCCGCCAAGTTCATCCAGCGCCGCGGCCGGCTGCCGTCGCCCTTCCAGGCGCTACGGAACTGAGATTTCGTCCGAAAACTGTTGACAGCATTATGCAACCGCGGTATATTCGGGTTGTCGGGTCAAGTGTCTTCGCTGAATGGACTTGCCAGCCTCTATTGCCAATTTGGGAGGATACCGATGGCAAGAAAAGGGCTGACGCTTCTTGAGGTGGTGGTCGTTGTAGGCGTCGTTTCTCTGCTGATGGCGCTGTCGCTTCCTGCCCTGATGCGGGCGAGGAACCAGGCGCAGGGCGCCGTCTGCATCCAGAACCTCAAGACGCTCTCCTTTGCATGGTTGCTCTACAAGGACGACAACGATGACCGCATCGTCGGCGGACAGGTAGGCAAGTATCCGTATGACTGGGTCCAGAGGCCGACCGGGGCCGGATCCATGCTCGAACGGCAGCAGGAAGGCATTCGCCGGGGCGCCCTGTACCGTTACGCCGGCAACGACGTGAGCGTCTACAGATGTCCCGCCGATCAGAGGAAGCTCATCCCAGGCCAGATCGCCTACTGCAGTTACTCCGTCGCCGCGGGCGCCAACGGCGAGGAGTGGCAGAACGCGTACGTGCAGGCGGAGAAGTACTCGGATATCCTTCAGCCCGCCACCAAGTACGTCTTTGTGGAGGAGGCTGACCCCAGGGGTTGGAACCGGGGCTCATGGGTCCTGAACCCGTTCGGGCAGACGTGGGTAGATCCCCTCGCCATCTGGCACAGCCGGGCAAGAAGCACGCTCGGTTATGCCGACGGGCACGCGGAGATCCACCACTGGGTGGATGAGAGCAGCATGGAGATGTCCCGCAAACAGGAGTTCTTCTACCCTGTCCCGGTGGGCCAGGGCGAGGACTTGCAGTTCATGGTCGGCGGGTTTCCCCAGAAGATCGCGGAAGCGTCCCAACCGCCACGAAGTGCCCGTCCGGTGTACTGAAGCCCCGCATCTGTCGCCGGCAGACCGACCGACACAAAGAGAGCCCTCGATCTTTTCAGGCCACAGAGGTCTGGTTCTCACCCCCTCCGCATGATCTCGCGGGTCACATGAGGCATTCTACAGTGCTCGGCCGAATGCCCTACCTCCGGCCCATTCTTGTGTCCAATCGCCGCCTGCATTACAATGCTCTGCCGAATCTGGCGTCACAATAGCGATAACCCTTTGAGAGAGGCCGGATATGTGGGATGTCTTCGAACAGCCGTGGACCTTGCTCGGGGCGGCGGTTATTGTCCTGTTGGTTGTGCTGACGATCCGGAGTGTTCTGCCGGAAAAGAGACGCTCGTGGCAGTGGTTGCTGCCGCTTGGCGTCGCGGCCCTGGCCCTGGGTCTGGATGCCGCGGTCGCCACGGACCGTGAGAAGATCAATGGACTCGTCAAGGCGGGGATCCGGGCCGCCGAGCAGGAAGACTGTGCCGCGATCGCCCGGCTGCTCAGCCCCGACTACGAAGACTCCTATCACAAGAGCAAAGAAACGATCATGAGTCGCTGCCGGACTCGTCTGGTTCCGCCCGCTATCGAGAAGGTCCGCAAGATCGCCTCGGAGGTCCGGATCACACCACCGGAGGCCACTGCCACTTTCACCGTCCTGCTCCAGTTCGACAAGAACAGCTTCTGGGCCCAGAACTACAAGCCCAGCGCTCTGGTCGTCATGCAGTTCTACGTTCGCAAGCAGTCCGACGGGACCTGGCTGGTCCGACGGGCTGAGGTCGTGGAGGTGGACAAGATGCCGGTTACCTGGAGCGTCACCAGGGCGCAGACGGCTGCACCCGGCGCTACCGCGCTTGCCAATTGCGGCCGCTTCTGGTAGGATGTCGGGTAAGATCGTCGACGTTCGCTCTCGGAGGCTGAGAGGGTCTATGCAGGTATCGGAAACCATTGCAATCATAGGACTCACGCCGCTTGGGAGCGTGGACGCCGTACGTGGCGGCCTGCTGTCGGCCGTGGAACTGCCGTTCAATCCGCTGCGCCTGATCCTTCTGATCGGGTGGGTATATCTGTGCATGTACCTCGTCCAGCGGGCGCACTTCAGTCCGCTTGTGCCCAAGAAGTACAAGACGGTCGCTAACGTGGTCACCTTGCTCACGGGACCGTTCCTGCTCCTGACGCTCTTCATCATCGATACCATCCGCAAGAGCCGGCAGACGCAGGAAGGCTTCCTCGAAGTCCTCAAACGTCAGGTCCGGCACGCGGTGCTCGCCGTCCGCTCGATTCATCTCCGCTCCGATGAGGAGGACATGGCGCTTCGCCTGCTGGATTCCTCCGGACGCAGTATCGACGAGATCTACGGGCACAGCGACATGAAGCGGGTGGACGCCCGGATCCTCGGCCTGACCGAAGCCACCATCGGCGACGCACTCGACCGTCGAGCCAGCGACATCCTGATCGATCCGAAGGATCAATCCACGTATACCGTCCGACTGCGAATCGACGGGACCCTTCGGGCCGTCCAGGAACTGGACGCGGATACCTCCCGGGCCATGATCAACAGCATCAAGGTCGTCGCGGAGATGGACATCGCCGAACGGAGAAGACCGCAGGACGGCGCCTTCATGGCCAGACGAGGCGACGTCACCGCGTCGTTCCGCGTCGCCAGCGCCGGCGCCCTGCAGGGCGAGAAGCTCTCGATCCGAGTGCTGAACAAGGATGCGGGATCCTTCACGCTGGCCGACATGGACCTGCCCGAGAAACAAGTGGCCCTGCTGCAGAGCCAGATCGCGAAACCCGCCGGCATGATTCTCGTCTCCGGCCCGACAGGCAGCGGCAAGACCACGACCATGTACGCCATGCTCAACGAAATCGACCGCTTCACGCGAAACGTAATCACCGTCGAGGACCCGATCGAGGCAGTGTTGCCCGAGGCCAGCCAGATCGAGGTCAATCCGAAGGCGGAAATTACTTTTGCCAAGACGCTCCGCAGCGTCCTGAGACAGGACCCGGATGTGATCTGCGTGGGCGAGATCCGTGACGAAGAGACCGCCGAGATCGCCCTGCGGGCCGCCCAGACCGGGCACCTCGTCACGGCCACGATCCACTGCGAGAGCAACGCCACGGCGATCATTCGCCTCCTGGACCTGGGCGTCTCCCCTCTGCTGTTGTCGGCCGGTTTGAACCTGCTCGTCTCACAACGGCTCATGCGCCGCCTGTGCGAACGATGCAAGGCGCCGGCCCACCTGAGCGACAGCCAGATCAACGGGTTCCGGAAGAAGGGGATCGACCGCGAGCGGATCTTCGAGGCGGTCGGCTGCAAACACTGCGGCCACACCGGCTACGCCGGCCGAATCGCCATCCTCGATGTGATGGTCGTCGATACCGCCCTGCGGAACGAAATCGCCAAGAGCGGCTCCCTGGTCGAGCGGATGAGGACACAGGAAAACCAGAAAGGTCTCGCCGAGCTGCGCAAGGCCGGTCTCAGAAAGGTCGTTGCAGGCGTCACAAGTCTCGAAGAAATCAAGAGAGTCGTGGGGTAGGCCGATGGTATTCTGGATCGCTATTCTAACCGGTGCATTGTTCATCTGGCTCGCCGTCCGCATGGGCTTCTACGAGACGTGGGCGATGCTGTTCAACATCCTCGTCTCGATCTACGTGGCTATCTTCCTGGCCCCGGTCGTGGCCGAGTTCGTGCCGATGCCCGGCAAGGCCTCATGGTGCGTCGCGCTGAGCATGTTGGTTCTGGGAGGCGGTTGTTTCGCCATTCTGCACGGCCTGTCCTGGGTCTTCCTGACGGGCCAGTTCAACATCCGATTCCCGGGCCTGTTCGACGTCGTGCTCTCCGGCCTGCTGGGGTTCATCGCGGGGTTTCTGGTCCTGAGCTTCGCGGCGTTGATGGTATCGACGACCCCGCTGGCCCAGAACAAGATCGTCAGCACACTCGGCGTGACGCGGGAAGGCCAGCGTGCGAACATCGCCGGCATCGCGTATTGCTGCGACCTGGTCCACCGTTTCGCGGGATTCGGTGATGGCAGTACGACGGAGATCGCCGTCGCGAGACTGCTGGACACAAGCGACCACCTGTCGGCAAGCGATACCGCCCCGCCGGAACCAACCGAGCCCAACGCAGCCAATCCACCCCAGCCCCAGCCCTCGCAGGCGGAAGAACCAAAACCGCGCGGAGGCCTCCACAGAAGGACCCTTCCCACCGACGTTGTCGAGTAGTAGCGTGCGGTGCGGCCCCGGTGATGGCCGATGCCCTCAATCCATGGGCATAGGGCACGAGCCACCGGAGCAGCCGCCGCAGGTGGGCAGAGAGGAGCAGGAGTCGCAGGACGGGGAACCCGAGCTCTTGCCCACCGAAAAGCCCGAGAGCAACTTGCTCGTGTCCGGACTGCCGCACTTCTCACAGGTGGGTTTCGGGGCCTTGAGGCCCTTGTGCAAAACCTCCATGACGTGCCCGCATTTCTCGCATCGGTATTCGAATATCGGCATGTTCAGTATCCTTCGGGATCAGCAGAACGTATAGGACCTATACGACAGACGTGTCGACGGGATCGTTGCCACTTTGGATAACCATCAGCCGGCCCATCTCGCAGCTCAAGTGGCGGGCCAGCACCGCGCACTTGGGACGCAGCAGGAAGAACACAGGGCGATCCGTATCGCTGAGCGATTCGAAGTTGCCCTGGCCCTTTGCCACGATCAGATCAGCCCGCTCGAACCGCTCTCGGAACGACTGCGAGCAGGTTTCGAGGATCGTGCCGGGCGCGTCGGAGCCATTGTCAACGACCTCGACCAGGTCCGTCAGGCCGGCGATCTGGGCGTCCTCCATCACGACATCGTTGAGGATGGGATGCCCCCGGACAACGTAGGTTACCTTCTCCATCGGCATCTGCTCGATCAGCAGTCGGTCGAGGACAATCTCGCCGGCGTTGTCGCCCAGGTACAAGACATCGTTCGCCTGCTGGACGGCCCGTTTGAGCCGCTGCACCGCGTCGTGGTCTATTGGCTCGGTGAGCGACCGCATGATGGCCTCGTGCACCACGTCGTGCTCGACATTCGAGTTGACGCCGAAATCGATGATGTTGCCCGCAATGGCCAAACGCACCGCCGTCTCGAATGGATCGGGTGAATCCGCCACTCGCTCCCGCAACTCCGGGTACAACTGCAGGGCGAAGAGATTGTAGCGGTTCTTCACATCCAGGTAGGGGTCCGCCACACCGGTGAGCTGCCGCAGAAAGCGATGGATCTTCTGCGCCATCGCGGGCGGGCTCTGCTTCATATCCATGTGCTGCCACATCTCGAGCAGCTCGCGAAGCACCCGCTCGTGCATCGTCTCGTCCTCGGTAATCATCCGCACCGAATCCAGCACCTGCCGGACTGAGCACGGGACGCAATCAAGATACGTCCGCATAGGTCTCCATCAAGCGAGTTCCCGTCGTTGCGCCAAAGGCAGGGAATCAGCCCCTGTCGGCAGCCGACATTATGCAGAAGAAACCGCGGGAAGGCAAAACGAATGTGCTTGCAGGTCCCCAAGTTGTCAGTGGCCGGCAAGCCACACGCCTGCAAGACGGGCCAGATCGTCGAAGTCCACGACGCAGTCCGGAACGGCGTAGCGACCACCTGACCAGTCACCTGTATCGGCGCATCCCCATCGAGCTGCCAGTTGGCCAAAGTCATGGAAATCGACACGGGCATCTGCATTGAAGTCTCCATCGGCGAGTTCCCACGCCAATCGCGGATACCCCCCCGCGGCGGGCATGTACCAGATCTCCTGTGTCCCGTTCGCCTTCTCGCCGACGAAGTCCCAGCCGGCAGCCAGGTACATCGAAGCCATCGCCATTTTCGACGAGGTGCTGCCGTCGCCGCCTGCGCTGGTGGCACAGCCGCTGGTGCTCACATCCCAGAAAGAGTCAAACACCTCGCCCCTGTCGTCCACGCCGACGAGGCCGCCTGCGATCGTGCCCGAGACGGGCCCGGCCGCGTAGCAACGACGGATGACGCCCGCCACGTACACGGCACAGTGGCACGATGGGCCGTTGCATCCAACCAGGCCACCGGCGCCGGTCGTCGCTCGCACCTGGGCCGTAGCGTGGCAGTCATCGACGCCGCCCCCGCTGTTGAGCCCCAGGATGCCGCCTGCATTCGTGACGCCGGACACCGAGCCCACCGTGCAGCAGCGTTCAATGACGCTCATGTAGCTCTCCCCGACCAGCCCGCCCACGCAGGCGTCCCCGGACGCCGAGCCGTCGGCCCGGCACTGGCTCACGGTGGCCTCACGGACCTCGCCAATCAAGCCGCCAACCCAGTAGGAGGACAAGGGCGCGAGCACTTCCGCCTTGGCGTGACACCGCTCGACCACGCCAAAGAAGCACTGACCAGCCAATCCTCCCACGCGAGAGGCGCCCTGAACCAGAGTTGAGGCTGTGCACTGGGCGATTGTGCCGCCGCTGTTTCTACCGACGAGACCGCCAACATGGCTGAACGCCTGGACGCTGCCGCCCCGCACGTGACAGTTCACGATGGCGCCCTGTTCCAGTCCGCCGGCCAAGGCGCCCGCGTACCGCCCGATCTCGCTCACAACGCCGGGATTCACGAGAGTGAGGTTCTCGATTCGGGCCCCCTCGCCGGAGACGAGCCCGAACAGGCCGAGATAGCCGCCGAACTCACGGGCCAGTTGGAGGTTCGATATCGTCTTGCCGTTGCCGTCGAACACGCCGCGGAACGGCGCGTCCTCCGAGGCGCCGATGACGTGGAACTCGCCCAGGCCGTACTCTTTGAGATCGATGTCGGCCATCAGCTTGAAATGCTTGCCCAGGTACTCCGGCGTCGCGCCGATCGCGTCCAATTGCCCCGCGGTGAAGACCAGGTACGGGTTTTCGGCGGTCCCGAGGCCGCCCCCCTGTCCCCACGTCGGCGAAGCCATCGCCGCGAGGGCAAACCACCAGCCCACCGCCCCTATGGACAGCGGCGCAATCCATCTTCCGAGCATCCAACCACCCTCCTTCCATCCCCTCCGCTCCGAAACGGGCCCCCCCGATCGCTGCAGGAGCCACCGGGGCCCGACTCATCGTGATTGTACCGCGAATTCACGAGCGAATCAAGCTCAGCTCCTTCCCCACCTCCAAGAACTTCTCGACAGCGAAGTCCAAGTCGTCGCGTGTGTGTGCGGCGGAGACCTGCGTGCGGATGCGGGCCTGCCCCTGTGGGACCACCGGGTACGAGAAACCGATCACATAGACCCCCTTCTCCAGCAGCCGGCGAGCCATCTCCTGGGCCAGGGCGGCATCCCCCAGCATGACGGGCGCGATGGGGTGGTCGCCCGGCAAAACCTTCAGGCCGGTTCGGGCGATTCGCTCACGGAAGTAGCGGGTGTTGTCCCGGAGACGATCCACAAGCTCCGTCGATTCGTCGAGCAGTGCCAGGGCCTTCAGCGAGCCGGCGGCGATGGCCGGCGCCAGAGTATTCGAGAACAGGTACGGCCGGCTCCGCTGCCGGAGCATCTGGACGATCTCTTTGCGGCCGGACGTGAAGCCGCCGCTGGCCCCGCCGAGCGCTTTGCCGAACGTGCCCGTGATGATGTCCACCCGGCCCATGACGCCACGGTACTCAGGGGTGCCGCGTCCGGTACGGCCAATCACACCCGCGGCGTGGCAGTCATCGATCATCACCAGGGCGTCATACTTATCCGCCAGATCGCAGATCTCGTCGAGCTTGGCGACGTAGCCATCCATCGAGAAGACGCCGTCCGTGGCGACCAGGCGGAACCGCGACGTCCTGGCGGACTTGAGTTTCTCTTCCAGGTCCGCCATATCGCTGTTGTTGAACCGCAGCCGCTGGGCTTTGCACAGCCGAACGCCGTCGATGATACTCGCATGATTCAACTGATCGCTGATGATCACATCCTCGGGCCCGAGCAGGGTCTCGAACAGCCCGCCGTTGGCGTCGAAGCACGAGCCATAGACGACGGTCTCCTCGGTGCCCAGGAATCGCGTCACGGCCGCTTCGAGGTCCTTGTGAATCTGCTGCGTCCCGCAGATGAACCGTACGGAGCCCAGGCCGAAGCCCCACTTGGCGCAGCTATCTCTCGCGGCCTGTACCACGGCCGGATGATTGCCCAGGCCCAGGTAGTTGTTCGCACACATATTGACGACGGATTGCCCGGTCGAGACCGTGATGCGACTGCCCTGCGGGCTCGTGATGACGCGTTCCGGCTTCTCGAGCCCGGCCTGTCGAATCTCATCGAGCTGCTCGGCCAGGAATGCCTTCATTTCTGCGAACATACTCCTATCCTCCTGATCAAAGTCCAACCATGTGCGCGAAAACCAACTCGTTCGTAGTGTGCCCGTGAGGGCATATTTCCTTGCGCGCGACGAAGACAAGGCCTCACGGCGTCACTACGAACAATCCGCGCG
>Ga0116141_10003138_pt1 | contig 14019 bp, 14 predicted proteins | sample AD_UKC097_MetaG_FD_89744 | JGI IMG/M metagenome (GOLD analysis project Ga0116141, IMG submission 89744) | Active sludge microbial communities of municipal wastewater-treating anaerobic digesters from USA - AD_UKC097_MetaG | ecosystem: Engineered > Bioreactor > Anaerobic > Digestate | place: USA...
GATATTGTTACGGTCGCCCAGTGGAATATTGTCGCCTGCGACGGGATCGGTGTGCTTATCAACCGGTACCGATTCACCCGTGAGAGCGGCTTCTTCGACCTTCAGGTTGGCGCACTTAATTATTCTGGCATCTGCCGGTATTTTTGCACCCATGGCGATCTTGATTATATCTCCCGGTACCAATTCTCTGGAGGGGATCTCCTGTTCTTTCCCGTCACGCACTACAACAGCCAAGGGGGCGGCCATTTTCTTAAGTGCCTGCAAGGCCTTACCCGCTCGAAACTCCTGGATAAATCCCAGGACTCCGGCAAAAATCACTATCGTGATGATGGAAACCGCTTCAGGTATCTTGCCAAGTACGAGAGATATAACTGCCGCGGCGAATAAAATAATTATTAGAAGGCTCTTGAACTGTGAAATAAAAAGCGCGAGCGGAGAAACGGCGGCTTTTTCCTCGAGTTCATTATACCCGTATTTCTTTACTCTTTCATCCAGTTCAGCGGAACTCAAACCCTCGGGATGAGTTCCCAGTTTCATTAGAGTCTCATCTGATTTAAGGGAATGCCATTGTGTGCTCATTGTCTTTGCCTGATATTTAGAAATCGATAAATTCCGGAATAAATATAATTTGTTTAAACGAAATATTAGATGGAGTGGCGCATCGAAAAATATTAAATTATCCGACTTTTAATATATCTTCAAATTTTTAATATTTGAATATGAAATATCAAAAAACAATCAAACTGTCAGTCCTGTGCTTGATGCTATTGCTTTCAACATTCCAATCCGGGTGTAAAAGTGATTTTGAGTTAAATGAAAATCTCAAGGGATTTACATTCAAACTGGTTGACCAGGACGGAAAACCGGTCGACTTCCCGACACAATTCGAGGGGAAAATAGTTGTAGCCGGATTCATATTTACTCACTGCCCTGATATATGTCCATTAACAGTTAACAATATGCAGTTGGTTCAAAAAGAGCTGACTAAAAATGGGGATGGAGATGATGTGGTGTTTGTCGCGATATCGTTCGATCCCGAAAGAGATTCAGTCGCGTTGCTCAAAAAGTTTGCCGGCATGCGAGAGATCGATGAGACAAATTTCCGTTTTCTTACGGGTGACAAAAAAATTACTGATTCTGTGATGTCTGTGATGCGGATCGTTGCGGTTCCTGAAGATTCTTCGTTGGTCGAAGGAGATATCTCCTACTTTTTTACTCACACCGACAGGATTTCACTAATCGATCAGCGGGGATTTCTTAGGAAGGAATACTCCGGCAGTAAGGCAAACATGGAAGAGATCATAAACGATATAGGAAAGTTAAAATGACGACTCTTAAATTACTGGCGGCACTCTTTGTCATCACTGTCGCGGCTCCAAAAATTGAGATAACTGAAGTTTGGATGAGGCCGAACGGGGAGGGGATGAACACAGCGGTTTTCGCCAAGATCAAGAACAATAGTGATAAGCCGGACACTCTGTTCGCTGTTGAAAGTGGATTGGCAAAGGTGGTTGAGATTCATGAATCTTATGAAAAAGACGGCAAGATGAAGATGCGGAAGATAGACTACCTTGTAGTTCCCGCGAAGAAGACCGTTGAAATGAAACCGGGTGGCCTCCACATCATGCTTATCAAACTGAAGCAGGATATTAAAAAGGGGGAGAAACACGAAATCGGATTCAAATTCCGCAAAGCCGGCACGGTTAAAGTAAAAATTCCGGCAAGCGACAAATCGCCCTCGACCAAAAATCACTAGATTTTTCGTATATTTACACCACAAAAATGTGGTTTTCGGGGGTATAGCTCAGTTGGTAGAGCGTTTCGTTCGCAATGAAAAGGCCTGGGGTTCGAATCCCCATACCTCCACCCTAAAAAGGTTGTCTGCTAAAGGCAGCCTTTTTTGCATTTAAATCAGATCGTAATTATCGCCCGGGGGTCCGGCTGACATGGTTGTTGGTCAGACCCTTCTCTCTTGTTCCTCTCGATTATTGAAGGGAATCTTGTATTCCTCAGTAAGAGTGAAGAGAAGGGACTCAACTTTTTGAAGTCGTTTGTTAAAGTTGTTGTATTCCCTCAACAGAGATGATAACTCCTTCCTGATTCTTTTGAACTCTTGAGAGACTGACACTTCTTCTTTGTGATCAGGTTCTGATTCACCCGTCATCAGCCACTCAATGTCGCATCCTATTTCACGCAGGCGGGCCTGCATGGTGTTACCGGGGATACTTTTCCCGGTGGTATATTGAGACAGCGTGCTTGAAGTTACCCCCAGGTTTGCCGCGAGTTCCTTAAGACTGCCATAACGCATGTGCGCGTAATATCTCAACCTTTTTGATATTTCCTGTTTAGACTTATCATCTAACATCACCTGCCTCTTATTTTGTTATTTGTTCACCATTTGTTTAACTGTAACGATAATTTATTTTCTATGTTATATGACTCCAAATTACGAATTAATTAATAAATTACAACACATTTTTTTTATAATTCAAGAAATATTATGCGACAAATATTCTTTATTGTTATTCTGATCTATTCAGTCAGCGGTCAAAATTGGCAGGAAATGAAGGGGGTGTTCAATCCGACCGGCCTTGAGATGAAACATTTCACAGCACCCTTTTTTTTCGATTTGGACGGTGATGGTGACAAGGACCTCAACCTGTGCTACCTCAGCAGCAGATCAAAAATGTACATCAATCAACCGCAAAACGGTTTGCCTCATTTTGTGGAAGATACTTCGTATCTCTCTCAAATTGCATTGATCGATCCACTGAATTACTATTCATACGCGGTTTTTGGTGATCTTAACGGTGACGGGAAGATGGACCTGGTTACTGGTGGATTCCGCGGTTTCACCTGTTTTTACAACCTCGGAACCCCAACCCAACCACAGTGGGTGAAAATGGACTCGGTTTTTATAAATGTTAACCCGTTGATCGGTTCTGATCCTAAACCCGCTCTTGGAGACCTTGACGGTGACGGTGATCTAGATATGCTGGCCGGAATCGGGGAGTCACTACTGGGAGGGCCAACTCCCGGAATTACAAGAGGATTCAAGAACACCGGCACGGTCACGGCTCCTGTCTTTGAAGAGTTTACTTCTTTTGTCAGCGGAGTATCCGATGCCGGGCTGAACTCTTATCCGACTCTGAATGATGTAAATAACGACGGAAAGCTTGATCTATTGGTCGGCAGGGATATCGCCTCGTTTATGTTTTACAGGAATGACGGCACGGTTTCTTCTCCCGTTTGGACATATGTACACAACTATATTCAGACTGAAACTTCACATTACTGGAAGAACCCGCATTTTACTGATCTGGATAATGATAACGATCTCGATCTAATTTACGGGACGGATGACGGAAACCTCCTTGCGTATCAGAACAACGGAAGCGCGAGTACACCGCTCTTCCTGTATAACAGCACCTGGTTTCCGGTTGTTAAGGTTTCGGGACACTCAACAACCTCCCTCGCGGATATTGATGGAGATGGCGATATGGATCTTCTAACGGGAACCTCACTCGGGCAGGTAAGATTGATCCAAAATAACGGAACTGCCACTCAGCCACAATTCGCGCTCACTGCAGGGAATTACGGCAATATTTCAACTACTTCTTACTCGGTACCGAGATTTGCAGATTTCGACAGAGACGGCGATCAGGATGTGGTAACCGGAGCCACTGACGGCAAGGTCTATCTATATCTGAGAAATGGCAGTTCATTTACCCCGGCAGACTGGTTTGCTGCGTTTGATGTGGGTTGGTCGAGTGTACCGGCACCGGTAGATATCGATAATGACGGTGACATCGACCTCTTGATCGGATCTGAGACATCATCGGGTGTAATATTCCTTGAAAATACGGGTAATAACACATTTGTTCAGAATCAGTCAATCTTTGCCGGTGTGGGTTTTGGCTCGTATAACCGTCCTGCTTTGGGTGATGCTGACAACGACGGTGATCCCGATCTGATAATCGGCAACCTGTTCGGAACATTGAAATATTATCAGAATGTTGGTACACCAACCGTCCCTGCATGGCAGGATAACACTGCCCTGGTGGCAGGCATTGAAAGGGATCAGAATTCAACCCCATATTTTGCCGATATCGATGGAGATACACGGAAAGACCTGATCATTGGTGATTCTGACGGTAATTTCATTGTCTATAAGAATCTTTTTTCACCTGTTGGCGTCGAAGATTCTCAGTTGAATCCGGAGTCGTTTGCCGTTTCAGAAGCATATCCCAATCCGTTCAATGGTTCCACAAGATTTGAACTGAACGCGCCCGCGACGGGAGAATTTGCCATCAGGATGATGAATTTAACGGGAGAAACTGTACACAGGGAAGCTATTGTGGTTTCCGTGCCCGGAAGATTTACATACGATATCGATCCGGGAAAACTTGGGCTCCCCTCAGGTGTCTATTTTGTAGCATTTGATCTGACCGGGGAACGGGAGGTCAGGAAGATCATCTATCTAAAGTAAAACAGATTCTTGCATAAAAAAAAGGAACGCCGGTTTCGCGGTGTTCCTTTTTTTTATTTTAAATAAAGTTGGGTTAGCCTTCGTCTCCAAATCTTCTAAAAGCGAAGAAGAATTGCTTTACGAAGTTCCTTGGGAACTCGACCGGTATTCCGTACCACTTCGGTTTCTCTCTCCCGGGGAAGTAGACGGTGCCAAAGAGGTAATCCCAAAACGCGAATTTGGTGGCGTAGTTCATGTTGTATGCTTCATCAACTTTATCTGAGTGATGCCAGCGGTGCATTTCGGGTCCGTTAATGAAATATTGCAGTTTGCCGCTATTCACATCGATGTTCGAGTGGATCCACATCCCCCAAATCGCGGAAATGGCACCCTTGATAACGGCAGCTTCAGCAGGCGCGCCAAGCAGGATAAAGGGGGCAAACTCGATCGTTTGGTTAATCAGGATCTCAAACGCGTGAGAGCGGGAACCCGATAACCAGTCGACATCCTTTGTAGAGTGGTGGGCTTCGTGCAAGCGCCAGAGAAATTTGTTGTTATGCATCCACCTGTGAAACCAATAGATATAAAAATCGTGGAAAACCAAAGAACCGGCCACAATAATCCAGACCGGTGTATCCGCGAGGAGCTGCAATCTTTGGATTCCGGTTTGATTGTCGATGAACTTGATAAATTCACCAATGATCAGACCAAGCACATAACTCTGGACTATAGTGTAAAGAACCAGATCGTTAAAGAAACCCTCCCTCAGGAATTTCTGGCCCTTGGTATAAGGATATTTTCTTTCGAAAAAGATCATCACGCCTGCAGAGCCGACTATTAAGGCAGATGTAACAACGGTTGTTGTATCGCTTAGAAAACCGGCGATGTAGTTGAGAACAGCATCCATTTACTGGACCCTCCTCAACTTCTTTCTCGGTCCGATTTCGCTGTCATATACTTTTTTGATACCGTCGCCGAGCGCCGTTTCGATATCACGGATGTTTGCAATCAATTTGGCGAAGCCGCCAACTTCAACAGATGCCGCTTGGTCTGTTCCCCACATCGCCCTGTCAAGCGTAATATGCCGCTCGACGAATGCGGCACCGAGTGCCACAGCAGCCTCGGAGGGTGCGAGTCCAGTTTCATGACCTGAATAACCGATAACAGTTGCCGGAAACATCGTTTTAAGCGTTGTGATCATTTTGAGATTCAATTCATTCAGGGCGCAGGGATAGGTTGATGTGGCGTGAGCAAGGGCGAGGTTCTCAAAACCAAATGTTTCAACTGCCGATTCAATCTCATCTATTGTTGACATGCCTGTAGATATGATTACAGGTTTTCCGAGTGCCTTGTGCTTCAAGAGAAGTGAAGTGTCGGTAAGTGATGCCGAGGCGATTTTGTAAAGATAAGGATCGAACTGCTCAATAAAATCCACAGCATCTTCATCCCAGCACGAAGCGAACCATTCAATACCTGTGGTTTTACAGTACTCGACGATTTCGCCAAACTGCTCCTGGGTAAACTCCATTCTATGCCTGTAATCTATGTAAGTCATCCTGCCCCATGGAGTATCGCGCTCGATACCCCACTGATCGCGTGGAACGCAGATCTCCGGGGTTCTTTTTTGGAATTTAACCGCGTCGCAACCTGCATGGGCAGCGCCGTCGATCAGTTTTTTTGCCGTCTCGACAGAGCCGTTATGGTTTATACCGATTTCGGCAATCACATAACATGGGTAACCGTCACCGATCCATTTATTGCCGACTTTAATCAATCTATCATTTTTCATTCAAACCTCTCAGATATATTATCAATTCCGCAAAATCCCTGAAAGCACCGTATCCCGCGTTGGCGCTGCATACATAGTCTACTAGACTTCTAATGTAAGGCATCCCATCCGCGGGGGAAGCGGTGAAGGCTGCCTCATCAATAATACCGGTATCATTATAGTCGTCGCCGATAAAAGCTATTTCATTCCCGGAAAATTCACCTTTTTCCAAAATTGCTTTGAATACCGATCTTTTATCTTTGATCCCCGGGAAGTAGTGCACGATCTTAAGTTTTTCAGCGCGTTTTTGTACCGCGGGCGAGTTCTCTCCCGTCATAATGCCGGTATCAACTCCGCATTCGGTTCGTAATCTCTCAACACCCATTCCGTCTCTGATGGAGAATCTCTTCATTACTTCACCCTCAGGGCCGAAGTAAACACCGGTATCGGTAAGCACACCATCCACATCGGTTATCAAAAGTTTAATTTTCTTTGCTCTTCTTACCGCTTCTTCAACCGGTATCTTAAGCCCTTTAAGTTCTACCATATTGTAAACCCTCCATCTACGACAAGGTTGGCTCCCGTCATGTACGCTGATGCGTCTGACGCAAGGAAAACCAGCGCGCCTTTATAATCTGTTGGTCGCGCCATCCTTTTGAGGGGAGTACGCTTTGAATACTCATTTATAAAAAATTCATCCTGGTTGTTTTCAACCCCTCCCGGAGTGAGCGTGTTCACCCTGACACCTTTTTCGCCCCAGTATGCCGCGAGGAACCTGGTGAAAGATATCACCGCTCCTTTGGTTACAGGATAAGCGGGAGTTTTATAAAATTTCTGAATTCCTTCGGCATCGATGTACAGGTCTTGATTTGGAGCCACGAGACCGTAGGTGGAGGCGACATTAATAATGCTCCCTTTTCCCGAATCCGCCATCACTTTTCCGATGATCTGGGAACAGAGAAACATAGCTGTCACATTCACTGTCATCGACTTGTTCCAAAGATCGAGCGGGTAGTTCTCGAATTTTGATTGCTCGAAGAGGGCCGCCGGGTCTTCGAATTTATCGTTTATGGCCGCGTTGTTAACAAGTACATCGATTCTGCTGAATTCGTGGAGTGCCAGGTCCCTCAGCATTTCCACTTCTGCCGGCAATGTTATATCCGCGCCTTGACTGATGATCCTGGAATCACGATATTGAACAGACAATTCACCGGCAAAAGCTTTACATTGCTCATGGTTGATATCGGTTACGATCAGATCGGCACCTGCTTCCAAAAGTGCATGGCAATGGTTCTTACCGATGAGGCCGAGAGAGCCTGTAACTATGGCTACCTTGCCTCTGAGACTGAAAAGGTCACCCATATTAAACCTTATTCTTCGGTTTCATGTTGAAATTCGAGGTTTTGCGAAAGACAGGACCTACGGGTTCACCGCGTAGCATTTCACTTACCTTGCCTTCCTCAACCGCCTTTTTCAAGATTGGCAACACCTCAGAATAGCAAGCGATCACATGGTCGATATCCTCTTCCGTTAGCGAATAACTCACATTGTGGAAGCCCCCCCAAAGAACACCCCTCTTGATCATCTCCTGTTGCACAAGTGATTTCATCTCCAACGGATTTCCGGCTGAAGCATCGAAAGTCATGATCGTTCTGCAGTCGAAACCCGAGCAGGATGTCCAGTTCATTCCGAGTTCATTAGCTATCCTGTTGTAGCCGTCTTTTAATCTTCTCCCTTTTTCAGCAATCGAGGCCTGCACATTATTCTTTCTCATGTACTCGATGGTTGCCTTTGTGGCTGCCAGTGACAGGGCTTCTCCTCCGAAGGTTGTGAAAAAGAAAACTTCTTTATCGAGGAGCGACATGATATCCTCTCTTCCGGTGAGAATTCCGATGGGCATACCGTTCGCGACAGCTTTTGAGAAGAGTGCCATATCGGCTCTCACGCCAAAATATTCCTGCGCGCCGCCAAGGGCCACGCGGAAGCCGGTCCACATTTCGTCAAATACAAGGAGGATGTTGTTCTCGTCGCATATCCTGCGGAGTTCATGCAGAAAATTATCCTTTGGTTCCTGAAAAACAAAAGGTTCAAGGATGACGCATGCAACATCTTCATCAATCGAATCGATGACCGACTGAATATCGTTGTAGTTAAAAGTAAAACTCATATCCTCAATTACCTGAGGAATACCCGCGTTACGATCGGTGACAGCGATGTACCAGTCGTGCCAACCATGGTAACCGCAGCAAAGAACTTTATTCTTCTTCGTAAATGCTCTCGAGAGGCGAACCGCGGCGCTCACAACATCCGCGCCGGTTTTGCTGTATCTTACCGATTGGGCATTTGGAACCACTTCCCTGATGAGTTCAGCAACCTCAACTTCGAGGGGGTGCATCAGCGAAAATGTGATTCCGTCTCCAAGCTGATCTTTGATCGCCTGATCTATTTCAGGGATTGCATAGCCAATCGAGAGGGGACCAATGGCCATGTTCAGATCGATATACTCGTTACCGTCAACATCCCAAACATGGGCGTTTTTGCCCTTTTTAAGATATTTCGGCGCAACTCCGTTCACATACTGAGCCGGCCCTTTGGCCAAGGTCTGAGTGAATGCCGGGATCAGCCCTTTGGATCTTTCATAAAGTTTGTCAGACTCTGTGATATCGGGATAGTTTTCGTTAAATGCAATTTTATTCTTCATGTAAAATCTTTCGGATTATAAAATCTATACTGTTCTGGTCTGTTCATTTGAAATTGTTTTGAGTTCACTAATGTGGTGACGGTACCAATTAACACCGGCAAATTTTCTGTTAATTGCCGCGATCGAGGGCTTTCTCTCCAGCAGATTTAGGATATCGATAAGGGAGAAGTGTTTCACCGGTGACCAAAGTTCATCGTAAACAGTTTTTATAAAGAGATAGTCTTCCTCATAGTCGATTGTCCAGCGGTGAGACATCGAATAGTCGAATCCTGACTCCCAGGTGACATTCCCGATCCTGAAAAGGTGCGGATTTTCCCAGAAATATGGGGTTGTGTGTTCCCGTTCCAGTTCGCGAGTTGCTTCAATGTTCGCCTTTCTTAAGGCCTCGATGGTCATTATCTCAACATCGTTCCCATCCGGGTATGTTGGCGGGTGGAGATTTGAGAGAAAATCGTATTTGCCCGGATCCTTGAAGAAAAAGTGGACCACCCGGTTGATAACATCGGGGTCGATCAGAGGTACATCTGAGGGAATCTTCAGCACGAAATCCGCGTTCATACTCTCGGCGGCACCCAAGTGCCTTTGCAGCAGATCGTTAAGACTTCCGCGATAACACCTGAATCCTTCGTCATTACAAAACTTCTCTATCGGATCATCAGATGGTTCGGTTGAAGTGGCGACTATAACCGAACCGTTAAGCACAGAGCCGTTGATTCTTTCAATCAGGCGCTGTAGCAAGGGCTTCCCGGCAAGCGACATCATAACCTTGAACGGGAGTCGGGAAGAGGACATTCTGGCTTGAACAACAGTAGCGATTTTGGGGATCGGGATCAAATCATTTACTCATAATTTTAATTGAGGGGTCAATGTTCCATCGCTTTATGGATCAGGTTTTCATGAGTTTTTCCACGAAAGATGCTCCGGGGGTGTTTTTTTAACTCTTCTACCGGCACTCGCATAAGCTCTTCACCAACTCCCGCGATCAGCCGGGCAGAATCGCCACCGTTTTGGATCGGCGACATTCTCTTAAGTTCCTCTAAATCAAAATAAGAGTGAACTTCCTTCCCCAGAGCCATTCCGACATAAACAGTTGAGGAGTATTTGGTTACCAATACATCAGCATTGGCGATCATTTCCTCTATTCTACCGGAATGATAAACGAGTGCTCCCGGAGCGTATCTGTTCACCTCAGCGGTCGCGCGATCCACATTTTCGTTCGGGTGGAGCTTAAAGATCAGTTTTCGGCCCGCGGCGATTTTAACAGCATCAAGGATAAACGCTTTTCTATTTTCAATTTTCCATGTTTCGCGGGCATCTGAAGTTGCCACAAGAACGAAATTCTTATGCGGGAAATTGTTGTCTCGAAATTTTTCACAATCATCGAAATTAGGAATTCCGGTTACCACAATTTTTTCGGGATTCACCCCTTTATTTATAAAATGCTCCCTGTAGCCCTCTGAGGCCACACAAAAGCGGTCGTAGCCATGGGAGAGACCCGTAGCTGAAGTGCTGGCAAAATAGCGGGGTAATTTCGCGTATTTTACCAGATAATATGCCATGTTTTCAGGGTCAGTCATTCCTTCCTGAACAAGAATGACTCGAGTGTTCCTTATATTTCGCGGAAAGATCAAATCCTGGCAAGTAAAAACCAGGTCATACTTCCTGCTCATTCCACGGTAATCGATCTTCAAACCATGCTCATTCAGGTAGTTCATGGTAGATTCGAAGAATTTGCCCCCCAAAATCGAGAAATCGAGTAAACCAACTCTCCTCAAAAGATGGATATAGCCATCTCCATAGTAGGGTGTGAAGTAGAGTTCATCCATTGGAAAATGTTTGGATATCTTATGCATCATGGTGGTTTGGTTCAGAGATCCACCAATGAACAGGATATTTCTTTTTCCTTCGCGAACTTGTCTCAAAACAATCTTAACCTTAAATTTAAAATGGGAATAGCAAAATTACTGATAAGTGAATTGTAAATCAAGTCAGAAAACATTCTTTATGATAACTTAACATTTGAGACAGCAAATGAAGCCAAATAGATTAAAAGAAGGCGACCTTGTCGCGTTACTTACACCTGCATCTGCTCCGGCAAAACCTGAAAGGGTTGATGGAGGAATCAAGTTTCTGAAAGAACGGGGATTCAGAACAGTCACCCTGCCCAACACCGGGAAGCAGAGGGGCTACCTCGCCGGTGCCGACTCTGAAAGGATCGATGACATTCACTCAGCCTTCAGAGATCAGGGGGTGAAAGCTGTTATCTCGTTAAGGGGTGGTTATGGTGCAGGAAGGTTGCTTCCGGGGCTTGACTATGGACTCATCGGCAACAACCCAAAAATATTCACAGGGTACAGTGATATTACCACTCTTCAGATGGCGATGATGGCTAGATCATCACTGGTAACTTTCGCGGGCCCCATGGCCGCAGTTGACATGACCGGGGAGATTTCAGACTATACCATACGCAATTATTTCAAGATTGTGAGTGATGGATGGAAGGGTGAGGTTTCGCCACCGGAAGGAGAAAAGATATCAGGGAATGGAAAGGGCTGCGCCACAGGAATTTCAGCCGGAGGTAATCTCGCGGTATATTGCGGTATTATGGGGAGCCGTTACTTGCCTGAACCCGACGGCAAGATATTCTTTTTTGAGGATGTTTCAGAACCCCCTTACCGTATCGACCGTTTTTTGAATCAGCTAAGGCTGGCAGGTTATTTTGAGAGGGCCGCGGGTTTTGTTTTCGGCAAGTTCACTGAGGGTGATCCCGGCGACGGGCCGACTCTAACACAGGCTGAGGTTTTCCAGGACTATATCGATATGATAAATAAACCTGTGATAACAGACTTTCCATTCGGCCATGTGAAAGACCTCTTCACCGTACCTTTTGGAATCAGGGTAGAGATTGATTCAAACAGTGGAACAGTTGTCTATTCAGAGAGCGCTGTTGATTAGACTTTAAGGTTTCTGTTCTTTTCCAACACCATTTCAGTTAGTGACTGTTTGTACTCTATCATTTTCTGCAACAATCCGGTATTTGATGCTGAAAGTATCTGAACGGCGAGCAAACCCGCGTTCTTGGCCTGATTTATCGCCACTGTAGCAACAGGTACGCCTCCGGGCATTTGAACGATAGAGAGGAGTGAATCGAGGCCATCCAGCGATTTTAGTTTGACTGGCACTCCAATTACGGGAAGTGGTGTGTAAGCCGCGGTCATTCCGGGCAGGTGGGCTGCACCTCCCGCGCCGGCAATTATAACCTTCACGCCTCTTTTGTGGGCGTTAGTAGCGTAGTCTGCCATCAACTCAGGGGTTCGGTGGGCAGATACTATGTTTATCTCGTATTCCACGCCAAATTCGTCCAAAACTTTTGCAGCTTCTGACATCACAGGCAGATCTGAATCACTGCCCATAACGATGCCCACCAGGGGATTGGTGATCTTCATTCAAATATCCTTTCCAATTCTGATCTTTCTTTCCAGTTCAGTCAGTTCCGTTAATATCTTTTTACGGTCATCACCGTTCATGGTAATGTGGCCCATCTTCCGTCCTTTGCGCGACTCAGTTTTTCCGTAAAAGTGCAGATGCGCCTCCGGGTGAAAGAGAATCTCAGAGGTATTAAATATTCTTCCTTCACCATCATGTTTTCCGAGAGTATTCACCATGATGGAACATGGCTTTACGAGATCCGTTTTCCCCAGTGGGAGCTCTAAAATCGAACGGATGTGATTCTCAAACTGGGAAGTCACGCAACCTTCGATGGTATAGTGACCTGAATTATGCGGCCGGGGTGCCATCTCATTCACAAGAATTTCGTCATTTGCGGTAAGGAAAAGTTCGACCCCGAATAGCCCTTTGCCCCTGACACTTCGCACCGCCTCCGATGCGATCTTTGAAGCTTTTTCCGCAATAATGACCGGAACATCCGCGGGCGCGATCACAAATTTGCAGATGTGGTTCTCCTGGATCGTTTCGACCACAGGATACACTGCAACCTCGTGAGAATTAACGGCAACCATAATCGCAAGTTCTTTTGTGAATCTGATTACTTTTTCGGCCATTACTGATGCATGCCGGCGGGTGAGTTTCTTCATCCCATCAAGCATCTCTGACTCATTCCTCACGAAGTGGTTACCGTAACCGTCGTACCCCATTTTACGGGATTTCAGAATGAACTCGGGCCCGAGGATCGCGGCAATACTGGCGTAGGTATTGTTTTCTTCAACACTTACGAATTCCGGAACGGGAAGACCGTTATTCTTGAGAGTTTGTTTTTGTATCAGTTTATCCTGGATCAGCCCAATTGTTTCAGGCGAGGGGAATACCGGCTTCCCAAGTGACTCAATAAAACGGAGCCGCTCCGGATCGATGAACTCATTTTCGAGGGTTATTATATCGCAGGCCGCGGCAAATTCGGCTAACCTTGAGTCGTCCGAAAGATTGCCGGAGACATCCAGCTTTGTCATCATACCGGCGGGGGAGTCTGGTTTTGAGTCGAAAACAGCCACTTTATAGCCCATTTTATACGCCGCGAGTGCTGACATTCTTGCAAGTTGTCCTCCGCCGAGGAAACCGATCGTTAACAAATCCGGTTATCTCCAATCTATCTGTTTAATGGTTTCGCTGTCAATCTCAATTATGAGGCATCCATCCAGGTCTGTTCTTAGTATCGCGGCACCACCGTCTTCTAGCCGGTCGAGCACTTCTGAATTTGGATGCCTGAATCTGTTGCCTAAACCGGCAGAAATTATTGCAACTTCGGGCAGCGCGACCGCAAGAAACTCCGCGGAAGTACCTGAACCACTGCCGTGGTGACTTACTTTCAATAAATCACAATCCAAATTTAACTTTTTTCCTGTCAAAGCCTTCTCACCCTTTTTGTCGAGATCCCCTGTAAACAGTATTTTTCTTCCCGCGAGCGACGCCATATACACAGCACTTCTTGAGTTGCTAGAGGAACCCTGACTGATGTGATCGAGATGAACCAATAGATCGAGATCACCTGATGTGAACCGAGAACTGTCTCTGAGTATTTCCGGATCGCCAAATCGAGTAAAAAGATTGTAAAGAGAGATATCCGTA
>Ga0116141_10003142_pt1 | contig 14015 bp, 6 predicted proteins | sample AD_UKC097_MetaG_FD_89744 | JGI IMG/M metagenome (GOLD analysis project Ga0116141, IMG submission 89744) | Active sludge microbial communities of municipal wastewater-treating anaerobic digesters from USA - AD_UKC097_MetaG | ecosystem: Engineered > Bioreactor > Anaerobic > Digestate | place: USA...
ACTTTAGATGGAGATCCGGCACATCCGGTTGAAGAGAACACCCTTTATGATATCGCTTCCATCACCAAGATTGCTTCTACCACATTGGCTGTCATGAAGTTATATGAGGAGGGGAAGATCAAGCTACGTCACCATGTGGAGGAATATCTTCCATTTTATGAAGATACTCCTGTTGGAAAAACAAGAATTGAAGAACTGCTCACACACACTTCCGGTTTACCGGCTTACATTCCTTTTCATCAACTGTTGAAAAGCGACAGCATGCGCTATCTCTACCTTAATGATATTTCCAACGAACGTTTTAATGTTCCGGTTGCAAAAAATCTTTTTGTAAGTTCCGATTTTCAGCAATGGATTAGAAATGAGATCAAAAACTGCAAATTGAACAAACAAAGATATGTATACAGTGATTTGGGGTTCATTTTACTCTGTGACATCATTGAAAAGATCTCCGGAGAATCATTAGACAGATACGTAAAAAAACATTTCTACATCCCTTTGGGCATGCACAACACTTGTTATAATCCGTTATTGCAAGGGGTTTATGAGCAAAGGATTGCACCTACCGAAAATGATACGTTGTTCCGGATGCAATTGGTTCGGGGCTACGTTCATGATCAAAATTGTGCATTGATGGGTGGCGTTTGCGGACATGCCGGTATTTTTTCAACCACAGAAGATCTGGCAATCCTTTTTCAAATGTTACAGCAAGAGGGAAAATATAATGGTAAAACCTACTTCAAAAAATCAACCGTAAAACTCTTCACATCTCCTTATGAGATTCATCGCACTTCTATTCGAGGTTTAGGTTTTTACACACCCAATGCGGAGGAAAAGAGTTCTATTCTTCCTGTTCAAGCCGGTGCTCAAACTTATGGACATCAAGGATTTACCGGAACAGTGATTTGGAGTGATCCTGATGCAGAGTTGATTTACATTTTTCTTTCCAATCGAGTTTACCCCAATGCTGAGCCTAATCTTCTTTCTCAAAGCAAGATAAGACTCATTTTGCATGAAAAATTTTATGAATTTTTAACACAATAAGCTAAAAAATCCTATTATTTTGAACTTTAGTAACTTAAAATACAAAAAAACTGAATTTTGTGTTAAAAAATAGCGATTTTTTCCTTATCTTTGCAGGTTCAATTCATTTTCAATAAATTGAAATAAAAAAACGAAAATATATTTATTAAATAATCAAATCAATATTAAAAATCATGATGAAAAATTTAAAAAATTTACTTTTCATAAGTTTAGTAGCACTTTTGGTAGCTAGCTGCGGATTTGGTAAAATGGTGCCCAAATCACAAGTGCAAATGAAACTTGAAAACCAGGATTTAGAAAACAAGGGTGGCAAGGTTGAATATACAGTAAAAGGTACTGTTCCCCCTAAATTTCTTAAAAAGAGAGCATCTATGGATATTCAAGTTCCCGTTTTAATGACTGATGCTGACGGAAAAACCAAAGAAGTAATTAAAACAGTTAAACTTGTAGGACAAAAATCCAAAGAAGAAGGTGTTCGTATTCCATATAAAACCGGTGGTTCTTTTACTGTTTCCGGATCATTTGATTTCAAGGATGAGTATGAAGATCAAGGTGTTTACGCTTTACAAACAGCAAATCTAAAAAAGAAATCTTTTACCTATGAGCCTTTATTAATTACTGAAGGAATTAGTAATACAGCTTCCAGAATCTCCTTGACACCTGTTCTTTCCGATAAAGCAGGTAGTGGAACTACTCTACTTTTTGCTCCTCACAACTACCAACCTGAGTATATTACTCAAGAAGGAACCATCTACTTTGAGGTTGACAGATCTAACTTGAATTGGAATTTAAAATTAAACAGAGATGCCCAAGCAAAACAGATTGTTCAAGATTTCATCGCTTTCATGGAGCAAGCTTTAGCTGAGAACAGAGTTGTTGATAAAGTAGTCATTACCGGATGGGCTTCTCCCGAAGGTGAAGAATCTCGCAACCAAGGTTTATCTGAAAGAAGATTAGAGGAAGGCAAAAAATGGTTTGAAAGTGAATTGAAAAAATGGCAAAGAAACTATGCCAGAAAAAATAAACTTAAAGTAAAAGATGTTCAACTTCCTGAATTTGCATTTGAAAATAAAGCTAACGGAGAAGACTGGTACGGATTCCAGGCTGCTGTTGAAAAATCCAACATTGCTGAACGCAATAAAATTATGAATGTGGTACAATCTCAAGAAACCAGTGCTATGAAAGAGCAAAAAATTCGCGAGATGACCGATATCTATCCCGAAATTGCAGAGATGATCCTCCCTCCTTTGAGAAGAGTTGAAATAAAAATGATTTATAATAAGCACCTATTCAACGAAAAACAAATTCCTGAAGTGGTACTTAGCAATCCTGAGCAACTTTCTTTAAATGAAAGATTGTATGGTGCATCTCAAATTGAAGATCTTAAGGATAAAACAAAAGTTTATAATGCAATTATCGAAAATAGTAACCTTCAGTCAGACTGGAGAGCATATAACAACTTAGCTGCTATTGAATTAAATCAGTTTTTAGAAGATGGTAATCCTGCACATTTAACAAAAGGTACTGACCTTTTGAAGAAAGCTGCTGCTACTTCACCTAACAATGGTATTATTTTGAATAACATGGCTATTGCTTATTTCTTAAGCGGGGATGTTCAAAGTGCAAGAAACAATTTTGAGAAATCAGCTAAAGCTGCTGTTCTTCCTGTAAAACAAGATTATAACTTAGGTATGTACAAAATATTAGATGGTGATTATGCTGCTGCACAAGAAGCTATGGGTAACAAAAGCTGTGATTATAGTGTTGCTTTAGCTCAATTATTAACTAAGAATTATGGTGCTGCTAAATCTAATTTAGATTGTATCAATCCTAAAAACGCACAAGTTTATTATCTGTTGGCTGTTGTTGCTGCCCGTACTCAAGTTGAACAAGATGTTTACAAAAACCTTGAGTTGGCAGTTCAACAAGATCCTACTTTAAAAGCAAAAGCTAAAAAAGATGCTGAATTCAAGAGATATAAACGAAATGAGCGGTTTATCAATATCGTGAAATAGACCGAATAGGGTCTTACAGAGGAAAGAGCGGTTTCATGTGAAACTGCTCTTTTTTTTGTAAGGACAGGTCGCGACCTGTCCTTACTACAGATAAATTAGTTTCCCCATCACATTCGGGTATCCCATTGCGGTGAGTTGTTCGCAATAAAGGTCGATCTGTTCTTGATGTTCCGGTTCCGGTTTTCCGGTTTTATAGTCCATTACAACTGTTTTATCCGGGAAAAACAGAATCCTGTCCGGTCTCAATATTTTACCTTCTTGAGTGATTAATGTAGCTTCATTCCATGCCGGTATTTCGGGATCAAGTAAGGATTGATATTCAATATCTTCATTTATTTTTTTTAAAATAGAAATCAAGGGGGGCAGGAAGTGAGGTGGCACTCCGGCAAGAACTTCTCCCCTCTCTTCACTGTTTCGGGGCAAGCCAGTGAGTGACGCTAAAAATTGGTGGATATAGACTCCCTTTTCCTGTTCTTCTGTGAGCACTTTCGACTTTTCCAATACTAAAAATTGATTATCTACTTTAAAATCAGAAAGGTGGAGTTTGGCTTCTTCTTTCTCCAAAGGGTCATTATCCTCCACCAAATCCTTGAATTGCAGTGGGTTTTCAGTCACAAATTGGGTCCCATCCTGAGTCCAAAATTGGTGTGATTCCTTTTGTTCCTCTGAAATCCCATTTCCAATAAAATTCCATAAGACTTTGGAATAATTTCCTCTTCCCGTTTTCCCCACAGTAATAATATACAATCTTTGCTTAGCTCTGGTATGTGCAACATAAATCTTGTTTAGATTATCCAAACTTGTCAACTTTTTTTCTTCTTTTAAAAGATCTATATATTGATCAGGTAGAGTCGCTTCTTTTAATGTAACCCAAGAATAAGGCAATGAGGTAATGTTCGGATCAGTGGGAATCCATTGATCTTTTTTGGTATATTGATATCCATATTGAGAAAAAGCAAAGATCACCACCTTGTATGCCAAACCTTTGGCTTTATGAATCGTGGATAGCGTCACTGCATCAACAGAAGTAGAGGAAGAGAGTTTTAATTCCGGCTTATTCTCTGTCCACCAAGTGATAAACTCAAAAAGAGAACCGGTTCCGGAACTGAATTGTTGCTCTACCTCATCCAAAAAGGCGACAATATAGGGATCCCGCTTTGATATCTTGAATGTTTTTAAGAGCTCATAAATGATCCGATTTAGGTGCATCATCCGAAGTTGGTCCGGGTGGATTGTAACCCCCCTATTATTTAAAAAACCTAAAAAAGAATCATGATTTTGAATCACATCGTAAAGATTATCAGCTGTTTGGTCATTTGATCGCAGAAAATAATGAGCCACCATCATGCGATAATAGGGTAAATCCGGATTGGCTATCCATTCCACAGCCGAACTCAAAAGCATCACCCATGTAGAGGAAGATAATGTCAGAGATTCTGAAGAGATGATCGGAATTCCATTTTTGGAAAGCAGCAAGCCCAAATCTGAAAGTGTACTATTCCCACTCATCAACACTGCTATATCACCAAAAGGAACTCCTTCCTTTTTTAATTGCAAAATTGTTTGCAAAGTCTCTTCAATGAGATAAGATGTGTTATCTCTCTCATCATCTTCGGTTTTAAACTGAATAGAGACCAATCCGGGATCCTTGTTTTGATTGGTTTTCTGCTCCACCTCACCGTAATACTCTTCCAACTCCTGCATACCCCCGGATTGAACCCAGTAATCGAAAAATTTATTATTGAATTGAATTATGGAAGGAGTAGATCTATAGTTGGTACCCAAATGCACATTGTTAATTTGAGAAGGATCTAAAACATTACTTTTCAGTGCATTAGAAAATGTTTTCAGTTCTGACAATTGTTTTAGCAATTCAGGATCACCATTTCTAAATCGGTATATCGCTTGTTTTAGGTCACCAAATATTGCCACCTTACCCATTTCCCCGAACTTATCTCCTGCCAAAGCATTAATCAATAATGGAACCAGATTTTCCCATTGTAACAGGGAAGTATCCTGAAACTCATCAATAAAGAAGTAACTGTATTTATTTCCAATTTTTTCATAAATATAGGGTGCCTCTTCATCTTTTATTTCACTGTGTATCACTCTATTAGTATCACTCAAATAGAACAGATTCTCCTCCTTTTTAATCTCTTCGATAATCTCTTGCATATCATTGAGTAGTGCTAATTTAGATAGATTGGATGAAAGAAAATGAATCGTTTTAATATGTTGGTGTAGTGCATGTAATGCAAATAGTTGATCTTGTATGTTTGAGGGGGATTCAAAGTTTTCAATCTTACTTTTCAATTCTCCCGGCTTCAGGTTCTCTTTACTAAACTCTTTTATGATCCCCGCTATTTTAATCCCTGATTCTTCAGCTTGTAACTCCACACTCTCTTTTAGATTTTGAAAGTGTCGATAAGCTTCTCTTTTTTTATCTAAAAATTGCTTATTGGCACTATTGATCTCATCTTTATCCAACTCTCCAATCGCCTGCAATGCCTGAAAGGCATCCTCATTAAAAATATTGTTCAGCAATTGCAACAACTGTTTCTCTATATCCCATTTCCCGGATTCCTCCATGGAACTATTGATTAACTGAGTCAATCTTTGTGTCAACTCTTGATTCGTATCGGTTAATTTACTAATTAGCAATGAAATAGCTTGATTGTGCAACTCATCCAATTGAATCTGCACATTGTAGTTCATGTTGATTCCCAGGTCAAAAGCGAATGCTCGCAATATTTTTTGAAAAAAAGTATCTATGGTGCTAATTGAAAACTGATCATAATTATAAAGAATCTCTTGCAATAACTTCTGAGATTGTGCTTGAATATAGGGATGCTCATACGGATTAGAAGTCGCTTTAAAATTGTTAACAACAGCGTTGTATATTGCTTGTGTTGACCCGTCAAATTTGCTTACCTCTTCAAAGGCAAATGAGTAGAGCGTGTTCACAATTCGCTCTTTCATTTCAGCTGTAGCATTATTTGTAAAGGTGATTGCCAACACACGTTTAAACTTTTCCGGATTCGGAATGGTCAGTGTCAAATATTCTGACACCAAACGACTGGTTTTTCCGGATCCTGCAGATGCTTTATAGATTGTAAACATAACTTTTATATTGAAGAGTAAGGAACTTCGGTATATCCTGAAAACTGATTTCGAATATACTTAAAATAGCCACTAATAGCAATCATGGCTGCGTTATCGGTTGTCAAGGAGAGCGGTGGGATTATAACTCTCTTATCATATTTTTGGGCTAATCTCATCATTTCGTTTCTTAACTCTGAATTGGCAGCAACGCCCCCGGAAAGAGCAAAGTTATCATAAGAACTATTTTTCAATACTTTTTCCATTTTAGTAGTCAGCACTTTTACAATAGTGTATTGGATTGAAGCTGCCAAATCATTCAAATTCTCTTCAATAAATTGTGGATTAAGCTTCAGTTGATCCCGAACAAAATAAAGAAAAGAGGTTTTTAACCCGCTAAAACTCATATCATAACCTTTAATTTTAGGTTCCGGAAAGGAGAAACGGAGCGGATATCCCTCCTGCGCCAATTTGTCAATCACCGGTCCTCCGGGATAGGGCAACCCCAAAATTTTTGCTGCTTTATCAAAAGCCTCTCCGGCGGCATCATCGATTGTTTTTCCGATAATTTTCATATCAAAATAATCGTGCACTTCCAGAATTTGAGTATGTCCTCCTGAAACAGTCAGACAAAGGAAAGGAAATTCCGGTTTTTCGACTTTTTTATCAGGAAAATCCAAAAAATTTGCTAAAACGTGGGACTGTAAGTGGTCAGCTACAATCAACGGAATGTCGAGACTATACGCGAAAGCCTTTGCAAATGAGCTACCTACAAGCAAAGAGCCCAATAACCCGGGTCCGTTTGTATACGCCACCGCACTTATCTGATTTTTGTTTATCTTTGCACGTTTAAGTGCGGTGTCCACTACCGGGATCATATTTTGTTGATGTGCACGGGAGGCTAATTCCGGTACTACACCTCCATATTCAGAATGTACTTTTTGTCCTGCAATAACGTTAGATAAAATGGTGGTATTAGAAATAACAGCAGCTGAAGTGTCATCACAAGAGGATTCTATACCTAAAATATAAACTGACATTGAATAAACAATTTTATGAAACGCAAAATTACTAAAAAAATCGTGCATATTCTCCTTCGGGTGCTGCTCGTTTTTTTTGCTTTGGATCTTTTCCTGGTTTTGCTTGTTTTTGCTCCTCCGGTTCAAAAATTGATCATTGGAGCGGTCGAGAATAAAATTGAGTCTGTTACAAGTACTCCCATTTCCATAAAATCCATATATATTGACCCACTATTTAGACTCCACGCCAAAGAGGTAAACATTATGGATCACCACAAAGAAAAGATGATCTATATTGGAGCCCTTAAAGGGAAACTATATCGAATCAGCTCCTCCTTTTCACAGTTCCACTTCAATAATGTTGTAGCCAAAGACAGCAAAGTAGTAATTCGACGCTATCTCGGAGAAGAAAAAGTAAATATTGCACTTTGGGCCAGTCATTTAAAATCTGATAAAGAGGAGTCATCTTTTCTACTTCATTTTGATGATGCCGAATTGGTCAATGGATGTTTTCAACTCATCCTTGATGATAGAAGAAGAGCTATATTAAGTGACACCATTGATTATGGATTTTTTGAGTTAAAAAACATCAACTGTTTATTATCAGAATTTAAAGCGAGTAAAAGGGAGGTTTCTCTCAATATTCTCCAGCTCAATCTGGAGCAGTACACCGGCTTTAAAATAGAAAATTTCACCTGTAAATTTAAGATAAATCGTCAGGAATTGGCTATATCTGAGTGTAATTTAAAAACCGAAAAAAGTAAAGGAACCCTCAACTTTGGATTTCACTACAATGATTATAGTGACTATTCTGATTTTATGGATAAAATTCATTTCGATGTTGATCTGCATAACACTTTCATCCACATGGATGACATAGCCTGTTTTGCCCCGGCAATTAAAGGAATGCACAATTTAATTCAAATTTCAGGAAAAGGGGATGGTCCTTTAAATGCTTTAAAAATTTCAAACTGTCGTGCAAAATATGGATTAATGAGTTATATCAATGGAGATATTACACTTTTTAACATTTCAGATCCCATCAATATCTTATACGACATTCAACTCAACCCTTCTCAAATAAACCTTGAAGAATTGGCACAATTTTATCTGCCGGGAGGAAAAACAATTGGACTACCAAAGCAAATTACTCAGATTGGAAATAGTACCATCAGCGGAAACTATCATGGAACTTTAAATTTTTTCAAAGCTGACCTTTCTCTCAAATCTACAATAGGAAATAGCTTATTAACTCTCTCTTCTGAACCCAATCTTGGTAAAATGAAGATCAGTGGAAAGGTATCTACTCAAGATTTATCGCTTCAAGATCTCATTCCTCACCATCTCATTGGCACAATAAAAGGAGATATAGCCATCACAGGAAATGCCGATCCATGGATTGGCTCCTCCAAACCGTGGCTTCCCACTGCAAACATTGATATTGACGGATATTTTGAGGAGATTGAATTTTGTAAATATCCGACAGAAAATATTGCACTCAAAGGAGAAATTAAAAATCAGCAATACGAAATGCAACTATCTGCAGATGACCCCAATCTTTCCTTTGTTTTTGATGGAACTGTTGATCTTAGAAACAAGATTCCGCAATATAAAACCGAATTTCATTTGGATAATTTTGAAATGAGTACTGTTTTTAAAAACTATTCTATTCACCCCGACTCAGAAGTTTGGTTTCATAGAATGATTCGGTTTGTTCAAAATAAAACTGATTTTTCGGTTTCTTTCAGTAACCTAGAAGCTGAAATAGCCGGAAATAATATAGAAAACCTAACCGGATTTTTGGCCATCAATCAATTTAATGTTAAAGATGCTGAACACGAGGCCACTTGCGATTGGTTTCGTTTAACTTCTGTCAAAATACCGGAACAACAAACACTTTTAATTTTGAAGAGCGCTTTACTTAACGCAACTTTGTCTACCAATTACAAATTAAATGAACTTGCAGACTCTATTGAAGTACTCTTCGCATATTATTTACCCTCACTATTTCCCGAAATAGACTACCTAGAATCCAGCAGCCTTACAACTACCTCCCCCCATTTTTTTAATCTCAATATTGAAACCTTCGAAACAGGACCCTTTTTGAGAATCTTTTTTCCCCATTTACGTATTGCACAAAATTCTGAATTAAATCTCAATTTAGGATCAGATCCGACTCAAGACAGAATTTCTCTCGTATCAAGAAGAATTACACTCAATAGAAGGATTCATCTTGAAAATATTGCCATTCACGGAAATTATGATGAAGGTGGTTTTGCCATTCAAGCTACATCAGACACATTAACCTATATCCAAGATAAAAATAAAATTCAGGTAAAAAACGTCAGTATCAACAGTTCGCAACAAAAAGATTTGATGAATTATTATATTTCCTGGATCAATGCCGACACTCTTTCACAGAATCAAACCTCTTTCATTAACGGTAGTGCTAACATTTCAAATAAAGAACACCTCTTTCTCAAATTTACTGAAGCAAATCTATTTCTTCAAAATGTCAAATGGAATCTAGAAAAAGAGAGCGACCTATTTCTCTCAAAGGATCGAATTGACGTTAATCACCTACTCCTTTCCTCTACATCAGGAAATATAAACATCGATGGAAGTTATTCAAAAAAGGAAGAAGAGCGTTTATTTATCCACATCGACCAATTTGATGTTTCGCAACTGAATAGTTTCACCGGATTAATCAATTTGAACCTTGAGGGCAAAATGTCTGCTCTCTTCACTTATCTTTCCGGGAATGAGACTCCACGATTTTACGGAAAATCCTATTTTGACAATCTACATCTTAACAACGAACAATTAGGTACCCTTTTTATGTTTGCGGAAGCACCTCAACACAGTTCTCCGATTTTCTTCGGTGCTCTTTTCCTACCGGACAGTAACCATGCTCTAAGAAACATTGAACACTATAATTTATTTAACTATCAAAAAGATAAAATAAAATTAGCTGATTTGAATGGAAGTTATGATCTGTCAAAACATGAATTAAAGATTAAAGGTGACATTGATACTGTTAGAATCGGCTTTTTATCCCCATTTCTTTCCTCGTTTTCTCATCATGTTTCAGGAACTGCATCCGGAGATCTTCTATTTGTAGCCAACCCGGACTCACTCTATTTTGACGGCAATATCTTAATTAAAGAGGGGTATATAGGTATATCACCCCTCAACACCATATATAAAGTTCAGAATCAAAATATTGGATTTAATTCCAATGGCATCATTTTAAATCATATTACTATTTTGGATCAGTACAATAACAGAGCTTTATTAAACGGAAAGATCAATCATCATAATTTTAAACATTTTAGCTTAGATTTGGCTGTAGAGACAGAACGTATATTAGCAATGAGCAGAATAAAAAAAGTTGACTCTTATTTTTACGGAGATGCCTTTGCTTCCGGGAAAGTTACAATTTCAGGGGATGAAAAAAAACTCATGTTCAGAGGGGAACAGCTCAAAACATTATCAGGCACCATGATGGGCTTCCCAATCTCTTACGCCAGTACTTCATTTAACGATAGCGGTATCCGATTTGTTTCTACCCATGAAAAAGAGAAAAAAAGTGAACTAGCTGAAGAAAAGAGTAATATAGAACTTGATTTTGATTTTGTCTTTGATGTCAATAGAGATGCAGATGTCCGTTTGGACTTGGATCCTGTAGATGGTATCCTGGAGTGTAAAACCAATGGTCTGATCAGACTTACTTACAACAATAAAACTAATCCACTCAATATGGATGGCTCTTTAGATTTACTTTCAGGAGAGTTTAGTATGTCCATTAAAAACCTACTTCCTCGTAAATTTGAACTAATGGAAGGAGGAAAAATTAGCTTTAATGGCCCGATTAAATCTTCAACTATTGCCCTAACTGCTCTCTACAGTAGAGTTGCATCTTTAAAGACATTAAATGAAAATATTAATATTCCCAGAACAACGGTAAACTCCTATCTCTCACTTTCCGGGAATCTCATGAACCCACAACCCTCTTTTTCATTTGGATTTCCTAAGCTGACCGGAGAAGAAGCCAAAGAAGTTTTTACCTATCTTGACACTACTGACCATCAAAATAATTTTCTTCAATTTTTTTCATTAACCTATTTAGGAACTTTCTATTCCAGTAGCGAAAACATTGGCGATATGGTCAATTTTGAAAGTTCTATCAATCTTCTCTCCAGCACCATTGGCAATATGCTTCTTCAGGAAATCAAAGGTGTGGATATTGGGGTAAATTTACGCACAGAGAGTGGAGATTTTCGCGAATACTCTTTTGATGCAGCAATACCTTTATATAAAGACCGGATTATGCTTAAAACCAATTTGGGATACGCCGAAAGTTTAAATGATGAGGCTACTAATAGCAATTTTAGCGGTGAAGGCAGCGTTGAGTATCGGATCAACAAAGAGGGAAATTGGTTGATCAAATTATTCTACTTTAATGATCAGACCAACCTCAACACATTCCAAAGTGTGCATAAACCTACTCAAGGAGGAGGCGTTGCTTTGATATATCAACAAGAGTTTTACAGAAGAAAAGGATTAAGAGAATATCTATTAGATCAAAATAAAAAACAAATAAATCAACTTTATGAAAAATAGAAATGTCGTCACTATTTTAATTTTTATCATCCTGATTCTTTTTTTAGGATGGAAATTCGCTAACATTGTCGTGTACATCTTTATGGCTTTTGTGTTGGCGATAATCGGTGCACCATTAGTCCAACTACTGGAAAAAATTTCTATAAAAGGGAGGAAGATGCCCACAGGCGTTGCAGCGGGGATTACACTTTTTGTTCTTTTAGGAGTTATCGGTTCTGCCCTTTTCTTCTTTGTTCCTTTTGTTCTAAATGAACTTTCAGGCATCACCTCCATTAATCCTGAATTATTTGCCGATCGGATTGATACCTGGTTACAAACCCTGGAAGAGTTTCTCGTTAAATATGGTGTCCTCTCACCCCAAGATAATCTGAGTCTTATTTTAACAGAACAAACCACTAAGCTCCTCAATTCTCTTGACTTTCAAAATATTGTTACTAATCTTTTTTCCGTTGCAGGCTCTCTTTTTATTGCTCTTTTTTCAATTACTTTCCTAACCTTTTTCTCACTTAAAGATAAACAGATTTTTTTTAAAACTTTGGAAAAAATTATTCCAGTCAACTATCGGGAAAATTATGGAAGAATTTTACATAACAGTAAAAAACCATTGACCCGATATTTTGTTGGAGTGATCCTCGATATGACTCTCGTCGGTTTTTTAGAAGGTTTTTTATGTTTTCTTCTTGGAGTGCCCAATCCGGTATTAATTGGATTTATTGGGGGGTTACTTAATATTATACCTTATATTGGACCTCTCCTTAGTACCGCCATCGGTGTACTTATTACCGCAACCGCTTTACTCCCTGTTAGCGCAGATGGTGCTCTAATCACTCAGGGCATTATAAAAGTACTTATCGCTTTTGGTACTACTAACCTCATCGATAATTTTGTTTTTCAACCCCTTATTTACGGGAAAAGTGTTCAGGCACACCCCATTGAAATCTTTATTGTGATATTGGTCGCGGGACAAGTTGGAGGTGTAGTCGGTATGATTTTTGCCGTACCTATTTACACACTATTAAGAATAGTAATCAAAGAGTTTTTTGGACATTTTTATCAAGTTCAAAACGAACCTCTGCCTCAAACTGAAAAAGAATAGTAACTGTTTTTTTTATAAATTTGCATTTCAAATTGAATGATCATGTTTCAAGTACCTGTTTTACTTATTTTATACCATAGAACTGACGAAACTCACGCTCTATTCCAAGAGATCAGAAAGATAAAACCGACTCAGCTATTTGTTGCCGGCGATGGTCCTAACCCTCTTATTAAGGATGATTACAAGCACTGCGTAAAAGCCCGCTCCGTAATTATGCCGGAATGGGATTGTGATTTGAAAACTTTTTACAAAGAAGAGCATCTAGGTAAATCAAAGTTGGTGTATCAGGCTATCTCCTGGTTTTTTGAACATGTAGAGGAAGGAATTATTCTGTTTGATGATACGATTCCTAATAGTGACTTTTTCTATTATTGTGAAGAACTTCTTGAAAAATACAGGGATAATGAAGAAGTCATGCATATCGGAGGAAGCTATATACAAAAGAAAAAACGTAAAGATATCTATTCCTACTATTTTTCTGCTTATGCAATCACGTGGGGCTTTGCTACCTGGAAATCTACATGGAAATATTTTAATCTCAACATCAGTGAAGTGAGTGACGAAGAGGCGGATGCCGTTTTTGCAAAATATGCCTTAGGTATTAAAGAAAAACTCTATTGGAATCGCGTGTTCAATATTCTTAAAAAGAATCAGATTGCTTACTGGAATTACCAATATAATTTCCATATTTGGCGTAATAATGGGCTTTGTATTAGTCCCAACGTTAATTTGGTAAAAAATATCGGGATTAAGAGTAGAAGGAGGGGATTCAGACGCCTGATGAGAGATACTTATCAGATTTTACCTCTCAAAGATCCTAAAATCATAGAACGAAATCGCTCCGAAGATAAGAAATTCTTTAAAAAATCGTACAATAAAGCCTTTTTCCTCATGTTTTTCGACTGGATCAACACCATATTGGGAAACGAGAAAAAACTTTAACACTATCGGTTCAATTTCTCCATCCAGGAGATAATGCGATAAACTAATACGGCAGCCGATACATCGGAACTCTTTTCATGTTGGAAAGGTGCCAGTTCTACTACATCAAAAGCAACTACCTTTTTAGATTGAAACAACTTCTCTATCAATTCATTCAGTTGATTCCAGCTTAATCCT
>Ga0116141_10003143_pt1 | contig 14003 bp, 8 predicted proteins | sample AD_UKC097_MetaG_FD_89744 | JGI IMG/M metagenome (GOLD analysis project Ga0116141, IMG submission 89744) | Active sludge microbial communities of municipal wastewater-treating anaerobic digesters from USA - AD_UKC097_MetaG | ecosystem: Engineered > Bioreactor > Anaerobic > Digestate | place: USA...
GATGTCGCAGATGCCGTGGACGACGGCGATGTTCTCCTCCTCGGAGTTGCCCCCGATGTTGTACGTCTCGCCGCGCCGGCCCCTGTTCATGATCGTCCAGATGGCCTCGCAGTGGTCCTCCACGTAGAGCCAGTCTCGGACGTTGCGGCCGTCGCCGTAGACGGGCAGGGGCTTGCCCTCCAGGGCGTTGAGGGTGATGAGGGGGATGAGCTTCTCCGGGAACTGCCATGGGCCGTAGTTGTTCGAGCAGTTGGAGATCGTCACGGGAAGGCCGTAGGTCTTGAAGTAGGCCCGCACGAGGTGGTCCGAGGAGGCCTTCGAGGCGCTGTAAGGGCTGTTGGGCCGGTAGGGGGTGGTCTCGGTGAAGAAGCCCTCCCTGCCGAGGCTGCCGTAGACCTCGTCGGTGCTGACGTGGTGGAAGAGGCGGAAGCTCTCCGCGTGGTTGCGCGCCGCCTCCAGGAGGTTGAAGGTGCCCACGATGTTGGTGAAGATGAACTCGGCGGGCCGCTTGATGGAGCGGTCCACGTGGCTCTCGGCGGCGAAGTGGCAGACCGCGTCGATGCCGTGTTCGGTGAAGACCGCGTCCATCCGCTCGAGGTTGCAGATGTCCTCCCGCAGAAAGACATAGCGCCCGGGGAAGCGCTCGCCGAGGTCCCGGAGGTTTTCGGGGTTGCCGGCGTAGGTCAGCTTGTCGACATTCACGATCCGGCCGGCGAAGCCGGCCTTCTCGAGCAGGTAGCGGATGAAGTTGCTGCCGATGAAGCCGCATCCGCCGGTGACGAGCAGATTACGGAAGGCCATGGTTGTTCCTCTATCCATTCTTGTCTTGCCCTTGTGTTCTTGCCGCGGCTTCGAGCCCGTGAGGAGCGGAAAAAGAAGCAATCCATCTCCGCTCTTCTGCTCTTCTTCATTTCCTAACGTCAGTCTTTGAAAGAGTATCCGGCACGGAATTTGCGGTTCCTCTCGGCGAAATCCGGGAATTCGTGTCGCCGTCTACCATGAATGCTTGAATTTCTCAACCTTGAATCGGGGCGTCCGGCGAGGAAGTCGTGAGCGACAAAAAAAGGGAACGCCAACCCGTCAACTGCTTCGGCTGCCGGCACTTCTTCATCACCCACGAGCCGGCTCTTCCCTACGGCTGTCGGGCCATGGGCTTCAAGTCCCGGGAGCTCCCCTGCTCCGTCGTGCTGCGCAGCTCCTACGTGCATTGCCTGCTCCTCGAGCCGAGGGGCAAGAGCCCGGAGAGGTCAAGGGGCTGAGAGGTCTTCTCAATTGCCTTCTGCCCTTCGCGTCCGCGAACCTTCAGGCCCGACCGTCGAAGCATGCAGGACGACACTTTAACGTTGCATTTCAAGACCCGGTTGCGGTAGGAAAAAGCAAACGAGTACAGGCCGGGCAGTGATGACCGTGCCGGCGAGGGGTTGAGGGTCCTTGAGTCCCAGGAAAGAGACGAAGAAAGACAAAGAACAGGCCCACCCGGGCATGGGAAGCTCGGCGGAGGGCGTGATCGGCGCCCTGCTGGCGGTCAGCCGGGCCATCACGTCCGAGAAATACCTGGAGGACATCCTGCGCCTGATCGTCACCGTGACCGCCGAGGTCATGGAGTCCAAGATCTGCTCGCTCATGCTCATCGACGACGACGGCAAGCTCCACGTCAAGGCGACCCAGAGCATGAGCAAGGAGTACAACAAGAAGCGGCTCGTGGAACTCGGCAAGGGGATCGTGGGAAAGGTCGCCTCGGAAAACCGCCCGGCCATCGTGCGGGACGTGAGGGAAGAGCCGGAATACCTCTACCGCGACATGGCGCGTAAGGAGGGTCTCGTCTCGCTTCTTTCCGTCCCCTTGGCCGTCAAGGGCCGCGTCATCGGCGTGATCAACTGCTACACGTCGCGGCCCCACGACTTCACGGAGGCCGAGGTCACCGTCCTCACCACGATCGCCAACCAGGCCGCCGTCGCCATCGAGAACACGGAACTGCTCGTTCGGAGCCGTGTGATCGAGGAGGAGCTCGAGTCGCGCAAGCTCATCGAGCGGGCCAAGGACATCCTGGCGGCCGAAAACGGGACGGGGGGCGAGGAGGCCTACCGGAAGATCCGGCAGATGAGCATGAACATGCGCCGCCCTATGCGCCAGATCGCAGAGGCGATCATCATCTCCCGGGGGGTCGACGCGGGTTCGTGAAGCGGACCCTCCGCCGCGGCCCTTTTCGGGCGGGACCGCACCGTCACGAGGCGGCGTAGCAGATCAGCTTCTGGTTGACCACGTCCGACACCAGCCTCAGGTCCTTCTCCCTCACATCGTAGACCCGGACCACTTCCTTGTAGCGGCCCTCGTTTGGTAGCAGGTCGAGGAGGCGGTTCGGCAGGCTCTCGAGCCAGCCGTCGTTGAAGACGACCCCATCCTTCTCCGGGTAGATGGCCATGTAGAAGATATCCGTCTCGACCAGGTCCTGGAAGAAGTGCGTCCCGAAGGAGAGGTCCGGGATGAGGCTGCCGTCGCGGTAGGCGATTTCCGCGATCACCGCGATCTTGTTGATCTCCGAGAACGTCACGGGAACCCCCATGGCCGGGGTGGTCGTCCCCCAGCGGCCGGGGCCGAAAACCGCCGTCGGCATGTCCTTCCGTCGGTCGATGAGCCTGTTGAGGCGGCCCACGATGCGGGCCACGTCATACTTCTCCGAGAGGGTGAGTTTCGTGTACCCCTTCGGGTCGATATGGATGACGCGTGCCAGGGTCTGCGAGACGCTGCCCCCCATAAAGTTGCCTTCCTGCCGGATGAGAATCCTCTTCCTGGGGATATTCTCCGGGATTTCGACCTTGGCCTTCTGCCCTTTCGTCTGGAACGGTCGGCACTGCAGGAGGTTGAACTGGAGGCGCCCCTCGGCGTTGAAGTTCGCCGTGAACTCGATGTCGACGGGGTACCGGTACACCTTTTCGAGCTCCTTGAGCATCCGGGAGATGACCGCCGTGAAGTCCGTCCGGGACAGCAGCTCGTCGAACGTCAGGATCCAGACGTCGTTCCCGAAACGGCCCGACGCCCGCATCCTCTCCGTGGTTTCCTCGTCCCGAACGCCGATGAGGTCCAGGCGGGTGTCGACCCCCTCGTTGACGACCTGCATGAGCGAGACGGAGTGGAACCGGTTGTCCCCGAGGTTCAGCAGGTCCACGTCGTGCTGCGAGAACCGCCGGGCGTCGGCGATCCCCGCGTGCGGTTTCACCAGGGGCGCGTCGAGGGCGACGATGCGGGGATAGTCGTTTTCCACCCGGTTGACGGCGCGCGTGCCGAGTCCGAGCACGATCCGCAGCATACCGGCCCGGGGATCCATCCCCTGCTTCCAGACGAAGGGGTTGTACGAGAGGCCCACGCCCGCCACCTCCGGGAAGAAGTAGTGCTTCCGGTACGTGCCGGAGACGCGCTGGACGAGCAGGGCCATCTGCTCGTCCTGCCGGTCCAGGCCGCGCTGAAGCCGGTAGGTTAGGGCGTCCTCGTTCATGGCGCTCGCGAAGACGCGCCGCACCGACTCCTCGAAGATCTCGTAGCGCCGCTCCGGCGTGCCCTGGTTGACGCAGAAGTAGCTCTCGTACTTGCCCGCGAAGGCGTTGCCGAAGGCGTCCTCCAGGAGGCTGCTGGAGCGTACGATGATCGGCGACTGCCCGAAGTACTCCAGCATGAGCTGGAACTGCTCCTTCACCTCCTGCGGGAAGGCCCCGCCGAGCATCTTGGACTTGAGCTCCCGGGCGCTCTCGAAGTAGCCCTCCCGCGTCTTGTGGGCCATGAGGGTCTTCCACCAGCCGTTCTGGACGATGTAGGAATAGAACACGTCGGAACCGACGAAGTAGGAGTCGTGCATCTCCAGGTGCTTCTGCCAGTCGAAGTCCCGGTCCTTGCGCAGGATGTTGCGCGCCAGGAGCATGCCGACGGACTTGCCGCCGATGAAACCCGTGCCGATCAAGCGGTCCTTGATCGCCAGGAGGTCCTCGAGAGTGAAGTACTCCCGCACCAGGGACAGCATGCGCTTTTCCCGGCCGATCAGGACCCGCGAAAGCTGATCGACGAGATCCTTTCTCTCCTCGACGGCCGCTTCATCCCCTGCAAGATCGCGGGCCTTCAGAAAGGCCCGGTCCCAGTAGTCGAGGTGCCGCTCCGCATCCACGGCGCTCCGGTCGGCCAGGGCGGCGAAGAGCCGCGTGGCTTCCACGCTGTTCATGATCGGGACGAAGGCCTCTCCTTCCCGGACGTGGGGCAGGAACATGGTGGGGGAGTACCGCTGCCAGCACTTCAGGGGATGGACGCAGGTCTTGCCCTCGAAGCCGTACACGTCCAGCAGGACCTGGGTAGTCTCGCGGATCCGGGCGACGGTCTTGAAGGAGTGGCGGCCCCGAATGATCGCGAAGTAGGCCACCGTGTTGAGCTCGAAGAGGTACGGGCAGGTGATGACGAAGAAGTTGCCTATCATCAGGTCCGTCGCCCAGGCGAGCAGCAAATCCGACAGGGAGTCGAAGACGTAGAACACGTCGCGCCCCTCCTGGCGGATGATGTTGTGGACCTGGGTGGAGAAGGACTCGAACCCCGCGTCGGGGTTGAGCTTGTAGACGGCGATCTTCCGGGTTTCCTCGAGAAGCGGCGCGTGGTGGGCGAATCGAATGTAGACGACACGCTCGTTGTTCGCGAGCGCCTCTCTGACGAAGGGAGTGACGAAGCTCTGGTAATCCTCGATGGAATCGACCTGCAGGACCACATTGTCCCCTGTCTGCAGGTGCCCGAGGACCTTATCGAGCCCCTTGATGCCGGTGCTGACGCTGGGAAATGATTTCATGGCAACCTCTGCGATGATGAACTGACTGAATCATATCAGAATCGATCTCATTTTCCATTGTTTTTACGACTAAAATGTACTAATTTACGAAACCAAAAAAAACGTTTCAATTTTGTTCCATATGAGCAACCTCTCCTTTGAAGAACTGGCAGCCCTTCATGCCGTCGCCAAGGCCCTGGCGCAGCCCTGGGACCTCCGCGACCAGCTCGAACAGGTTCTGGGCGAGATGAGCGCCCGGCTTGGCATGCAGCGGGGGATGATCTCAATCCTGGACCGGGACTCCGGCGAGGCGCTGCTGGAGGTCGCCCACGGGGTCGACCTGGCGGGTGTGGACGTTTCCTTCCGCGCCGGCGAGGGGATCACCGGGAAGGTTGCGCAAACGGGCCATCCCATCGCCGTGCCGAGCCTGGGGCGGGAGTCGCTCTTTCTGGACCTTACCGGGGCGCGCCGGCACCTGACAAACCGAGACGAACTGACCTTCCTTTGCGTCCCCATCACTTACGATTCCCGGGTTGTGGGCATCCTGTCGGCGGACAAGCCGGCCCGGGACGTCAAGGAAATGGACCGGGAACTGGCCGTGCTTGCCTCTGTGGCGGAGCTGATCGCCAAGGCGGTCCACGTGCTCGCCCTGGAGGACGAAAACCGGCGCCTGCGGCGCATGGTCAGCCCCTCAAGCGGAGTGGGTCTCGACATGATCGGGCAGTCGAAGGGAATGCAGGAAGTCTACGCCCTGATCCGGCACGTGGCGGACTCCGCGACGACGGTCCTCATCGTGGGGGAGACCGGGACGGGCAAGGAACTGGTCGCCAGGGCCATCCACGCCAACAGCTCCCGCAGCAAGGGGCCGCTGGTCAAGGTCAACTGCGCCGCGATTCCCGAGACCCTCATCGAGAGCGAGCTCTTCGGCCACGAGAAGGGGGCCTTCACCGGGGCCTTCCGCAACCACCGGGGCCGGTTCGAGGAGGCCCACAACGGCACGATTTTCCTGGACGAGGTGGCGGAACTCTCCCCGGCGGCGCAGGCCAAGCTGCTGCGGGTCCTCCAGGAAAAACAGTTCCAGCCGCTCGGCTCCTCCCGGCTGGTGACGACCAACGCCCGTGTGGTCGCGGCGACCAACCGCCGCCTCGAGGACTGCGTTTCGGCCGGGCAGTTCCGGACGGATCTCTACTACCGCCTCAGCGTGTTTCCCATTTTCCTGCCTCCCCTCAGGGAGAGGGGAAACGACATCATCCTGCTGGCCGATCATTTCGTCCTCAAATATTCAAGAGAACTGAAGAAGCCCATCAGGCGGATTACGAATGCCGTCATCGAGGCCTTCCTGTCGCATCCTTGGCCGGGGAATGTCCGGGAACTCGAGAACTGCATCGAGCGGGCCGTTCTGCTGGCCAAGGGGCAAGCGATCGAGATGATGCACTTGCCGCCGTCGCTGCAGCTCAAGGGCCCCGACGAACAGGGCCGTGATGTGGGCAAGCTAGGCGCCGTCATCGGGGCCCAGGAACGCTCGATGATCATCGAAGCCCTGAAAGAAGCCCGGGGGAACCAGAGTCAGGCGGCCCGGCTTCTCGGAACGACGAAACGGATTGTCCAGTACAAGATCCGCAAGCTCGGCATCGACCCCGTGCAGTTCAAGACGGTCAAGAAGACGGGCTGAGCCGCTTCCCCCGGTCAGCCAGGAAGCGCAAGCGCAAAGAGCCCGGGCCGAGCGGCCCGGGCTCTCTCGCGTGCAGTCGCTCACAGGGGCGGATGCCGCGTGCAGATCACCTTTACACGATGCCGTAGGCCAGCATGGCATTGGCGACCTTCGTGAAGCCGGCGATGTTGGCCCCCGCCACGTAGTCCCCTTTTCTGCCGTATGCCTCGGCGGTGTCGACGCAGGCCTTGTGGATGCTCTTCATGATGAGCAGCAGGCGCGCGTCCACTTCCTCTCGCGTCCAGGAGAGCTTGAGGCTGTTCTGGCTCATCTCGAGACCGGAGGTCGCCACGCCGCCGGCATTGGCGGCCTTGCCCGGGCCGTAGAGTACGTTGTTGTCCTGGAAGATCCGGACGGCTTCCGGCGTGGAAGGCATGTTCGCCCCCTCGGAGACACAGATGCAGCCGTTCTTGACGAGGGCCTGTGCGCAGGCCCCGTCGAGCTCGTTCTGTGTCGCGCAGGGCAGGGCGATGTCGATCTTGATCCCCTGCTCCTTGATGGCCTCCCAGACATTTTTCCCGATGATGCAGACGGCCTTGTACTGGTCGGCGTACTGCTTGATCCGACCGCGCTTGACGTTCTTGAGCTCCAGCACGAAGCCGAGTTTCTTGTCGTTGATGCCCTCCTCGTCCACGATCGTCGACTCCGAGTCGCAGAGCGTGACGACCCTGCCGCCCATCTGGTTGACCTTCTCCACGGCGTATTGGGCCACGTTGCCGGAGCCGCTGATCGCCACCACCTTGTTCTTGAAGTCCAGGCCGCGAGTGGCCAGCATCTCGGCGGCGAAGTAGACGCAGCCGTAGCCCGTGGCTTCGGGCCGGATCAGGCTGCCGCCGTAGGCGAGCCCCTTGCCGGTGAAGACGCCCGTGTGCTCGTTGCGGATCTTCTTGTCGTAACCGTAGAGATACCCGATCTCCCGGGCGCCGACGCCGATGTCTCCCGCCGGGACGTCGCATTCGGCGCCCACGTGGCGGAACAGCTCCCGCATGAAGGAATGGCAGAAGCGCATGACCTCCCGATCCGATTTGCCCTTGGGGTCGAAATCGGAGCCGCCCTTTGCCCCGCCCATGGGCAGGGTCGTCAGAGAATTCTTGAAGATCTGCTCGAAGCCGAGGAACTTCAGGATGCTGAGGTTGACCGAGGGGTGGAAGCGCAACCCGCCTTTGAAGGGGCCGATGGCGTTGTTGAACTGGATGCGGAACCCGCGGTTGACATGGATGTTGCCTTGATCGTCTTCCCAGGGGACGCGGAAAATGATCGTCCGCTCCGGCTCCACGATTCGCTCGTAGATGTTGGCCTTCACAAATTCCGGATGCCTTTTGGTCGTGGGTTCCAGCGACTCCAGGACCTCTTCCACGGCCTGGTGGAATTCGGGCTCATGGGGATCGATCTGTTTTACCTTTGCAATGACATCTTTGATCACGGACATGGTGGATACCCCCTTCAATTGTTTGGTTTTATGCATTTCGCGAACAACTCGCAATGACCCATTGCCTATCGGGGCCCTTCCGCGGCGGCCTTCTGGGAACCCCGGCCGCCCGCCTCAGCCCGCCCGGCCCCTGACGGCATCCTCGAAGGGCCTCAGCTCGCCGAACTCGATGACGGCGCTCATGGCCAGGTTCTCGACGTCGATCCCGGCCTCCTGGGCGCAGCAGACGGGATTGAGTCCACCGGTGAGGATCATGCCCACCTTGTTCAGATCCACGGGAACCTCGCAGACGGGTTCGCTGACCTTCCCGATGGCGAGCACGCCGTCGATGCCGGAGTCCTGGAGGGCCTTCACGATCCGCTCCGCCAGGTCCTTGCTCAGGGCGGGGATCTCGCGGAAGTTTGCCAAGATCCGGCCCTCCCCCTCGGCGATCACGTCCCGCACGGAGGTCATCCGGGCCCGGATAAAGGCCTCCGAGGGGTCCAGGGAGGACCCGGAGTAGTGAATGAGCTCGACGAACCGCAGGGGCTCCCCCCTGAAGAACTGGACGATGCCCCCGAACTTCGAATCCATGGGGACACCGTTTTTCAACAGAACGCCGTTGACAACGATGCTGCACACCGTGGCGAGGCCGATCTTGCCTTCCGGGACGACTGTCTCGCCGAGTTTTTCGCCGGACTTCGCCAGGGCGACGAGCCGGCTCACGCAAAGCCCACCCTCGAAGGCGGTCTGCATGGCGCCGACGGCCCGCCTGAATTTCTCGCGGGGAATCAAGGAAATGTTCACGGGCACCATCCCCCGTTTCTTCGCGGGGTCGAAAGTGGTCCTGAAGGCCAGCGTTTCGATCCGGGAGATGGCCAGGCTCAGCCTGTCGCGGACGCGGGCGCTGCCGATCTCCTCGATGCCCCGTTTCGTGATGGCCCGTCCGTCGCGCCGCCCCGCCAGCTCCGTCAGACCCCGCTCGTCGGTCAGGCCCAGGTGGTATCGGACCATCCGCTCGCTTAGCGGGACCCCATGCTCGGCCATGCGCCGCGCGATGAGGCGCGCCCCCATCGGTTGCCCGGAGTCACGGAGGATCCGGAGGATGAGCAACAGCTTTTTCTCGATGTCGGGAGTCACGTCGGCCCAAAAGAAACGGCAATGGTTTGCCGACGGTGCCTATCATCAAACACGGGGGTTGTCAATTACAAATTCGTAATTCCCGCCCTTCGAGCCGGGCCTCGCGTCCGGCCGCCCGCGGCACGCTTCCCGATGGCCCTGTCCGGAGACTGCGCCTTGACTCTTTCCCGCATTTCCAGTACCGTTTTTTTACCGGTGCCGCCGGTCGCGAAGACGGACCCCATCGAGGCGCTTCTCATATGGAACAGACGGCACACTGCCCGCCCCCGCGACTCCGGCAGGGAGAAACCCTGCGAGGTTTCCTCGTCCGCAGGGTCGAGGCCGTCGGCGACCTCTGCTGCACGGCTTACGAGATGGAGCACCTCGCCACGGGGGCGAGGGTCCTGCACCTCCACACGACCGACCGCGAGAACCTCTTCGCCGTCGGGTTCCGCACGCCCCCCTGGGACTCCACGGGGATCGCCCACATCCTGGAGCACTCGGTCCTGGCGGGCTCCGAGCGATACCCCGTGAAGGACGCCTTCAACGAACTGTCGCGCGCCACGCTGCAGACCTTCATCAACGCCTTCACCTACCCCGACAAGACCGTCTACCCCGTGGCCAGCCAGGTGCCCGTGGACTACTTCAACCTGGCGCGGGTGTATGCCGACCTGGTGTTCAGGCCCCGGATCCTGCGGGAGACCTTCATGCAGGAGGGGCATCACCTCGAGTTCGTCAGGCCGGACGATGCGGCGAGCGAGCTCACCGTCTCGGGCATCGTCTTCAACGAGATGAAGGGCGCCTACTCGTCGCCCGAGGGGCTGATGGTCAAGGCCCTGCAGCAGGCGCTCTTCCCCGACAACCCCTACGGCTTTGATTCCGGGGGCGACCCCGAGGAGATCCCCCGGCTCACCTGGGAGCAGCTCCGGGAGTTCCACCGGCTCTACTACTCGCCCTCGAACGCCTATTTCTTCCTCTACGGCAGCATCCCGACCGAGGAGCACCTGGCCTTCCTGGAAGGCGTGCTCGCGGGGTTCGGCCGGGTGCCGATCGACTCGGCCATCCGGCTGCAGCCGCGATGGGAGAGGCCCCGCCGGACGCGGGACTTCTTCCCCATCGCGAAGGGCGACAGTCCGGCGCGCAAGACCGTCGTCAACCTGGCCTGGATGGCCGCCGAGAACACCGAGCCCGAGGAGGTGCTGCTGCTTCGCATCGTCTCGCACGCGCTGGTGGGCACGGCGGCGGGACCGCTGCGCAAGGCCCTCATCGACTCGGGCCTCGGCGAGGACCTCTCGCCCGTCACGGGTCTCGAGAGCGACCTGCGGCAGGTCGTCTTCGCCGTGGGCCTGCGCGGCACCGATCCCGACAAGCAGGAGGCCGTCGAGACCCTGGCCCTGAAGACCCTTGAGGAGCTGGCCCGCACGGGCTTCGACCGGGACCTCATCGAGGCCGCCCTGCACCAGGTGGAGTTCCACGGCCGGGAGATCGTGCGGGGCGCCTACCCCTACGGGATCACGCTCATGGGACGCGTCTTCCACACCTGGCTCTACGACGGGGACCCTCTGGCGCCGCTGAGGTTCAATGCCCTCATCGGGCGGATCCGGGAGCGCTGGCGGCGCGAGCCGGGGCTCTTCCAGGATGTCATCCGGCGGTGGTTCGTGGACAACCCGCACCGCCTGACCTCCGTCATGGAGCCGAGCCACAGCCTGCTGGAGGAGGGCGAGGCCCGGTTCCGGCAGCGGATGGTCGAACTCCGGGCGAGCCTTTCGGAGCAGGACCGGGAGCGGATCCGCGAAGAGGCCCTGCGCCTCAAGGCGCTGCAGTCCGAGCCCGATTCCCCGGAGGCCCTCGCCGCGCTTCCCCGCCTGCGGCGAACCGACGTGCCCCGCGAGGTGGAGCGGATCCCCTCCGAGGCGGGCCGCGCGGACGGGGTGGATGTCCTGAGGCACGAGATCTTCGGCAACGGTATCGTCTACCTCGATTGCGCCTTCGACGTCTCCCACGTGCCCGAGGAGCTGCAGCCCTGGCTGCCGCTGCTCGGCAAACTCGCGCGGGGGATGGGAGCCGCGGGGCGCCGGTACGAAGAGATGGCCACGCGCATCTCCAAGGCCATGGGCCGGCTGGAGGTCCAGCTTGCGTCGGGCTTCGGCCGCGACGGCGACGGGACATGGCAGAGGATGCTCGTCCGGATGCGGGCCCTGCACCGCAACATCCCCGAGGCCGTCGGACTTCTCGGCGACATCCTCGCCGCGGGCGATCTGACGGACCGCCGGCGGATGGAGGACCTCGTCCTGGAGAAGCGCAACAGCCTGCAGGCCGCCGTCATCCCCTCGGGTCACCTCTTCGCCCAGCGGACGGCGGCCTCGACGCTGGCCCTGCCGTCGCTGCGCGACGAACAGTGGAACGGGCGCATCCAGCTGCGGCTGCTCAACGGACTGGCGGAACGATTCGAGGCCGACGCCCTCGTCGAGACCATGGAGCGGCTCAGGGCGCTCGTGTTCCGGCGGGGCCGGCTGCTGATCAACGTGACGGGCGATGCCGAGGGGATCGAGCTTCTCCTCAAGGAGATCGGCAACCTGACCGGGCGGCTGGGCGGCGGCCCCCCCGGGGTCGCAGCGGCATCGGTACCGCCGGGGCCGGCGCAGCTCGGGGTGTCCATCGCCGCGCAGGTCTGCTACGTGGCACAGGCGGCCCTCGCGCCGGGCTACCACGACCCCTCGTCGGCGGCGCTCGCCGTCGCCTCGAGGGAGCTCTCGAAGGGCTACCTCTACAACCGGATCCGGGTCCAGGGCGGGGCCTACGGCGGGATGTCCCTCTACGACCCCGCCGGGAGGATCTTCTCCTTCCTCTCCTACCGGGACCCCCACCTGGAGGAGACGCTGAGGGTCTACGAGGGGGCCGCGCGGCACCTGCTGGACACGGGGATCGGCGCCGACGAGCTGGAAAAGACCGTCATCGGCACGCTCGGCACCCTGGACAGGCCTTCGGACCCGGCAGGAAAGGGCTACCTGGCCATGGTGCGCCATTTTTCGGGGATCACCGATGCCGACCGGCAGGCCTTCCGGGACCGGGTTCTCGCCATGACCCCGGAGGCGCTCCTGAGGGCGGTCCGCGAGGTCCTCGTCCCGGCCCTCGAGGCATCCTCCGTGGCGGTCTACGCGGGCCGGGAACGGCTCGCCCGGGCCCGGGAGACGGCGGTGCCGAACCTCGTCATCGAGCCGCTGATGGGGTGATCTCCGGGGCGTGCCGACCCGGAAGAGAGGGTAAGAAGCTTGGATAAGCCAGCGGGCTATCAGATGCTGAAAGCCCCTCCTCCCTTCTCACCGTCTTACCTTCTTCCGGCAGAGGCGCCAGCCCCATTCCGGCCGCCCCCGGATGAAGGTGACCTGTAATTTGCGGCTCTCCGAGCCAGCGGCACAGAAATTGCTCATTTCTCCATCCGGCAGGGAAGGGGGAAACTGTTTCCCCCGTGATTCTCACCCACGGTCGGAGGCTCCATCTTGGACAACCGGACCATCCTCGTCGGAATCGGCACGATCCTCTGCATCGTCGCGGTGCTCAGCGTCGGGGTGTACCTCGAACGGGGCGGCCTCGAGGACCTGGGCATCGTGCGCAAGGGATTCGCCCAGCCCGTGATGGCGAAGCATACGCCCGGGGCGCCTCCCGACATCCAGGGCAACCGCGTCTACCGCAAGAAGCTGCGGACGCAGAAGACGCCGAAAGAGTGGAAGGATTTCGAGGATCTCGAGCAGGACATGATCCGTTTCTGCCGCAACCTCGACGAGCGGGAGTACATCAAGGCCCGCAGGCTTCCCGAGGGGACCTTCCGGCAGCTGGTCAAGATTCTGAACGACCTGGCCGCGAACCCGCCCATCGTGGCCGGCGAGGCCGCCGACCCCTACAAGCTCAAGTTGAACCAGGAGCACTTCCTGCGGGTCATCGGGAAAGACAACATCGGACTGCTTCTCGACATCCTCGCCAACGAAACGGAGCTGATGGAGTCGACGGCGGAGATGCTCTTCGACTGGCTCAACAAGGGGATCGAGGCCCGAAGCCCCGAGATCCGGATGACGCACAAGGAGCTCTACGAATACGCCGCCTTCTTCCTGAACACCCTGTCGGGCAAGGCCTACCTGTGGCGGCGGGACTCCAAGACGCGGATCCTCGCGACGTATTACGCCGTGCTGGTCGTGGACCGGGCGAACCGGGAGAAGGGGAACCGCTACGGCGTGGACATCCGGCCCGCCGCCGCCCAGCTCATGGACGACATGGTCAACTACAAGAACCTGAGCTACCGGGGCCTCTACATCAAGAGGCTCAAGGCTCTGGAACCCGTCGCCTCGGCCGCCCTGGCGCCCGAGGCCCCCGCAAACGGCAAACCCCAGCCCGCCGCCAAGCAGTAGACGGCGGACAGCAAACAGCTTACGGCAGACAGAAAAATCCCCCGCGATCATGGATCCGGGGGATTCGATTTCATGTCGGGCTGTCGACGGGATGCGGTCGGCTGTCTGCTGCCGTCTTCAACGCCTCTAGAAATCCAGCATCGACGGCAGGCCCTTGTCCCGCCTGTACCACCAGTTCGGGAACAGCCGGTACAGCACCCTCGACACCGGCCCGATGTACTCCTTGGAGCGCTTGTCGAACTGGATGGACTCGATGAGCCGCTCCTCGATCTGCTTGCGGTCCCCCGACTCGTTGAAGACATGATAGGCGCAGGAGAAGATGGGGCTGTACATGTTCTTCTTCGCCAGGTAGCGGTACACGTTGCGGATCGTGTTCGGCCCCTCGGGCGTGCCGTCGATGCGCTCGAGCACCCTGCGGTCCGTCTCGATGGGGTTGCCGTCGAACAGTTCGTAGTAGAGCTTCCCGTAGCGGTAGTTCTTGCTGGCGTCCGAGGACAGCGTGACGTAGAGGTCGCCCACGCCCGCCTGGCTGTAGAAGGCCTGGAAGCTTCCCCCCAGGAGCCTCGC